>Ga0208461_1001784_pt1 | contig 18645 bp, 15 predicted proteins | sample AD_JPNTR4_MetaG_FD_184448 | JGI IMG/M metagenome (GOLD analysis project Ga0208461, IMG submission 184448) | Active sludge microbial communities of municipal wastewater-treating anaerobic digesters from Japan - AD_JPNTR4_MetaG (SPAdes) (version 2) | ecosystem: Engineered > Bioreactor > Anaerobic... | reverse complement strand
GCGAGTACAAGTGCACGAAAAACAGAAGTAAGCGTTCAAAATCCGTGCACTTTGGAGCAGAGATGTACCAGAAGAAAGAGAAGGTAGCAGAGTTTCCAACCATACATCTGGCCTTTGGAGGGAAGCTTCGAAGGGATAATCGATGGGTGATCCTTGCAGATATTATTCCCTGGGACAAGATTAGGGAACCGCATTCTGAGTATCAGTAAACCCTACGTACGAGCGATTGCTCGAGGAAAGGCGCGGGGAATGTATGAGTTCGGAGCAAAAATCTCGGTGAGTATGTTTCAAAAGTTTACCCGTGTGGAACGATTGTTGTGGAATAATTACAACGAAGGGCTCGATCTCATAGACCAGATAGAACAACATAAGGAACGATACGGAACCTATCCTGAAGTAGTGTGTGCGGATAAGATATATCGGACAAGAACTAATGTAGAATACTGTACCGCTGTCCTCTTGTTTGATTTGTTCACCAATTTGATTTTGAATAGTTTTAAATCGATTCGTAAGCACCAATTAGCTGCAGTATTGAATTATTAGGCTTTTTTCAGCAGACCCTCATTATTTTTCTCTTGACATCATGTAGTACAAGCGGTATAACTTGTACTACAAGTAATGGCTGCGCAGGATGTGCAGGTTGCCCAGGATGTGCAAGCTGCCCAGGATGTGCAAGCTGCGCAGGATGTGCAGGCTGCCCAGGTGCACAAAGGTTCAGGTACAAAGCTACCCAGGTGTAAAGGTGTGCCAAGGGCTGTACACCAGTATAGCCCTGGGGCTGCGCAGCTGCTGTACAACACAGGGTTAGGGGAGGCAAGGGGTGTCCAAGTCTGATGAGGTTTACCAGTGGCTTAAGGAGCAGTTTGCCTCCAACGCCATACCGGTTGGGGAGCGGCTGCCCTCCGAGCCGGAGCTTTCCCGGCGCTTTGCAAGTTCCCGGCCGCCGGTGCGTCAGGCCCTGGCCCGGCTGATCCACGAAGGGCTTATCGAAACCCGGCAGGGCAAGGGCTCCTTCCGGAAAGCCCAGAGCCTGGCTCCCGAAAGCACCCTATCAAGCTCTGACATTGCGGTTCTGCTTCCTAATTTATCGGACTATATCTATCCGGAACTGGTAGAAGCGGCCGGTTCGGCCATCCGGGAACGGGGAGCCCACGCCCTGTTTGCCTGTTCCGAGGGCTCCCCTGCCATCGAGGCGGACCTTCTTTCCCGCCTCTTTGAGCGGCGTCCCCGGGGCCTCATCGTCTCGCCCCTTTGTGCGGATCCGGCAGGCCCGGCAATGAATCAGTCCCTGCTCAAGCAATTCCAGGCCGCAGGGATCCCCCTCCTCGTTCTGGACCATGAACTGACAGGCCTTTCATCCCTGTACCTGGACGACTATGAAGCGGGCCGCCATGCCGCTGCGTACCTGTATGAACGGGGCCACAAGCGGTTTGGTGTCCTGTGGAAACGGGGCCATCGCCCCTTCTGGCACCGAATGCAGGGTTATATTGATGCACTTACCAGGTTTGGCCAGTCTGAACCGGTCGCTCTTTGCCTTCCTGAGGGGCCCGAAAATACATGGAAAGGGCCGCTTCGTGCATTTTTACAGGAACAGTTCCATGTAAAGGACCTGTCCCCGGGCATTCCCCTGGCACTGTTCTGCACCAACGACACCATGGCCCTTGCGCTCCGTTCAGAAGCCCTGGACCTGGGGCTTCGTATTCCCCAGGATCTTTCCCTGATTGGGTTTGATGACTCTCCTCTTGCCCGTATCAGAGAAATAGATCTTACCAGTTTTCGTTATCCTTCCCGTTCCCTGGGAACTAAGGCCGTGGAAATGCTTTTTGATCAGATTGATAAGCAAATGATATCTACGATAAAAATTATGCCGCCCCTCATAGAACGTGGTTCGGTGCTGACCGTACCGGATCATCATAGGCAAAGGAGTCCCCATGCATAGTCCCATGAAGAAACTTGCATTCACTAACCCCAGTCCCTGTCCCTGGGAACAACCGGAACTTACCGGAGAAAATCGGCTCCCCATTCGGAGCCCCCTCTTTCCATTCCCCACGGAAGAAGCAGCCCAGATTGATGCCCGCCTGGGTCCCAAAGGCCGGGCAAATAACCCCTCTTTGCTGCCCGGCGGGAGTCCCTGGGTGTTAAGTCTGGACGGAACCTGGTCCTTTTATCTGGCTCCCAATCCCGAAACGGCTCTGGCTCTCCTTAGAGAGGAAGAGAGAGCCCCGTCTATGCATGAAGCGGGTTCAGTTCCCGCAGCACCAGCACCGTCCCCAACAGCCGCAGTGGCCCAAGGGGCTATCCCCTGGAGAGAGATTCAGGTCCCCGGGACCTGGTCCTGCCAGGGATACGACAAGCCCCACTATACCAATGTGCTCATGCCCTTCTCAGCGGTGCCCCCTTCGGCACCGGCAGAAAACCCTACGGGCATCTACCGGCGGAGCTTTACCCTTCCTCCGGACTGGCAGGGGAGGCGGGTGGTACTCCATGTAGGCAGTGCTGAAAGTTTCCTTATGGTATTCGTGAATGGGAACAGGGTAGGATTTTCCAAGGATTCCCGCCTCCCCGCGGAGTTTGATCTGACAGATCATGTAACAAAGGGGGAAAACACCCTGACCCTCATGGTGGTCCGCTACTCCGACTCTAGCTATATCGAAGATCAGGACCAGTGGTGGCTTGGGGGAATTCACCGGCGGGTCTACCTGTACAGTACAGCCCTCTCCTATATCCAGGATATTGATGCCCGGCCCATACTGCCAGGAACAGAGCCCGTGTCCCGGGGAGTGGCTGTTTATAGTCCGAAGGCAGACGGGGCCACAGCGGGCAGTTTAGAAGATGACATTCCGCGGGTATTGGTGACCGTAAAACTGGGCTTTGCTCCCGGGGCAGAACAAGGAGCCTGCCGCATTCGGCTCAGGCTCTACGATCCCTGGGGGAACCTGGTACAGGTGCCCGAGACATTCATCAATATGGAACTGCTTCCCGATTATCGGTCTAACCGATATGAATGTGTGGCCGCCATTCCGGTAAAAGCGCCGGAACTCTGGTCCGCCGAGACTCCCCGGCTTTATACTCTCACGGCGGTCTTGCTGGATGAGCATGGCCAGGTGCTGGAAGCGACGGGCCTCCGGCTGGGGTTCCGCAGGCTGGAAATCCGGGACCGGCAGCTTCTGGTGAACGGGAAACGGGTGATGATCCGGGGGGTGAACCGGCATGAACATGATGAACGGACCGGCAAGACTGTGAGTCTTGCATCGATGATACAGGACGTGGAGCTCATGAAACAGCATAACGTTAATGCGGTCAGAACGAGCCATTATCCCAATGATGAGGTCTGGTACGACCTGTGCGATGAGTATGGTCTCTATGTCATTGATGAGGCAAATATCGAAAGCCATGGCTATTATGATCATCTGTGCAGGGACCGGCGCTGGCTTCTCGCCTTTACCGACCGGGTGAGCCGTATGGCTATCCGGGATAAAAACCATCCCTCGGTGATTATCTGGTCCCTGGGAAACGAGTCCGGCTATGGTCCCAACCATGATGCGGCTGCAGGCTGGCTGCGTTCTTTTGATCCCTCTCGGCCCCTCCATTATGAAGGAGCCTGCAGACCCGACTGGACCCAGGGGCCCCATCCGCTGGATACGGCCGGTCGGGGTACTATGGCAACCGACATTGTGAGCGCCATGTATCCGACCATAGCCTGGCTTGCCGAATGGGACCGGAGCACCACCGACTATCGGCCTAATATCATGTGTGAGTTTTCCCATGCCATGGGAAACTCCAATGGGAGCCTGGCCGATTACTGGGATGTTATACAGAAGAGCCGGGGGCTCCAGGGGGGCTTTATCTGGGAGTGGGTGGATCATGGAATCCTGGTGGGGGAGAATGGGGCCCATACCCCTGCAAACCGGGTGCCCCCGGGGCCCAATGCCGGTCCGGTTCATGGCGAGGATGGACACGGCAAGGCCTGGCGGTATGGGGGCGACTTTGGAGACAGCCCCTCCGATCTGGACTTTATTGCTGACGGTCTCGTGTTCCCCGACAGGACCGTGAAACCGGTGATGGCCGAGCTGGCCCATGTCTGGCGGCCCGTCCGGGTGTACGGGACCTACCCTGCCTGGTACCATACCCGGCAGGTCCGGGATGGGAGTTCCCCCCAGGTCCCGGCAGCCCCTGCCCTGGGCAGGATATTTATAGAAAACACCTTTGATTTTATCGATCTGTCCCATCTGGAACTGCACTGGTCCATCATAAGCGGGCATCCGGATCTGGCCGATCCGGTGCTGCTCCAGGGTAAAGAGGATCTGCCTGCGATTCGGCCTGGAGCGCTTGAGGCCCTGCAGCTGGCCCTGCCAGACTTTACCAGCCCCGAAGGGAGGGCCCTTGAAGAAGCCCTTTCGCAGGCAGAGGCGGTTCTGCACCTGGACTTTGTCCTTAAAGAGAAGACAAGTTGGGCCCCGGCAGGGCATGTGGTCAGCCGGGAAAGCCTCATGCTGAGCCCCGCTGGAACTGGTAATGGGGATAGGACTTACCCCATTAGCGCCACGCTGGCCACTGGTATCGGGAGAAGCAGCCCCAGCACCCCTAGCACGCCCAGCGCCGGGGCGGGCTCCTTTAGCCAGGACCGCAGCTCTGGGAGCCACAACTCTGGGAGCCGCAGCGGCCCACTCAGCAGCCCCAGCGCCGGGGCGGGCTCCTTTAGCCAGGACCGCAGCTCTGGGAGCCACAACTCTGGGAGCCGCAGCGGCCCACTCAGCAGCCGCAGCGCCCCTAGCACGTCCAGCGCCGGGGCGGGGCGTCTTAAGGCCCGCTTTACTCAGGAAGGGTTCCTTGCCTCCCTTACGGATGACGCTGGGAGAGAGTATCTCAGGCAGCCCCTGGTGCCCCACCTCTTTAGGGTTCCCACCCAGAATGACGGCCTTAAAAACTTTATGGAACTTCGGGGCAAAAAGGACTTTGCCTTTTATTATGAAAACAAGGTAATGTACCAGTGGCTCGATGCGGGGCTCGACCGGCTGAGTTTTGAACCTGTCAGCTCTGAGGGGGACCAGGTCCACTACCAGTGTATTATCCGAACCGCCACGGGATTAGAGGCGGGACGTCTGGTTTCGGAATGGTCAGAAAATGGGGGCGGTTTTACAGACCGCTTTACCGCGCGATGGGAACAGGAGTCGGCGGGACTACTCCGGGGCCGCTTTACCTTCATGTTAAATCCGGCCCTGGGTGAACTGGGCCGGGTTGGCCTTCAGGCTGTAATAGATCCATGTACCCAAGTTGAATGGTTTGGCCGGGGTCCTCATGAAGCCTATTCGGACCGCGCTGCCGGGGCGCGCCTGGGCCGCTGGCGGGCTTCCCCAGCGGAGCTTGTTACCCCCTATATACTCCCCCAGGAAAACGGAAACCGCCATGAAAGCCGCTGGCTCCGTCTTGTATATCCCGACGGCAGGACCCTGTATATCACCGGGGCTGCTCCCTTTGACTTCTCCTTAAGCCCCTGGTCAGACCGGGAACTCTGGGAGGCCCGCCACTGGGATGCCTTGCCTGAGTTTAAGGCAGCTGCAGAACGGGGGCTCTACCTGAACCTTGACGCGGCCCAGCGCGGTGTAGGAACCGCCACCTGCGGCCCCGATACCCTGGACCAATACCGGGTATACCCCGGGGTGTATACAATGGAACTGTGGTTTGTAGAGGAATAGTGTTACTTTTGTCTTGTAAAATCCCCTGCAATGGTTACATTTAATTGCAGGGGCTTTTTATGAAGATCAGAACAAAATTCACCCTCATTATTATAGGAGTATTGGTACTTGGTTTTGGAATTTCTCTTTATATCAATCAACGGAATATTTCTCTTACATTAAAAAAAGAAATAACCAGTCAGATGCAGCTGACAGTCCAGAAGTATATTAAAGACTTTAATACCTATACGGATATCCAAATAGCAACAGCAAAAACACTCAGCAAAATTGGCGGCATTGCCGCCGCATCCCTGCAATCCAAAAACGGTATGGGTACAAAAACGGTGCAGGACCTGCTTTTATCCAGTCTTTCCTATCAACCCCTTGCAGGGGGTGGGCTATTCTTTGATAAGGGGATCATTCCGGGGTATACCTTTTTTGCCCCCTATGCTTTTTACAATGGAGAAAAATTCGAACTGGACGATACCTATATGAATTATAACTATGTGATAGAAGATTGGTATACCACAGCCCTTCCCATCGATCATGATCGAACTAAACCCTTACCAAATGAATATATTATTACAGAACCCTACCTCTATCTATTGCAAGGCCAGACCCTGAATGACATTGACCCCGAGAAAAGGACTAATACTATTTATATCACCGTAGATTGTCCTATTTATGATAGTAACAACCGAATTCTTGGGCTTGCAACAGCCGATTTAACCCTAGGCTTTTTAGAGACCCTGCTTAAAAATGTAAAAATAACTAAAAACTCTCAGCTGTATGTATTGGACCCAGCCACAGGCCGATACCTTTATACGCAGAATAGGGACTATATTTTCCGTCCCTATAAGAAGGATGGATCCAACGACCTTCAGGAAGCCGCATTACTGCCCTGGACAGAAAGACTTGAACAAAAGAGCACTGTGCAAACCATCAAAGCAGTAGAAAACATAAAGATAAATGGAACGGTGCATACCGTCTACTATGGGTACACCAACTATGGTTATCTTTTTGCCTTTGCAGTTCCGGATAAAGAAGCCTACCAGAATTTAAATAGGGCTATGGTACAGTTTTTTATTGCCACCCTTATTGTATCAATCCTGATTATTATTATGATACTGTATCTTATTAATACTATAACGGAACCCATTGTTCGCATTATTGATCAGGCAAATACCATAGCTCACGGAAAACTAATTATTCAGATTGATGAACAAAATTCTCGTAGAAATGATGAGATTGGTGCTTTAGCACAATCCCTTGGTTATATGACAAAACAACTTTCCCAGATTGTAAGTGAAATTCACCATGCGTCCAATGATATTGTACATTCCAGCCAGGATTTAAGCAGCTCAGCCCAGAATCTTTCGACTGGTACATCCGAGCAGGCTTCTGTAGCTGAAGAAGTAGCCTCATCAATAGAAGAGATGTCTGCAAATATAGCTATGACAGCGGAACATGCAAAAGAGACAGAAAAAATTGCTTTAACCGCAGCTGAACGGGCCTATACAAGTAAAGATACGGTGAAAAATGCAATAGAGGTGATGAATAAGATTGCAGAACGGATCGTTATTATAGAAGAAATCGCCAGGCAAACCGATCTTCTTGCCCTAAATGCGGCTATAGAAGCTGCCCGGGCTGGTGAACATGGCAAAGGTTTCGCAGTGGTTGCCCAGGAAGTTCGAAAGCTGGCAGAACGGAGTAAAAATGCTGCCGCTGAAATTATAGCCCTTTCCAGGGAGACTGTTACTGTTTCCACAGAAACGGGACATATATTGGAAGCCATGGTTCCGGATATTCAAAAAACCGCAGGTCTGGTTCAGCAAATTAGCAGAGCCTCTGGGGAACAAAATGTTGGATTGGGGCAAATAAATACCGCCATGAATCAGCTGGATCAGGTAATTCAACAAAATGCCGCTTTGGCAGAGGAAATTGCAACAACCGCCGAAGTTTTGGCTGATATGGCAAAGGAATTGCAGAAGCTCATGGATTTCTTTCAGCTTTCTTAGGGTCTAACCTTTTCAGAGTGAAATAGAATTTTATTTTCAAGATTGCTTTTTTAGATCTCGATAACTATACTAAGTATAGTAGAGGTACCCATGAAAAAGCGTTCAGCGTCATATAATCGTGTAGTGTTCATTGCCAGTTTTAGTTATATTCTATTGCTGTTTAGTATCTTTATGTTATTCCGAAATAAGGAAGTTCCAATACATCAACTGGTTCTTACTACCCTTATTCCTTCTTTGTTATTCTGCATTGCAGTAATACTGGTGTTACATAGATTCTCTAAGATCTATAACACTGATTTTAAAACTATTGCCCGGGAAAGCCAGCACTATAAAGCCGCTTTAGATAAACTTGGGAAGACTCCTCTTGAATCCCTAATCGTGTTTATGCTCTTTACACTTATTTTGTTAGCGGTGCAATTTACCCTATTTAGGGTAACTAAATTACCATGTAACAAGCTTTCTCTATTTTTATTACTGCTTTCTATTGGTATGCTTGATAGCGCATTTCTCTTTGTTATCAGCGATAAGCTCGGTTTAAACATTTTACTTTCTCATAATCTGGACTTATACCCAATAGATTTACGGGATAACCGGCAGCAGCGTAAAAATTTCATCGTTCCAACCTTTATGACCTTTATGACCTTTATATTTGCCTTTGCCATGACTCTGCTTATATATGAAAATCTTGACCATCTGGATAGTTTTGCATTGCTTAGTCCTTCTCTTCTAAATTTTGTGGTAGGTGTTTTAATTGGCTTTTATTTTATTACGGTTATCATCCTGGTAGGAATATGGACTAATACTACCGCACTGATTTATAAATCAATTATTAAACAGCTCGACCTTCTTGCATCTCGGGAAAAGGATTTACAACAGCGGATTTCTATCACATCGATCGATGAATTGGGTACTATAGCAGGGCTTATTAATACCTTCAGCAGCAATTTGCATAATAGTATTAAGGGATTAAAAAATTCCCAAGCAGCCCTTTCCCGCTTAGCGGATAATTTTATTAAACATGCAGAAGCTACGGAATCATCTATAGGACCACTCTCTGCAAGCAGTAAGAATGTACAGGAAAAAGTACTGATTCAAAACCAGGTTGTCCAGGTTTCCAGTGAGGCTATATATACCATCACAGGGCAGATTGATGAATTAAATAGGGCAATAGAAGGCCAATCGGCAAGTATAAATGAAGCCTCCGCATCGATAGAACAGATGATTCGTAATATACAGTCGGTTAATGGCACTATGGATAAGATGGCCCAGCAGTTTACGGGGTTAATTAGTTCCACAGAAAATGGCCAGAAGCTTCAGCAGTCTGTGTATGATCAAATAACCCAGATAGAAGCCCGATCCGAAAGCCTGCAGGAGGCAAACCGGATTATAAGCAGTATAGCGGGTAAAACCAATTTATTGGCCATGAATGCTGCCATAGAGGCAGCCCATGCGGGGGAGGCAGGCAAAGGGTTTTCGGTGGTGGCTGATGAAATCAGGTCCCTGGCTGAAGTGGCTGCAAAACAATCCAAGACAATTAAGGATGATTTACATGAAATTCAAAAGGATATAGCTGCGGTTGTACAATCCACATCGGTGTCTAAGAGTGCCTTTGATGAGCTTTTCAGTGCGACAAAAGAGCTGGCCCATGTGATTAACGAATTAAAGGGTGCAATGGCGGAGCAGACAGAAGGCTCGTCACAGATACTTGAGGCTTTGAAAAATATGAATGAGCTTACCGGTGATGTGCAGCATGGTTCAAACCGTATACATACCGAAGCCGGAGCCCTTAGAGAGAGCAATACACGACTCAATCAGGCTACCTCTGAAATAGATGTCAGTGTGCAGGATATGCTTAGCAAGATCGGCTCCATTGCCGAAAGTACCCGGGAATTCAGCAGAATCGGCATGGAAATAAATCAACTTATAGAATCCATGAGTGCCGCGTTGGAGGGCTTTATTACAGAAAAGGGGTCACTGGCTTAAATATATCCAAATGAAAAAAATGATGAATCCGATAACCCAGAAGAGGCAGCCGCTGTTTTCGGCGGGCTGTTTCTGCTTTGGTGTATAATAAGTGTTTATTTGTTCATTCTCTTGTTTTAGCTGCTCCAGAAGTTCCATATTGGTCGGCTTTTGCTGTATCTGGGCTGCGTTTTTATAAACTGGGGGGCTTTCGTGTACCAGTTGTTCCCTAAGCCAGCTCGTATTCGGACTATTCGCAGAAACCGAATATGGTGCGGCGGTATTGAGCCTGCGCCGTGCCTCTGCGGCACTGATAAGCCTGACCTGGCTGGGATCGGTAATGGTGATGGAGTATGACAGGGTCCCGTAGCGGGAATTACTATAGGGCTCGTCCACCATGCCCGTAACGCTTATCCATCGGCCTTCCCACCTCTTGTCGGGGGCCCGTTCCTCAAAGGCATCCAGTCCTTCGGACCAAAAGATGAGCTTAATGCCGCCGCGCCGCCAATCGTTAAAGTTTACAAACACATAGGGACTTCCGTATTTGGTATAGTCTTCTTTAATTTCAGTAATGAGACCGACGAGCTCTATTTTCTGTCCCACAAGCCCCGCAGCTAAATCGGGGTGATTAAGGAATAGGTCCGGCTCATAGAGGGGATAGGCTGGCCGGTAGGCCTGTCGTGTAGGTCTTTCAGCGGTGACGGTGCCCGCTGTTATAGGCCCAGCGGTCCCTGCCGATCTCCTTGCAGCGCCCCTCGCAGCAGCCGATACTGCTGCGGCTGCTACAGGTTGGGCTGGAATTCCTTCCAGACTGAGCCCTGCGGCTTCATGGAATTCCTTAAGGGCAGGGACCGCTGAAGCTGGCCCTTCGCAGATAGCCATGAAGAGTTCGCAGGCCCTTTCCATGCCGGGGATGGTTGCGGCCCGCTGTAAGAGGGGGCTGGACCTGGGCTGGGCAAAGTCGTCGGCGGTAAAGAGAATATTCTCGCCCTGTCCGTATTGGCTGAAGAGTTCCGGTGCAGTTTCCAGCAGGGCCAGGCCCAGGTCTATAACGAGGAAGGGGAAGCGATCCACCGCCCTGGCATGACGGGCCGGGTCAGGGTGCTGAAAGTGAATATGTCCTGTCTCATAAGCACTTGTATATTTATCAATTTGACAGACATTATCGTAATCCAAAAGCAGGATACCTTCGGTACTGGTGACGGCGATGTTATTTGCCTGCAGGTCCCCATGGAGTATCTGGGCCTGTTCCAGCCTTTGCTGCAAATCCGCCAGGTTGCGCCGAACCCTGCGGAGTTTTTTGGGGTCCCCAAAGTGTTTTTCGAGCCAGGATGCCAGGATGGGAGCCTGAACCCAATCCATCAGGATGCCCGGAACGGTTCTGGAAGCACAGCTCAGGCAGGAATCGATCCAACGGGAATCGACAAAGTTATCCCGAAGGGGGATCGTAAGGTTTCGCAGGCTCTGAACAAGCCCATAGGATGTTCTGAGCCCTGCGATTCGTGTGTCGGGGATTGAATGAAACAGCCGCAGCGCCCGGCGGCTGCCATCCTGCAGGGTCAGCTGATAAATGTATGCAAAGCCCCCGGATAGGGCGTTTGGGATACCGAAGGCGTTGGTCTGTATCGATGTGGGGCCGCTTTCGGGGATATGGAGATTTTGTTGGAAATACTGGGGGGCCAGGGCCTGGTTATATTCCTGCAGGGTGGGCCAGCTGTTCATGGACGGACCTCAATCAGTGTGTGGTCATCGGGCCGGAGCTGAAAATGCCCTTCTTCCTCTCCAAGCCAGCGGTATACCTGTTCCGGTTTTTCGGTAAGCAAAAACTGCCAGAGTTTTGCCGACTCTGCCGGAGTGTGGCCCAGTATATACGATGCAAGGGCATCGGATACCAGAATTAAACGGGGGTTCCGGAGGGGCCGCAGGTTGATTTTCCGGTAGACCCAGGGGAGCTGCTTGTGAGCGGTTCCGGTGGCAGGACTGCCGGAAGTGATACTTGTAGGATCGGCCTCAGGTGCGGATGCACTGCTGGCAATTAAAGTCGGACTGGCTGAAAAATCTTCTGCCCTCAGCAGGGGCAGGTGAAGAACTGCTCTAAAACCATCGAGGATAAAAAGCTCCGTATCTCCCATTGCCCAAACTTCTATGTAGGAAAAGGTGGGTGAACAGCGGAGGGCGAGGGCGGTTGACCAGGAGCCTCTGGCAAGGGATGCGCGACTGAGCCAATCTAGACCACCTGTACCGGACGCTCCCAGGTCCGAACCGGTCCGATCATGCAGTCCCCTGTTTACCTTGCCTTGTTTATGGAGGGCCTGGTTTTTATAGGCTCTGCGGGCACGGTGTACCGCCCGCTCCGCCAGGCCAACAGCCTTGCTGACCGCCTGCCCAGCCAGACTATCGGTGGGGCACTGCGCCAAACTATCTGCCAGGTGGCCTGGCAGACTGTCCGCCAGACTATCGGTGGGGGGATGCGCCGGGCTGACCGCCCGCTCCGCCAGGCCAACAGCCTTGCTGACCGCCTGCCCAGCCAGGTGGCCCGGCAGACTGTCTGCCAAACCGTCCGCCAGGTGGTCTGCCAGGACCTGGGCCCAGCCGGCGGCATCGTAACCTTCGCTGGCCCCGTCACAGAGCACCCAGGCCGTCCAGCCGGAATGCCCCCGTCGCCAGGCCCAACGGTCTTCACCGGTTGTCCCATGATAGGGACGGCTGATGAGCCGGGTACAGCGGGCCATCAATATAATTTCCCCGGCCTGGTCCCCAGATTCAGAAAACGGGTTGCCAGGTCTGCGCCGGCCCCATAGGCAAAAAAGCGTGATTGTTCAGTAACTGCAAAGCCCTCCGCCCGGGCGGCCTGCAGCAGATGGGGCGGCATGGGACTGGACATGACATAGAGCAGGGAGCCGTATTCATCAAGGTCCGCCGTAGTATCCGGAAACACCACCGGCTTTTCACCATGGGACCCTTCGCCCACATGCAGATTAAAGAGCAGGGCCGGCCCTTCCTTGGTATGGAGCTGTTGCAAGAGGTCGGCGGCCTTCCGCGGGCTGCCATCGGTACTCTCTCCATCGGTAATATTGATGACCGTGGGCGGGTAAGAATCGGGGTGCATATCACACCAGTCCGCCACAAGTCGGCAGGTTGTTTCAAAGGCTTGCCGCATGGGGGTATTTCCTTCATGTTGGATGCTGATCCAATGGGGGTGGGGAATACCCTGGGCGTCATTGGTAATCCGCTGGGGCTTTCTGGCCAGTGTAGAAATCTGGATCCAGGGTACGGTTCCCCAGGGTTCCGTTTCCATGGAGCCTGGAATCATGTCACTGAGGAGGGAGACTACCCTGTCGTTACCATACCCTAGAATGGCGATATCAAAATAATCCCGAATCCCATCGGCCTTGTTGCAACGGGTGCAGAGTTCTTCGATAGTCCGGTTTACGACCTGGCTCAGAAATTGGGCCCGGCTGAGCGTCCCCGTAAACCGGGTCTCCATGGATCCGGACTGGTCCAGCAGGAACACAACAAGGGTGGGGTGGGCCCGGCTTATGGCGGCGCGGTACAGGGGGCGATCGGTTTTCCATATTGATGAATGCTCGCTGCGGGGCGGGGGTGGTGTCCAGGCAGATGCCGCGAAAACCGCCGCCGAGGAAACCGCCGCGGCAACTGGCGGGGCGGAAGCTGGCGCTGCGGAAGCTGGCGGGGCGGCAGCCGGCGCTGCGGAAGCTGGTGCTACGGCCGATGCCGGGGCGTGCGTCGGGCTCGGCTCAGCGGCCGCCGCCGTTGGCATTGCCAGCTTCGTGGCTGTCTCGCCCTCTATGCCTGTAGGGTCCCCAGGGGCTGTCATGGCGGAAGAGTCCCCCGGCGCTGCCATGAAAGCGGAAGCTGGATGCTCAGGCGTCGCAATGTAGACTGGGTCCCCCGGCGCTGCCTGCACCCCCGGCAGCGCCAGCGCATGGATGCCCGTTTTTACCAGGATCCGCATATTTTCTGCCAGGGCGGCGAAATCTAATTCGTCAGATACGGACTCGGCGAGTTTCAGGTTAAAATCAATCTGTTCCGTATCCGATGTGGGATTACGCAATTGTTCCAGGATATCCGATATCACATCGGACCGCATTCTGCCGGATATAATAGAAGAAACTAGCCGATCTGACACCAGGGACAGGGCCTCCGTGCTGGTATTCCCCTTCTCCAGCTCCGCCGACAGTTTTTCTATTTCCACGAGGCTTTCGCTCAGCCGGGAATCGATCTGGCTGATCTGGTCCACCAGAACCCCCAGGGGACCCAGATTATCCCGGAGTATGCTGTCAAAGTTCAGGGCTATGTTGGTGAGCTGGGCAATTTCCTGCTGTACGGCGGCCATCTTCTGATTAAAGTCATAATACTGCCGGTAGAGCCCCACATCGTTTTTCAGATCCTCATAGACCATCCGCTGTTTTTCATCATCCGAGGCGAGGGTCTCCAGGGCATCCAGGGCATGGCGCAGTTTTTTTAGAATTAAAATTGCGGACCGGCTCAGGTTCGTCACCATGTTGCGGATGTTCTGCCGCTGTTCCTCAAAAACCGCAGCACTTTCACTATGGCCCGCCTTTATAAAATTCGCTGCCAGCCGCTGCCGGTCCTGTTCCAGCTTTTCCAGAGTATCCAGTTTCTTAAGAAATTCCGCTTCGACCCCGTCGCCGATGGCTTCGAACACCTGCCGGCATGCGGAAATTTTAAAGCGCAGCAGATTGATGAGCTCATCGTAGTGTGCGACCAGGCTTTCCATCCGTCTGAGCCGTTCCTCGGCGCTGAGGTTTTCCTTTTTTGCAAAAAGACCGAGGATACCCCGCTTCTTTTCATCAACCGAAAGCACTTCCCGGTGTTCCCGGATTGCGGTCTGAAGGGATTCGAACTGTTCATCCTTGATAACCGGTAGTTCGTAGGTGGTGCCAAAAAGGGTAATACTGGTCATCTGGCTTCCCATCGGAGTCTCCTAGTTGCTCATCCAGGCCAGGGTGACCGTATTGGCGGAAAAACTGTATCGACCCAGTTCCCAGTCCAGTACCAGCCAGCGGTCATCGGTGCCAGTGTCCCGGCTGACGGCCAGACTTGCCGAACTCCTGCCGGAATAGGAAGCTACGGTCTGCAGTATCCGGTCGGCACTGAAGCCCCTGCCAAGCCACACCTCCGCCCAGGCATGGCCCTGGTTCCCCCGGAAGCCGTGGATAATCCGGGCCCGGCCCCCCACGGCGATAATGCAGGAGGCCATAACGGTGGCATAGTCGTCGCAGTCCCCGGCCAGCCCAAGGGCCATGGTTCTGCTTGCGGGGGATGTATAATCGGTCCAGGAAACCGCGGGGTCGCTCACATATTTCCAGTTGCTCGAGATGGCTCCATGGATCAGTACGAGCTGTTTCGCCCCGGCGGCGTTGGGGACCTTGCTCCCCTGGGGATCATCCCAGGGACCTGGAGCAGCGGAGGCAATTTTTACCGCAAAGTCCCGGACTATCGGGTTTGTCGGCTGGACCGCCAGATCATAGCGTCCGCCCTTAACCGGCGCATTATCCTTTTCTATCCGGCCCTCCAGATCCTTCAGGGCCTGTTTGGCTGCCTCAAGTTCCTTAGTAAGCTGGGCGCTGTCTTTCAGGGATCGTTCCAGGGCTTTTTTGTCCGCCTCGGTCCGTTCCAGACGGGCTGAAAGTTCCTTCAGGGCCTGTTCTTTTTCCTGCAGGGTCTTGTCCTTTTCTTCCACCACCTGCCTGACCGCCCGTTCCACCTCCGGGTTCACATAGGTTTTCCCCAGGGTGGTGGAAATGGAACGCATGGCCCGTTCAAAGGTGCTGGCGTCCATGTTCCGGGAAACCTCGTTGTAGGTAAAGGGGGACCAGGCGGTAAGCACCAGGAGCAGTATGATCGGAGGGATTGATGGGCCCAGCAGGGACGGCAAAGGTTTTATGTTTTCCGACCGGGCCATAAAAAGGCCTGTTACAATAGCCAGGGCCCCTGAAAAAAGGGCGGGGCCGCTCTGGCTAAAAGGGGGGAACCGGAATAATGCGGTCCGTATGGCCCCCAGATAGGGGATATCAAAGGCCCCCGCAAAGAGCACAATACCGGTGCCAAAACCTGCTAAGAGGGGGAGAATCCGATTCACCGTCCCCAGGAGCATGGTCAGGACCGCACAGACCATAAAGACCGCCAGGAGTATCCCCGGCTCACCGAAGGCTCCGAAGGTTTTTATCATCACCTGCTGGGGTCCATCGATCCCGAAGACCGCCAGGGCAGGAACTGCAAAGACCGCAAGGCCTACCAAAATACTGATGTTGCCGATTGTTTCCAGAACAGATTTTTTAGGTTTTGTATTTTCCATATTACCTATTGTAAAAGAGATTTGCTGTCCAGGCAAGAAGAGAGAATTTCGAAAGATAAAAAATCACTTTTCAAAAAAGACTTTGCCAACCCTATCTATATGATCAACTAAATCGGGATTTAAAATCTGTTCGTAATATTGAATGTCCACTAGATAGGGAAAGTCGGACTCATCAATGCTATCCTTTATTTCAGCAATAGTATTTTGATTTAAATCAATAGAATCTTTAATGACAAGATCAATATCGCTTCGAGCGGTGTTGGTTCCTTTTGCCCTGGATCCATAGACTATGACTTTACCTGTTCTTAGATGGGCGTTAAGAATTTCTTTTAGTATCATTTCTTCATTAAGTTTAAGGCCAAAGCTCATGGCTTGTTAAACTCCTCTAGAAAATAAGTGTATAAAGTATCTAAACATGGATAATATTGTTTTTGCAGTTTATCCAGGACTGCATCAAATTTGGAAAAATCATAGGTATGGCTCATCAGATTCCTATCGTTGGTCATCTCGATCCAGGTGTCTATATCATTAATATATTTACTCTGAAATGCTTCTTTAAAAACATATTTAGGCGCTATTTTTTCAATTTGGAGACCATCCTCTATCATCTTATCCTTAAGGGTTTTCCAGGCGAGTTCAAAGGTGTATTCGAACCGTTGGATTATACCTTCTTTTACAATAGCTTCCAGGGTACAAATATCCTCATTTTGTTCTATGACTTCCCGAAGCAGAGAAAATGCTCTTTGAAAATTAAGGAACCGTTGTTTCCAACGGGTATCTTCATTCAATGGTTCCATCTTATTCCCCCTCTGCTAAGTATACCCTTAAGTTCCATGGAGTCAATAAACGATTTTTCAAGAACTTGACTTTTAACATGTGTGCACATATACTGTGTAATCAGGGGGAGTGTTTATGAAAAATATCACGCTTTCAATTGAAGACGATGTCCTGAAAGCAGGCCGTGAATATGCGCGTAATCATAATATATCTTTTAATGTACTTGTCCGTAGGTTAATCGAGCAAACGGTAGTTCCAAAAAAAGGACAATGGTTAGAAGATACGTTTTCCTTAATGGATAAACTTACTGTTTCAACAACAAACCAGAAATGGTCAAGGGATGAGATATACCGTGTCTAAAATATTTATTGATACTAACCTCATTGTCTATACTCTTGATAAAAGTAACGTAGATAAGCAAGAAAGAGCAAGAAATATAATAAGGAAAATAGTTGATGTACATCAACCGGTAATTTCAACACAGGTTATTAAAGAATTATATGTAGTAGCAATCAATAAAATGAAGGCAGATCCTATTATTGTAAAAAACATTCTTCATAATTTTAGAAATATGGAAATTGTTACTAATGATCTTGAGTTAATCGAGCAAGCAATAGATATAAGCGTAATTTCTCAAATATCATTTTGGGACTCGCTCATTATTGCAGCAGCAGAAAAAGCAAATTGCGAATATATATTTTCTGAAGACTTAAACCCTGGACAAACCTATCGCGGCGTATTAGTAGTAAATCCTTTTGAAACGGGGGATAAACTCTTTTAACAGGTAACAGGTATTACAGCTTCTGGACCTTATCGATGCTGAGGCCGGCGGGCTCTGCCATAATAATTCTCACCTAAATAAGGATGGAACTGGAGATGACGTATGGCTCGGCATAGTGTCCATATATGGAATACAATTAGATAAGAAATACACCTTGAAACCACACAAAATGTTGTGTATATTTATGTGTGGAGGGCGATATGGCGACCAATTTGGCAATTAACGACGAGTTATTAAATTATGCTCTGAAAATAGGTGGATTTCGTTCAAAAAAAGATACTGTCAATGCTGCATTAGAGGAATTTATCCAGAAAAGAAAGGCTGAAGAATTGATAGGTCTTTTTGGTCAAATTGAATATGATACCGGTTATGATTATAAAACTATGAGAAATAGAAAATGAAAGTTTTAGTTGATACATCTGTATGGTCCTTAGCGCTACGAAAATTACCCTATCCTAACGTTAGATAAAGATTTTGAAAACTACAAAAAGTATCTTCCAATTAAAATACACTTTTTTACATGAGGCTCATTCAAAACTTGGGGAGTTTTGAAAGAGCCTCAGTTGTTTTTAAATACCTGTTTTTACATCCCTAAAGTTTTGAAAATACGGTTGTTCCCGAACAGCTTGCGGAAACTGAACCATTGGTTACCGTTTGGCTGAAGGTTCCATTGCCGGTTGTCCCGCTGACAGTGCCATTAAAGGATATGACCACATCAACCTGCTGGTTATATATGTTGTAGTAGTATCCGGTAATATACCCGGTAAAGGAGCCCCCTGACCGATTACCCGTACCGGTTCGCCAGGTTATTCCCTGGCCGGGAAAGTTAAAATTGGTGATTGTTAATGCCCCATTGTTGTCCTGAACCGTAAAGGTTATGGTGGTTACCGAGCCCAATTGAAAGATACCACTTCCATCGGTCTGGGTTGTGGTGTTAACCGCCTGCCAGTTGCCGGTGATTGCCAAAGAAGTAACCTGGGTTGTTTCAGAACCGGTCGGACTGGAGCATGAAACCAACAAGAAAACGCTAAAGAAAAGCATGCCTGTAATACCATTGATGATTTTATGTGCCATAGTGTTCTCCTCTCT
>Ga0208461_1001779_pt1 | contig 18683 bp, 10 predicted proteins | sample AD_JPNTR4_MetaG_FD_184448 | JGI IMG/M metagenome (GOLD analysis project Ga0208461, IMG submission 184448) | Active sludge microbial communities of municipal wastewater-treating anaerobic digesters from Japan - AD_JPNTR4_MetaG (SPAdes) (version 2) | ecosystem: Engineered > Bioreactor > Anaerobic... | reverse complement strand
CAATTTTTCCTGGAGTGCTGGGTGCCATTTTTCTTATTTTAGCATTTTTCGCTTTCCAGGTTCTACCGATCAACTATGCTGGTCTGGCGTTGATTATTCTCGGTATTATACTCTTTATACTTGAAGTAAAAATAATTAGCTACGGATTGTTAACCATTGGAGGGATTGTTGCAATGACACTCGGTTCATTAATGTTGATCGATGTAAATCAAGCTCCTGAAATTTTAGAAGCCGTCTCGTTAAAAGTGATACTGCCGATTGTAATTTTTACGGCCGCTTTTGTCATTATATCTCTTACGCTGGCGCTCAAGGCTCATAAACGCAAACCGACTACCGGAATTGAAGGTATGATCGGTGAAACTGGTCAGACAATTACCGACGTAGATAAAACCGGCATGGCAATCGTTCATGGCGAATACTGGAAGGTCCGTTCCGATACGCCCATTCCCAAAGGAACGGAAATTGTTGTGCTTGATGTTGATAGAATGGTTTTGAAAGTTAAACCCAAATAAATAACAAGTAAGGAGATTAAGATGAGCATTCCATTAATAACTATTATTATCCTGCTGATTTTTCTAATTTCCAGCGCAATTCGGGTTCTGCGTGAATACGAACGTGGTGTCATATTCCGCCTAGGCCGCTTGATTGCCGCAAAGGGACCAGGGCTCTTTTTCCTTATCCCGGTAGTTGATCGGATGGTCAAGGTAAGTCTGCGAACAGTGGTTATGGACGTACCACCGCAGGATATTATCACCAAAGACAATGTATCAGTCAAAGTCAATGCGGTGGTCTATTTCCGGGTTGTTGATCCCTCCAAAGCCGTCGTCGAAGTTGAGGATTATTTATATGCCACTTCTCAATTATCTCAGACAACTCTTCGTAGTATTTTAGGTCAGGCGGAACTCGATGAACTGCTTTCCAGTCGTGAAAAAATCAACGCGGAACTGCAGACAATTTTAGATACTCATACTGATCCCTGGGGCATTAAGGTTTCACAAGTCGAAATCAAACACGTTGACCTACCTCAAGAAATGCAAAGAGCAATGGCTAAACAGGCTGAAGCCGAACGGGAACGCCGCGCCAAAGTCATCAATGCCGAAGGCGAATTTCAGGCTGCCACCAAACTTGCCCAAGCCGCAGAAATTATGAACAAAGAGCCTATTACAATCCAATTACGCTTTCTGCAAACTTTACGCGAAGTTGCCGCTGAAAATAATTCAACGACGATTTTCCCCGTACCAATTGACTTGTTCAAGCCATTTGTAAAAATACTGGAAAATAAGGCGGAGCAGAAATAAGCCCGGCGGTAATTTTTTAAGTAGCCTGTTAATTTTTACTGGATAAATTGGTGACTGAATTGGTTAAGTGCTGATAAGTGCTACTACGAGTAATTGCCAAGAACCACTAAATGAGTAAAATCCCAAACTCCAAATCACAAATCCCAAATAGCCAAACCAATTTCCGCGAAACTGTCTCCCGTCTCATTCTCTATCTCTTTACTCAGCCTCTTTACCAATGACCAATGACTAATGACCAACTTTCCTGTTCTTTTTTCCTTTGCCGAAAAAAGAACCAAAAAAGGCAACGGCTAAAGAACATCTCACGGGGGTTCGTTCAGTCCCAGCGAATGGAATTTAAGGCGCAAAAGTTATCAAGTTCATATAACATTAGCGATATAGGAAAGGGTTATGGATATTTACGAAAGTGCTATTACAGCGCTGAAAATTCCATTTTTTCCGCTGGGACTTCGCTTCCCAGCCGGAGATGTTCTTAATGCCGTAATGATAGTTAGAACAGTTAATTTTAGTCGTCGAGAATGTCTTCTGTCTTCTGTCTCCTTTTCTCCCTTTCTCCCTTTCTCAGCCTCTCTTTACTCAACCTCTTTACTCAACCTCTTTACCAATGACCAGTGACCAGTGACCAGTGACCAATGACTAATGACCAATGACCATTCTCAGTCTATCTGACAAACACCATTTTATTTGTTTTGCAATAGTTACCGGCGTTGATTCTAAGTAAGTACATTCCGGAAGATACGATTAAGCCGCGGCTGTTCCTGCCATCCCATTCTATATTATAATAACCAGCTGGTTGATTACCTTTGACCAGTGTGGTAACCTTCTCGCCTATTATATTATAGACTGTCAACTCAACGTAAACATCTTCGGCTAAGTCATAGGAAATCGTCGTCACCGGATTGAACGGATTTGGGTAATTCTGATGTAATGCATATTCCTTTGGAACATTTTCATTCATCGAGTTATTATCTACTGAAACTAGATAATTATAGCTACTGTAAGGTGAAGAACAATAACTCCAGGCGCCGCCAGTTTTTACTGCATAATTTTTACTACTATTGTTTGTAATTCTCAGCGCTAAATAACTTCCAGCGGAAACAGTAAAAGCCCTGGAGTCTGTCTCAAAAGTAAAGACTGTTACAGTATCCTTTCCACTTATGGTAGCATCTGGACCGCCAGCTATAAAATCACTTCCATTTGTTGATGAACCAAACTCAGCTGTAAAAGTCTCTCCATTTGCTGGCGCTGAAGTGAAGACTATCTGCCCTGTCCAAGAGTCTGTACCCGGAAGGTTAATGTCTATCAATGTCGCTTGGTCGGCTATCCAGATGTTAGTGCTACCGCTATTTAATGTAACGCTATCTATTGATTTGCTCATATCATCTTTATACATAATGCTATCGCCACTCAACCACCACGCTTGAAGTAAATAGCAAGCTGAGGTATCCATTAAAGGATAATCAACATTCATATCATTAACGCTATAAGCGCTATTTCCAATTCCATCTCCATCTGGATCTTGTCCTGATGAACTATAATCGCTGTAATAATTACCAAGATAATTCTTATGGAATGAAATGCCATTGTAGTCGTAATATATCATAGTAGGCGAGTGCCAGATGTTACCTGAGCAATCCTCAACATAAGCATTTGTGTTATTGGATAAATTATTCAGATAGAGGGTGTTGTTGCTGGAAGAATAGAGGCAGATGCCGTGATACGAGTTCGAGTTGCAGGTATTACCCATGAAGGTGTTGTTGTTGCTCGAATTAGCCAGTTGGATGCCGAAGTAGTTGTTCGAGTTGCAGGTGTTGCCCGTGAGGGTGTTTGCACTTGAATTAATCAGGTAGATGCCGATAATGTTCAAGTCATTAGTGTTTTCCGTAAGCGTGTTGTTGCTCGAAGAAGACAGCAAGATGCCGTAATTACTGTTTGAGTTAGCAGTGTTTCCCGAAAGCGTATTGGCGCTTGAAGTAACCAGGTAGATACCGACTATATTCAAGTCAATAGTGTTTTCCGTGAGCATGTTGTTGCTCGAAGATTCCAGGTAGATGCCGTAGGTGTTCGAGTTGCAGGTGTTTTCCATGAGGGTGTTGTTGCTCGAAGAAATCAGGTAGATGCCGTAGTAGCTCTTGTGGTCGCTGTCCCAGCCACAGCGGTTACCCTGGATGATGCAGCCGGTTCGTCCACTGAGGTATACTCCCGCATATGGGTTGTCGGTTGCTCCATAGATCGAGAAGCCACATCCTTCGCCGCCAATGGTTACACTGTCAGCCTGCACCTCAAACACATGGTCGTTTGTTACACTTCCATGAACTGTAACTGTAGTGGTAGCGTATCCACTTTCAGATTTAATGGTGAGACTTTTGGTTACATTCACATTCTCATTGTAGACGCCATTTCCATGGCCGGTGCCGCTGCTACCAACAATGATAATATCGCCAGCGCTGGCAGCATCTACTGCCGCTTGGATAGTTGTGAAAGCGTACTCCCAGGAAGAACCATCATTTGGCGCTGCACCATTCGTCGCTACATACAAAGTACCGGAAATATATTCGGGATTATTGAGTGCTGAAGAACAGTAACTCCACGCGCCGCCAGTTTTTACTGCGTAATTTTTACTACTATTGTTTGTAATCTTGAACGCTAACTTGTTTCCAGGGTCAATGGTAAACGCTTCGGAATTTGTCTGAAAAATAAAAACTGAATCACTGCCATTTCCGTTTATAGTAGTATTAGGACCACCAGCAGTAAAATTGGCACCATCCCAGTAACCAATCTCAACTTTGAAATTGGCATCACTCGATGGCGGTGCAGTGAAGATGATCTGCCCTGTCCATCTATTGTTTGAGCATACAGTATCCAACGATGGCGCTTGACTGTCTATCCAGATGTTAGAGCTACCGCTATTTATTGTAACGCTATCTATTGATTTGCTCATATCATCTTTATACATAATGCTATCGCCACTCAGCCACCACGCTTGAAGAGAATAGCAAGCTGAGGTATCCATCAATGGATAGTTATCGGTCATACCTGTAGCGCTGTATACAGCGGTTCCAATTCCATCTCTATTTACATCTTGTCCCGTCGTATCATAATCACTATAATAATTGCCAAGATAGTTCTTATGGAATGATCCGCTGGTGTAGTCATAATATAATAGAGTAGGCGAATGCCATGTATTGGTTGAGTTATATAATGATAAATTTTTGGTATTACTAAAGTTGTTGAGATAGATGGTGTTGTCGCTCGATAAATTCAGGTAGATGCCGTCGGAGTTAGAGTTGCAGGTGTTGCCCGTGAGGGTGTTGTTGTTGCTGGAAGAAACCATGCCAATGCCGAAGCCGGAGTTAGAGTTGCAGGTGTTGCCCGAGAGGATGTTGTTGCTCGAAGAAGACAGGGGGATGCCGCAGGAATTAGAGTTGCATGTGTTACCCGTGAGGGTATTTGCACTTGAAGTAACCAGGTAGATGCCGAAGTATTGGTTCGAGTTGCAGGTGTTGCCCGTGAGGGTGTTGTTGTTGCAGGTAGAAGATAGCCAGATGCCGTAGTTACTGTTTGAGTTAGCAGTGTTTTCCGTGAGCGTGTTGTTGCTGGAAGAAGATAGCAAGATGCCGTAGGAGCTCTTCTGATCACTGTCCCAGCCGCAGCGGTTACCCTGGATGGTGCAGGCGGTTCGTCCACTAAGGTATATTCCCGCCATTTCATCGTTGGTTGCTCCATAGATCGAGAAACCACAGCCTTCGCCGCCAATGGTTACACTGTCAGCCTGCACTTCAAACACATGGTCGCTTGTTACGCTTCCATGAACAGTGGTTGTAGCGTAGCCATTTTCCGATCTAATGATTAGGCTTTTGGTAACATTCACATTCTCAGTATAAACGCCGGTACCATGTCCAGTGCCGCTGCTACCAACAATGATAATATCGCCAGCGCCGGCATTATTTATTGTTTGTTGAATGGTTTTTTTAGCGGTTTCCCAGCTGGTACCATTGAAGTCATCGTTACCGTCTGATTTAACATAATAAGTAGCTCCGTTAGCGCCTGTTATCGCAGGAATGGTGAACAAGCACAGAAATAAAACTACGATTGAGAACGTGGAAATACTTTTTCTTTTTTGCATTTTTCGCCCCTCAAATTTTATATGAATTGAAAATTCCTATTGGTTTAAGTTGCAAATTCACCTAGCAATTTTAATTATATAAATGAAAATATCAAGCTTTTTTAGATCTAGCCTTTTTACTGATGACCAATGATCGTTCTCAGCCTTATTTTTCTTGGTCTCGGAAGAATAAACCGCTAAATGAGAAAAATCCCAAATCTCAAATTCCAAATCACAAATAGCCAAACCAATTTCCGCAAAACTGTCTCCCGTTTTCCTTCTCAGTCTCTTCTCTCAGCCTTTTTACTAAAACTTCGTGTCTTTGAGTCTTAGTGGTTAAAGTTTTCCGACAGCGCTGAAAATTCCATTTTTTCCGCTGGGACTTCGCTTCCCAGCCGGAGATGTTCTTAATGCCGTAAGTAAATTGAACGGTCAGATTTTTGGTTCTCCTTTTTACTAAGCCTCTTTACTATTTACTCAACCTCTTTACCAATGACCAATGACCAATGACCTTTCTCCGCCTTATTTTTCGTGCCTTGGTGGTGGAATAGCTTTGATTACTTCAAAGAGGGATTGAAATAACCGTGACGTAGGCGGGGAAATTCAGCTTGATAGTATTCGATTAATTGCCGAATACCGAGGCCGTCTTCTTCCGGCGGATTAAGTTCCTCCCAGTACCATTCCGGGTCAATGTTCAAGTTGCGCCACTGAATCAGATCTATATTATAATCAGCTAGTATTTTTTCAAAGGCTTTGATTTCCGAAGGCTGGTCACTAAAACCAGGAAAAGTAAAATAATTGATAGAGACAAAACGATTAGCGTTTTTCATTAGACGGATTGATTCCAGTACGGCATCAAATGTATAATTCCTGGGACGAAAGTAGTGAGTGTAAAATTGCGGTCGAGCCGAATTCAATGAGACCCGCAAGGAGTCTAAACCAGCTTCAATTAATTTTATAATTACATCGGGACGACTGGCATTGCTATTTAGATTGATAGTGCCTCTGGCGGTTTTTTGCCGAATGCCTTCGATAGCTTGATAGAGTAATTGCGGATTCATCAGGGGCTCGCCCTCACAACCCTGTCCAAAGCTGACCACCGGATTGGGCGCGGTGTCAAGATGTGGCACGGCAATTTCAACGATTTCTGCCACGGTTGGAGTGAAATTAATGCGATGCTGAGCACTGCAAACGCCAGAATTTCGTTGGAGAGAAATACAACCCAAGCAAGCGGAGTTGCAGGTGCGCGCCGTTGGTAGCGGCATTTCCCAGCGATTCAATAAGTAATTCAAAGCCGCTGGACAGCCGTAAGTTAAAGCGCAATTATTGACGAGATGCGCCACTAACCGGTTATGGGGAAAAAGTTTTAACTGACGTTGGGCTGATCTGGCAATTTCTGCCTGATTGAAGTTCGGCGGATCCTGACGGATGTCCGGGTCAATACGTATTGCCGGAACGTAAAAGCATCCATCAAACCAGCCAACAGCTGAGTAAGCAAAAAGTGAAAGTCGCCGGGCACGTGGCAATTTTTCCCAAGCGGCGTGATAAAAAATAGTGTAAGCCGGCGCCACAAAAGCCGCGACCGCCAGCAACTTTCCAGCGCCGTTTTCGGTCAGAGTCGCTACTTCACTACTCCGTCGGTCTTTGCCAACCGGCAGACGACCGGGTAATTCCATTAGTTGACTACCTTCCGGGAGCGGAATCCATTCATCGGGAGGTATTTCGACGACGTTTTCACCGGAAATGCCCAGCGCTTGATATTGCTCAAGTTCGAAAACGCGTCCGTGACCATCGGATACCACTAATGAAGGAGAAAATTCAAGCAATTGCTTACACCACCATCATTAATTGATTTCTTTAAGCGAAAAGTTACGTCCGTTAACAGGCAATTTACCGCGAATGATCAATGGCTACTCTTTTTCCCGTACGGTCAGAATTAATCGCGGCTTCGATAACCTGTTGGACTTTATATCCATCGAAAAAATTGGGACTGACCGGCCGATTTTCCAATATAGCATCAATGAACAGACGACACCCCACCGCTTGCCGGGTAAAAATTCCAAAAGGTTCCGCCGGATTCACATCACCCCAATACGAGGCTGGTATCTCTAATTTCCGGAATTTTTTGTCAGAGTTATTGGCGCCGAAAATGCTCGCCGTAAAATCGCTGCCCGAACTCGGGAAATTAACTTCCAGACTACCATCGGAACCATATAACTTGACGTAAATTTGCATATCGCGATCAGCCAGATAAGTCATAAAACTAGTGTGAATTACTCCTTGCGCCCCGTTGGTAAATTCAAACAATAAAACAGCCGAGTCATTAGCTGGAGATATTGGCTCGCCATCTGGTCCTAACCGTTTAGCGAAGGAAGCCAATTGCGCATCAACCTGGGCAATTTCACCAATCAGCCAGCGCGCCAAATAGATCAAATGTGATCCCAGATCGCCGAGAGCGCCATTAGACCGCTTGCTATCCAGTCGCCATTGATAATCCGGCTTACGGCCGTGACCAACTAAAAAGCTGAACTCGGCATGGTAACATTGTCCAATGTATCCTTGCTTAATTAAATCATGCACATATTGAAAAAACGGCATCCAGCGGTAAGTAAATAAAACCATATTTTGGACGTGAGCCGCTTCCGCTTTTTGCCACATTTCGTAAGCCTGTTGCTCCTTTAACGCCAGCGGTTTATCACAAAGCACGTTCAAACCGGCTTCGAGACTTCGTATTGCAATATCATAGTGCAAATCGTCAGGAACGCCGATGATTATTGCATCCAAATCACCCTGTTCGATCATTACCCGGTAATCAGTATATATTTTTGGAATGTTATATTTCTCAGCCATTTCGGTGGCACGCGGGCGATTCCGGCCACAGATTGCAACAATCTCTGCCTGCGGATGGCTTTGCAAAGCCGGTAGGTACATTCCGTCCGCCCACCAGCTGGTTCCGACGACGCCGACTCTGACTTTATTCATAGTTATTGACCATATAGAATTTTATGGGAATTAATCCGGGCATGTTTGTCACGCTGAAAAAGAGCAACCGCTTTAATCATAAACCATTCCAGTGAAAAAATAAAATCCACTTTCTCCCAGAGTTTGACGATCAAACCCCAGATTAGACAAATGACAATTATAAATACCATAATTTGGGCGAAATTCCAGATAAATATTGGGACTTCATTCACAAGGGCTACGGCATTATCCCAGAATTGGGCAAAAACCCAGTAAACACCCTCCGCCAGAAAAAATTCCATAACGTAAATCGTCAATGACACAATACTAAACCGCCGAATCCACAGAGTCCGTTCGATCCGACGTCGGCGAACTTCCGGTGGACAATAATCTAAATAACCCAGCACCAGAACCATCGCAAATGTCATTGTTCCCAGATTCAATACTTGCATCATAATCGGAATGTCATCCGAAGCTATATTGACCATTGGGTTTCCCTTAAGCAAAATCCAGATCAAAAATCCCACAAGCGTTACTAAAAAGAATATACCGGAATATTTACGAATATTTTTATAGCGACTTTTGGCATGAATAGCCGTCCCGATAACCGCACCGGCATATCCAAAACCCAGGATTGGGAAGAAGCGAAACCGCCCCGCTGTCAATTTACTCCAGACCAACATCAATAATCGCAAATGATGTTTGGAGGCAAAATCCTGCACATAGGGCGTCAGAGCATGCACTACCGGAGTAAATATAAACCAAATCACAGTAATTACCGTCATACCGATATAAATACGTTTGATGTCCTTTTGGCTAACGGCTTTACCGGTTTCATTTTTTTGCTTTATTGACTTGGACTTATCCAGAAAAAGTAAAATAAATACCGGTACGATAATTCCGGTCAGCGCAATCGAATCCAGCGTATCGGCATAATAGCGAATTTTGTAATTGAAAATATTGAAAAAACCATTCGTAAACAAACCACCTTTGAAAATGAACACAGCCGCTCGACTAACAAAAATCAGCATGACGGCTGAAAGAATTCGCCGCAGAATATAGGCTGAACTATCATCCGGATTACGACTATATACACGTAAATAGCCGTAGGCGATATTAGCGCCAGTTATCAGAGTAAAAATCGGGCCCCACATTGATAATATCATAGCTGGTATCAGTAGGTAAATCACATTCTCAGGGATGGCCGTTATTAAAGGCTGGAAAAAAGCCGGGTCGTTCTTACCGATTTGACATATCAAGGCATGCAATGGAATAATCAGTAGAATGGCTACTCCCTTAGCAAAATCGAAGGTGTATATTCTTTCGCGTTTTTCCTGTTCCATATTTAATAAAATACAATCACTACATATTTTTTATAATATACTACCGAGCCAGAGATGAACCAAGAAAATCACTAGCAAATTAAACCTCATAGCTGGGTCAATTTACTTTTGGGAACATAATCGGCTGGAGAATAAATCAGCTGAATGAATCGCCTTGTCTAATTCGCTTAAGTTATTTTTGATGTAGGAAAGTCTTAACAACTATCAAATGACATAAAGATGATTCCCTACAAATAATTACTATTTTATCCAATTAGGAGCAATTAAAAAATTGCAAGTCACTTTACAGAAATCACTTGATTTTGTAAATTGCCACGCGATTTTGAGAATGGGCATTTTGAAAAAATTAAATAGTCTTATTGGTAGTCTGTTTATAACGGTAGCCTTATTTTATCTAACGGGTGAGCTCCATTCGGAACCCACCTCGGCTGACATTTCTTATTTAAAAATAATCAAAAACGGCTTGGTACGCGAAGGCCCAGCATCCTACTATAAAATTGCCGAAAATCTGGAAATCGGTATGATTGTTCAAGCCATTGAGAAACACGACGATTGGTATCTAATTAAAACACACTCCGGACGAATCGGCTGGATTGTTGCCAGCGATGTAACGCCCCAAGTTCAATCCCAAGACTTAATGGCAAAAACTAACTTGCAAAATGGTAGCCCGACGAATATTGACCAGAAGGTACCATTCCTGTTTACGGAAAACCTTGAACTTCTCGCAACTGGCTTTCTTTGGACCGAACCGGACGGTTCGGGGAAAATAATCAGCTATTTAATTCCTGGACTTCGGGTAACAAAGCTCGAAACCAATGGTATTTTTTATAAAATACAATTACAGAATGGCTTAATTGGTTGGGCAGATCAGAGCCTTTTTACCATCGCGGAACCGAAATTACCGCTACCGACTTCTAAAATCGTCGCTAAAAATGGCAATTTAAGACAAGAACCGAGCCTGTCCGCTCCGGTTATTGAGAAGATTCCTAAAGGCAAATCTGTTGCGATCATAGATAGCACCGATGGTTGGTACAAAATCAAAACCGCGAGCGATTTAACCGGCTGGCTTCATCAGGGTTTATTAAGTGGGGAAACCGGGTTGCAAAACGGTGGCAAATTATCCGTAAAGATTCTGCTACGAAACGGAAATTTACGTCAGTCACCAAACCTGGCTGGCAAAGTCATCCAAGTAATACCGGCTCAAACTGCGATAACGGTTCTGGATAGCCTTTCTGGCTGGTATCAGGTGCATCTTCCCGATGAAACTATCGGCTGGATCAATCAATCACTCTTTGAGAAGTAATAATTCATAGTAGGACAGGCATTCTTGCCTGTCTGTTTTCGACAGCCTTGAAAGGCTGTCCTACAAGCGCAGCAAAATAAGAGGAGAAAGTTTGGCCAAGATCTTGTCTATTTTCGACAGCCTCGAAAGGCTGTCCTACAAGTTTTAATTGAAAAAATGGCTTATTAATTTAAAGCAAGCTGGCTACATATTCGGCGATGGCTGGTGCTGAAGTCAATCCCGGTGAATCAATGCCAATTAAATTGATAAAACCCGGCAATCCTTTATCACTTTCCTCACGAATCACAAAATCGCGAAACCTTTCACCATGTCCCTGCAACTTTGCTCGAATCCCAGCCATTTCGGGCGTAAGGTCTTCGTATTTAATATAAGGTAAAATATCTTTCACGCTATTATAAAAATCTGCTCTGTGCCCGGGATCTACCTCGTAATTAATCTCGTCAATGTAAATGGCATTTGGTCCGAGTGACAGCGTCCCGTCTAATCGTAGGCGAGCATGAATGCCCAGGCTATAATCAGTCGGTACTGGATAAATTAGGTGCTGGATTTTCCCCTGATGCCGGTTAGAAACATTGAAATATTCACCCTTGCAATAATGCAAACGATAATGATTCTCGTCAATATTGATACCAACTAAAGCCGCGATTTTGTCTGCATTCAGCCCAGCCGAATTAATCACAACTTGACTTAAAATATCCCAGTCTGCACCTGTTGCATCGGATACTGTAATCCTGTACCCATTGGACTGTTTCTCTATCCCGGTTACAGTATTTTGGTAAGCGATCAAGACGCCGTTTGAAAGGGCTTGCGACTCATAAAACTGCATTAGACGGTGAACATCAATTAAGCCGGTTTCTGGACTGTATAGAGCATTTTTCGCCCTCACTTCCGGTTCTATTTCCCGAATCTGTTTTTCGCTCAACATCACCAGATTGGGTACACCATTCAGATTGCCTTGCTGATGGAGTGCCTCGACTTTTGCCAATTCTTCAGCGGTAGAAGCAACAATCAGTTTGCCGGTTTTGCGATAGGGGATTCGGTATTTTTGACAAATTTCGTAGAGTTGACGATTACCGCGCACGCAAAACCGGGCTTTGAGACTGTCCGTCGGATAATACATTCCGCCATGAATGACCTCGCTGTTACGCGAAGAGGTTTCTGCTCCGAAATAAGGGTGTTTTTCCAGCAACACAATTTCTGCCTGAAGTTTGGCGGAAAGTTCACGTGCGATTGCTAATCCAACCACACCAGCTCCGATAATTACGATATCCACCTTGTCCATTTTAGTCTATTATTTATTGAACCAACGATTCCAAAAATAAAAAATTCCGATTGCGAGTGCAAAGGTTGAAATTAATAATATTACCACAGTTAAGTTGGAAGTCACGCCTCCTATCAAGTAAGTAAGCGCAATTAATCCAGAATGGATAAAAAGCCAGTTAAAACTCATTTCCAGTAAAATGATTATAAATAGTAACGAAAAAAGTGAAAAAGTTCCGGCGATAACGGCGATTCTAAAACGACTAGCCACCGAATCATTCTTAATTGGTAACTTGGTGATAATCTCAGCCGCATGTTGATAATGCCGTTCGCAGTACCAAATGTCAACTGATTTCATATAGGGCAAAACCTCAACTCGGTATTGATAAAGCGTTTTGACCGGACGGGTCTTTGCCCGTCCGCAAACGTAACAAGGCGGCTGTTTCATATACGGGCGAAGCGATAGCCAGGCTATCACATTTATGATAATAAATAGCAAGATAACAATGGCAATAATTCGCCGGTTCTCCGGTTGGCGCAAAGCATTTTTAATTTTAGTCAGCATTTATCTCAAAATTCTCGTTGTTTATATTTTGGGCTGAATTTATAAAAATTAATTCTGGCGGTTAAGATAAATTTTACTTCAGATATACAATTTTTTGCCGGAGATGAATGTACCTCGCTTTGAAACTGACGAAATAAAGACCGGAGGCGCTACCTTGCGGTTGCCATTGGGTTTTATATTGACCGGCTTTGAATAAACCATCTTGTAGAATGGCGACTTCCCGGCCGGTTAAATCGTAAATTGCTAGCCGCCCGGGGATGTCATACGGCAAATCTAATTTTATATTTACCCATTGGTTAAAAGGATTGGGGTAGGACGGATGAAGCCGGAACTCCTCCGGTCGAGTCTGCGGCTCCGAGTAGAAATTGAAATAAGTCGCATTCTTTAATACCCAATTGTCTGGATCGAGGGCGATGGAATCCGGTTTAAAATTGCAGTAAAAAGTGAAATATTGGGTTGCCAAACTGTCGGTGACTATAAAAGTTGTATCATTGAGGCTGTCACTAAAAAACAAAGTCAGCGGCATTCGGAAAATTGTTGCACCGGTCTGGATTTGTGAGATAGCAACCTTTAATTTCCAGGAATTAAGAGAATGGCGATAGGCTTGCCAATTAACCTGATAATGAGGCTGACCGACTCCATAAACCCATTGCTCGAAGAACCAATCTAAACTTTGGTCGTAAATTTCTTCACACTTTTTCTGGAAATCGGCAGTGGTGGCAAAACCGCCGGAGTATTCCTGGCGGTATCGCTTAAGAATTTCGAAAAATTTTTCATATCCGGTCAAGCCTCTTAGCATATGCAATACCCAGGCGCCTTTATCGTATACTATCTGATTGAAGATATTGTTAACGTCACTGGTATCCTGAACATACAAACTACCGGCGCGCCAGCGAGAAGGGCGATTCAGATCCGTCATGTAATTCTTTAATCCAATGGTACCTTCATCTTTTTCCCGCCAAAGTGCCTCTGCATAGCGGGCAAAGCCTTCATTAAGCCAGATGTGCTTCCAGCTGGCGCAAGTAACATCATTCCCCCACCAGGAATGCGCTAATTCGTGACAAATCAGCATCTCAGAAAACGATCCCAGACTGGTAGCGGTTTGGTGCTCCATACCACCGCCCCAGGAAAATTGAACTTGACCGTATTTTTCTTTGATGAACGGATATTCACCCCAGAGGGAAGCAAAGTGAGTCATCATATCGGCAGTCATATTCAGAAACGGACGAGCAATTGTGTCAAAATCTGGATAAATCCAAAATTCCAGCGGCATTGAGCTAAACCCGTCTATACCGAAATAATTTTCACTCCAATAAGTGTAGTCGGAAATTGCTAATGAAATTAGATAAACGGCAATCGGGTAGCGTTCCTGCCAGCAATAAGTGCAGGTGCCATCATCATTTTCAATTATTCTGACCAGAGTGCCGTTTGAAACGGCTTTCAATTCCGACGGCACGGTAATATTAATGTCCACGGAATCGGCTTTATCACCGAGCCGATCTTTGCAAGGAAACCAAGTATGAGCATAGTAGGGTTCGCTCAGAGTTGAAATGACCGGCGCTGAATCGTGATATTGAAAATATATCCCTCTGTCATTATTCTTTTTTTCTAAGCTACTATAGGTAATCGAGACGTTGAAGGTCTCGTTCTCGTTCAGAATTTTATTCAGTTGCAATGATAAAATATTGTTGCGATGAGTATAGCTGAAGGCATCTCCGCCAATTGATGTTACCGATAGGTTGTCATCCATATCGAGGTCAATTCGTTGAAGGTTAGATTCAGCGGCTAATCCGCGGATGGTAACCTCACCGTATAAAATTGAGCTGGCAATGTCGAACCGAAAATCCAGAGTGTAATAAGTTACGTCGTAAGCGTTTGTATTTGCGTAACTCGGTAGCTGGATTAGTGCGGCTCGCTGGTTTTCCAGCCATACGGTTTTAGTACGGATTTCTTGCTCGATCCAATCGGAGCTAATTTGAGCTAGAGAGAAGGCAGTGATGCTTATAAGGAAAATAATAGTTAATAAAAATCTTTTCATAAGGCAGTGAAAAGTTAACTATTGCTGATAAGTTTTCCAGCGGTTTCAATTTTGCAGTTTTGGAGTGTAATTTTGGAGTGCACCGACCGTGTCGGTGCATGCAGTGACATGGTCACTGCACTCCATATATGCACTCCATAGGAACTCCATATTCCTTTACTCTATAACTACCATTTTCTTGTTCAATATTCTTTTAAAATTTGCAGATTTAATGGTTAATCGGTAAATGTATAGTCCATAGCGAGACTTTTGTGTTGCCAATTAACCACATATCTATTCACTCTTTGCCATTCATGATTAACCAAAATATCTACTTTCCTCGCCGGTGGTTTCAATCCTTGGTTTAGTGGATAAAGGACTTAGACGTCGTATATCCTCAAGCTATGAGTGAGGAAGAGGAGTTTCAATCCTTGGTTTAGTGGATAAAGGACTTAGACCTTCACTTATTTCAGTCAAATCATCAATCTTACCTCGTTTCAATCCTTGGTTTAGTGGATAAAGGACTTAGACGTGGGAATTGCGGGAAGTTAATAGAAGAATATGATGGTTTCAATCCTTGGTTTAGTGGATAAAGGACTTAGACTTATCTATTCGCCTTTTATTTACCACTATCGTTTTTAGAGTTTCAATCCTTGGTTTAGTGGATAAAGGACTTAGACAGTTCGGGATTGATTCTTTTTGCTTTTGCCCCCTCGGTTTCAATCCTTGGTTTAGTGGATAAAGGACTTAGACGATGCTGACCGGACGGAGGGGGGATTGCTACCGCACAGTTTCAATCCTTGGTTTAGTGGATAAAGGACTTAGACTCCGGCGGGTTAGCGTGTGACCACGACCGCCGGGGACGTTTCAATCCTTGGTTTAGTGGATAAAGGACTTAGACCAAATCAACCTAAACCTGAACAACCTAAACAATCTGAAGTTTCAATCCTTGGTTTAGTGGATAAAGGACTTAGACGACCATAAGACCGTAAGACCGTAATCATATAAGACCAGTTTCAATCCTTGGTTTAGTGGATAAAGGACTTAGACTAGTTCAGGGTTAAATCATTCACCATTTCATTAGTGCCGTTTCAATCCTTGGTTTAGTGGATAAAGGACTTAGACTTAAGCTAGTAAGGCGGTCAATCCGGGTGGCTCAAAGTTTCAATCCTTGGTTTAGTGGATAAAGGACTTAGACTGAATTTTAGTTGAAATGTTAGCGGCTTACCAATCGTTTCAATCCTTGGTTTAGTGGATAAAGGACTTAGACCAAGCTAATAATGTTGTCCCACTACCCATATACGGATGTTTCAATCCTTGGTTTAGTGGATAAAGGACTTAGACGTTCATAAGCTGGGACGAGCTAACGTCGTTGAAATTAAGTTTCAATCCTTGGTTTAGTGGATAAAGGACTTAGACGAACGGTTACAGTCTTTGAAGGCAATGCTAGCTGCGTTTCAATCCTTGGTTTAGTGGATAAAGGACTTAGACTTTCCGCCGTGAACCCTAAGAACGTTGTCATAATTTGTTTCAATCCTTGGTTTAGTGGATAAAGGACTTAGACTTCTGCCAACTCATTCACAGTCAGTGGCTGCCACTTGTTTCAATCCTTGGTTTAGTGGATAAAGGACTTAGACTTCATACACCTTCGCCATTCGACCTGTTTTGGCAGGGGTTTCAATCCTTGGTTTAGTGGATAAAGGACTTAGACACCAGACGGCTTTTTTTTATGCTAATATCAATCAAGTTTCAATCCTTGGTTTAGTGGATAAAGGACTTAGACTAACCGTTGAAATCATTGTAACCGTAACCGTTGAAATGTTTCAATCCTTGGTTTAGTGGATAAAGGACTTAGACGAGGCAAGCGTTTTTAGGTCAATATCTTTAACGTTAGGTTTCAATCCTTGGTTTAGTGGATAAAGGACTTAGACTATACAATTATTTAGGCTGGCAAGTCGCTAAACATTGTTTCAATCCTTGGTTTAGTGGATAAAGGACTTAGACTAAGAAAAACCCGGGATACAAGAACCGCCACCAGTCGTTTCAATCCTTGGTTTAGTGGATAAAGGACTTAGACGATTATTAGGCTATCAGAACCAACAATATCATCTGAAGGTTTCAATCCTTGGTTTAGTGGATAAAGGACTTAGACATGTCGTTCGTAATCTTCGTGAGTTCGGATCATAAGTTTCAATCCTTGGTTTAGTGGATAAAGGACTTAGACGGGGGCTTTTCGTATTTGTTCCTCGCTCAGATACCTACGTTTCAATCCTTGGTTTAGTGGATAAAGGACTTAGACGGTGGTAAAGTCAGATGTGTATATTGACTTTACTAGCGTGTTTCAATCCTTGGTTTAGTGGATAAAGGACTTAGACATATATTGTATCTGTGTCTAACATAGTGGAAATATGTTTCAATCCTTGGTTTAGTGGATAAAGGACTTAGACAAGTTCACCAAAGAATTTAGGTTGCCCAATATTTTGTTTCAATCCTTGGTTTAGTGGATAAAGGACTTAGACAATAATCAGGACGGAAGAAAAATGAGTAGAATCTCAGTTTCAATCCTTGGTTTAGTGGATAAAGGATTTAGACTATAGCCGTTCATAGGCTATCACAATTAGATAGGAGAGTTTCAATCCTTGGTTTAGTGGATAAAGGACTTAGACGTTTGCGCCAATTTATGAAATAAGCGCCCGCCAATCAGTTTCAATCCTTGGTTTAGTGGATAAAGGACTTAGACAATTCTGTTTGGTGAATATGGACGCATAATTTACTCCTGTTTCAATCCTTGGTTTAGTGGATAAAGGACTTAGACCTATTAATAAGCAAATAACTGCTATCGAATTATTAGAGTTTCAATCCTTGGTTTAGTGGATAAAGGACTTAGACAGAAGTGGAGAAAGGATTTCATGCACACCAAATCAGTTTCAATCCTTGGTTTAGTGGATAAAGGACTTAGACCCTAAAGTTAAGTATTTCCGGATTCTTGAGTTTACGTTTCAATCCTTGGTTTAGTGGATAAAGGACTTAGACTTTCCCGAGAAATGAGTGGATTCAACCGTTTCATCCAAGGTTTCAATCCTTGGTTTAGTGGATAAAGGACTTAGACTACTGAGACGTTTCCGGAATGTGGGGGCGGATCAAGTTTCAATCCTTGGTTTAGTGGATAAAGGACTTAGACTGGCACAACCAGACACAGGATTATTGGGCCTTCAAACGTTTCAATCCTTGGTTTAGTGGATAAAGGACTTAGACTGGTGGCGGCAGCTGGTGCAGCTGAAATAGCGACTAGTTTCAATCCTTGGTTTAGTGGATAAAGGACTTAGACCCAGACCCACTACGTATTCCTTCTCACCTTCGCTATGTTTCAATCCTTGGTTTAGTGGATAAAGGACTTAGACATATATTTTCAAGCCTCGCTTACCGCAATACTCTTGTTTCAATCCTTGGTTTAGTGGATAAAGGACTTAGACCTTAATGCGCCAAACATTATTGAAATCCCAGCCGACAGTTTCAATCCTTGGTTTAGTGGATAAAGGACTTAGACGATTTGTCAGCCAAAGCGATTGACTTGGTTGTTAAGTTTCAATCCTTGGTTTAGTGGATAAAGGACTTAGACAATTCTTTCAGCTCTGGTTTGAAATATATGTTTGTAGTTTCAATCCTTGGTTTAGTGGATAAAGGACTTAGACCTTTTTTGTTTGGGTATTTTTGGTTGAAAATATAAAAAGTTTCAATCCTTGGTTTAGTGGATAAAGGACTTAGACAAAAAGGTCTGCGAATATATCGATAGAGTTCACGTGAGTTTCAATCCTTGGTTTAGTGGATAAA
>Ga0208461_1001771_pt1 | contig 18742 bp, 11 predicted proteins | sample AD_JPNTR4_MetaG_FD_184448 | JGI IMG/M metagenome (GOLD analysis project Ga0208461, IMG submission 184448) | Active sludge microbial communities of municipal wastewater-treating anaerobic digesters from Japan - AD_JPNTR4_MetaG (SPAdes) (version 2) | ecosystem: Engineered > Bioreactor > Anaerobic... | reverse complement strand
TTGATAAAACTTCCCAATATCATGCAGAAGAGCACCTAAATATATTTGCTGACGTATTTTATCTTTATCGTTATTCATTTATGCGTTTTTTTTTGTTTCACAATACCAAAACCTATGCTTACATTTTTGCCCAACCCTATGTAGTTAGGGAGGAAAACGTTGGTTGTAAACTCAATATCGAAACCAAGCACCTTTTTATCCTTTAATTGTAACCAACGTTGTTTTTTTATAGCATTAACCTTAACCTTTACTTCTTTATCGATGGTCCAACCTATGCCCTTGGCAAACGAAAGGATGTTACCAGTAAGAATGCGTTCAAGCAGCTCATGCCTTGCATTATCGTCGGTTAGGTTGCGGAAAAGCGTATAGTTTTCCTGGTTAAGGGCATGCCAGCGGTACAGGTTATAGGTGAAAGGGGTTTCCCATACCTGCATGGTAAACTGGTTGACCTGCAACTTGGCCACCTTTACGTTGTAAAGCCTGTCGTATAGCATGAGATCCCTGTTGGGTTTTTGAAAAAAGTGATGGATTTCATCAACCCCTTCCTCTATGCATACTATGGCGGGGCGCTGGTTTACTACCTTGTACTGAATGCGGGGATAACTGTATAGATACTCATTACTGTCCAGATGGTTGTGGAATAGTATGTGTTTCCTGCCGGCTTTCTCGGCTATTGCCGAACGGAATGCCACAACCTCTGAGCTGGCAATGGGATTTTCAAAACCAATGTATAGCGAGCGTAACTTTTTCAATGTTAGGTTATTATGAGGTTAAGTACTCCCACACCCAACAATCCCAACCGCTATCCTAAATTAAATAATAAATTTAAAATTGACAAAACTTATGGTAAGCATTTTTTATTAACAGGTTGTTAACAAGTGGTCTAATGCAATTGGCATGTACTATTTTTTAAACCCTCTTTAAAATAGAACTAAAGATATGCTTGAACTAAAAGAAATGGTAACATCAAACAATTTATGGACGCATATAACTAACCTGGTTATACCTTTACCCTATTGAAAAGCCTTGGTTGTCATTTAAAAACCTGTATGTACCACCTTCGGTCAACTTGATAAAAACTGGTTCAATATCAACTTCATCATCCTTGAGTAGGGCGAGCTTGCAATTGGAGCAATGGGGCAGGAAGTTAATTATTCCCTTAGAATTATCGAATGTTAGCAGATAGTATGGGAAATTACGTTGGGTTAAACGCTTCCCCATGTACTTAACCTCAAGCTCACAACTCGGAAGATCTTCATCAAGTAGCTGGAGAAAGTAAATCTGATCTTCGGGTTTTGTATTTGCCCAGTAAGGTTTTGACGCTTAGTGGCCAAAACGTTTAAGCTTAAATAGGTTTTGCATTTTTGCTTTCTCGCTAAACTTGAAATCAACCGACCCCAAGTAAAGCAACTCGGTGAAATCAAAGTAGTGGATAAAGAAGTTCAACTCATCGAGGGCAAGATACTCATAGTAAAAGCCTGTTGAAGGGTTAACAAATGGCTTAAACTGTTCAAGTCTTTCCATATCAGTTATACAAAATTTGTCGGTTTCGGCCAATGCCCAATTTATATAGCCTGGATCAAAGAGATAAACCATCCCTATCTGATAGCCTTTGTTTCTGCCGAATGGCATTATATCAAGAGCATTCATAATTTTTTTAATAAGTAGGTAAGGTTAACTATTACGAATATAATAAATTGAAAAAAATTATATCTTCAACTTATTATTTTAACGAATGCGCTAGGCAAACTGTGAGTAATTATGAATTATAGCTTAACATCCTATGAATAAGCCCAAAACATAATATTCTAAAATATTATTGCAATGAACCTGAACAAAGAACAAAAGGATGCCCTTGCAAAACTTATTGAATTTGTAAAAGGCAATGAGCACGATACCTTTATACTAAAGGGGTATGCAGGAACCGGAAAAACTGTGTTGGTTAATGAGCTATTACAAAGTCCTGAAATAAAGGAGATACCTGTGCAACTGCTTGCATCAACCGGAAGAGCGGCAAAAATCCTCTCGCTCAAAACCAACCGTGCTGCTCAAACCGTTCACAGCTACATATACACCTTTGTTTACGACGAGTTTAACGAGGAGAAGAAAACTATAAAAGTGCAATTTGCGCTAAGAGAACTCAACATTGATTTGACCGATACCATTTATATAGTTGATGAGGCATCGATGTTATCGAACCATAAGGATAACACCATGGAAGAGGGATTGCAGTTTGGTAGCGGTAAGCTGCTAACCGATTTCTTTACCTTTTGCCAAGGACGCAAAGTTATTTTTGTGGGCGATCCAGCGCAGCTACCACCCATTAACACCCTATTCTCGCCTGCACTGAATGAGGAATACCTACAGAACACCTTTAAGCGTAAGGTTACTTCAACGTTCCTTACCCAGGTAATGCGATACTCAAAAACATCGGGCATTTACTACAACACTTCACGAATTAGGGAGCAACTTGAAAAACCTGTAAAACCAAAATACTTGAGCATTATTGCCACCCAATTCCCGGATATGGATGTAGTATCGCTTGACTACATGCTAATTGAGAATTACGTAAACACAATTAAGAAGAAAGGTTACGAAAGCGCTATACTGGTTGCTTATACCAATAAAACCTGTAACCAGCTGAATGAGCTGGTGCGTAAAAAGCTTTTTACAAATTACCAGCTCCCACAAAAAGGCGACCTTTGCATTGTGGCCAAAAACAACTACCTCCATGGTATCGAAAACGGTCAGCATATCTACATTCAAAGCATATCGGAGAAAGAAGAGCGTGTTGGGCAATTACACTTTAGGGATATAATATACTACCTGATAACCCCAAATGGTATTGATAAATCCAGGGAATACTGCGGGAAGGTAATAATGGAATTTTTACTCCGCGAAAAACCCACAATAACACATGAGGAGGAGTATGAGCTATATAAACGTTTTTTTGCAACCATTGATCCAGAAAAAAGAAAAAACAAACAATACGTAATTGATGCCTTTTCAAAAGACCCATATATTCATGCATTAAGGATTAGGTATGGTTATGCTATTACATGCCATAAGGCACAGGGGGGTGAATGGGATACTCTATTCCTGATACTAGAAAAAGTTTTATTTGGACAAACCAAGGATAATCCAGAATTCCTATACCGTTGGGTTTACACAGCATTAACCCGACCGGTAAACAAGGTAGTTTTACTCGATAATATCTGCATAAAATAGATTAAGCCATGGAACTTGTACTTAACACCTTTGGAACAAGCCTACAAGTTGAGGATGGGCTATTCCTTGTGGTGAGTAAGGATGGTAAGCAAACCGTTGACCCCTCCACAGTAAAATCGATACTAATAAACCGTGGGGCAAAAATAAGCAGCGACGCGGCATTGCTTGCCATAGCCAATGAGATTGACGTGCTATTTGTAGATGCCACCGGTAAACCCGGAGGCCGGCTGTGGAGCATTAAGTATGGATCCATTTCGGAGATCCGAAGGGCTCAACTCGAATTTCTTTACTCTCCTAAGGCTGTAAAATGGATTAAAAACTTACTACGAACAAAAATTGATAACCAGATTGGTTTGTTGCTCAGCCTTGATGCGGAACATGAAAATCAAAAGGTTGCATTGGAACAATGTGTAAATAGGTTACGCGATTACCAAACCAAAATTGAAGGAGTTGACGCCCCCTTTGTGAACGACATTGCCCCCAGCCTGAGGGGTTGGGAGGGAGCAGCATCGCGTGCTTACTTTGCCACCCTTAACCTGTTTTTGCCACCTGAATACCAATTCAAGGAACGAAGCCAACACCCGGCAACCGATGTGTTTAATTGCCTACTTAACTATGCCTATGGCATACTGTACGGAAAGGTTGAAGGGGCTCTTATTAAAGCAGGAATTGACCCCTATGCTGGAATATTCCACCGCGACGACTATAATCGCCCGGCATTAGTTTTTGATGTTATTGAACTTTACCGCATTTGGGCCGATTACGTAGTTTTTAGCCTCTGTTGCCAAAAGGTTATTGACCAGGAATGCTTCAGTATTAAGGACGATGGCTCCTACTGGCTCGAAAATATGGGGAAACGAATTCTTATTCAGTCAATGAACGACTACCTGGATGAAATTATATATATAAAAGGTATAGCCCGAAGTCGTTTAAACCATATTGAACTACAGGCTCATAGCTTAGCACAAACATTTTTAAAAGGATAAGCAATATGGAACCGTTAGGAGTTGAGCTAACAAGGGGGAACAGCATTGTAAGCCCCAACGACCCGTTACGGAAAATTGATGTAACTGACCTGTACCAGTTGCTGGTTAACCCACCATCGGAGCTGGAATCGGCAATTAATCAGCTGCGCACCATACTATCAATCAATCCCAAGAAATACCAGGAGCTAAAGCGTATGCTGCCATACGTTACCTGCGGAATGTTTAACCCACCCTACAGGCGAACCGCTAACTTTACTTCCATTGGATGCATGATTGTTGATCTGGATCATCTATCGCAGCATGGGGTTAATGCGGAGGAGTTAAAAGCAAGGTTAAAGGTTGACCCCCGCGTACTGCTGTGTTTTTGCTCACCAAGCGCCGATGGACTCAAGCTATTATTCAAGCTCAGCCAAAAGATTTACGACGCAGCAAGGTACAGCATGGCCTATAAAATGTTTATTACACAATTTGCAAACCAGCATGGAGTTGCGCATTTGGTTGATAGGGTTACCTCCGATGTTACCCGTGCCACCTTCATTAGCATTGATGCCAATGCGTACTTTAATCCTAACGCCGAAGCGGTACCCCTGCATACACTTATAAACTTTGATAGCCCCAGCTCTATCAACACCGCCCAAAAGCAAATACAAGAATTTGAATTTAGCTTACCTCCTGAAAATACTGCCCCAAAAGAAAAAAACATTTTACCATCCGATATCCTCCAAAAAATAAAGGAAAGCCTGAACCCAAACATAAAAACAAAGGCTGAAAAAATTATTTACGTGCCACAGGAGCTTGAACCCGCCGTGGAAAAAGTAAAAAGCCGAATGCAGGAGCTGGGCATAAGCGTTAAACAGATTGAGAATATCCATTACGGGAAAAAATTTGTATTTGAGCTCGATGGCCGGTTTGCACAGCTTAACCTGTTTTACGGTAAGCAAGGGTATAAAGTGGTGGTAACACCAGTTCGTAATGCCGATGCCGAACTTGCCGAAGTAAGCAGACTAATACTTTGCGAAATTTTTATGTAACCATGCCGCGCAAGAAACGCATACCCCTCACCCTAACCGAAAAACTTAAAAAAATTAAAACAGCCGGGTTAAGTGCTACCCTGCCACCCAACCAGTACGACCCATACCAGGAGAAAATTGACGACCTGAACAAGCGCATTGAACGAGTGCTAGGAATCTTTAACAAAACTGTAAAAACAGCAGAGATGGTTTACTTTATAATGTACGACATAGAAAACGATAAGGTTCGAAACCTAATAGCTAAGTACCTTAAAAAGAATGGATGTGTAAGGGTTCAACGTTCGGTTTTCCTAACATCATCGGATAGGGAAAAGTTTTCCGAGATCCATCAAACGCTGAAACAGGTACAGGAGTTTTACGACAATACCGATAGTATAATAATTGTTCCGGTAACGCCCGATAGCATAAGAACCATGAAACTTATAGGACAGAACATTAACATCGACCTTGCGCTTGGGAACACCAACACCCTGTTTTTTTAGCTAATAACAAAAACCAAAACAAACATGGCTACAATTTTTGATTACGCTCAACAGCTCCACAACCTGTGTGTAGCAGATCGATATAGCGATGCGCTTAAACTGTATGAAACAAAAATAGTAAAGCAATTCAGACAAAGGGAGATAGATAGAAGTTTCCTGGTTATAAACTGCGTTACCAATGCCTACTGCAAGACAAACCAATGGAATAAAGGGATAAGCTATGGGTTAAGTAAGCTGGATTGTTTAGCAAGAATGAGGACCGATGTTGATTACGCCTTAAAAACAATTGGTTGGCAATTGTTAAAGGCATTGATTCCAAATCCACCAATGGTTAAACCTGAAACTTTAGATTTTGAAAAGGTTGAGCAATTGCTGAAAATGCTTAAGGAGAGGGCCGCCTGCAGCGATATAGCATTAAAGCTATACCTGGTATGGATCAGGATGTTACCAGGATTGCAGGTTGATTATTTAACAGGACAACGATTTTACAACCTGTTCCAACCGGAAGAACTGATTAACTGGCCAGCTGAAGTGCCCGAAAAGCAACTCTTTAAACCTATTGAGGTTTGGTACCTGAACCACTCCAAGTACCTTTACCAGCACCAACGATACCAGGAATGCTGCAACCTGTGCGATATCGGGTTAAACCAAGCAAATGCTCTAAGCAAGGATTGCCAAGCTTGGCTAACCCGAAGGTATGCATTAGCTTTAAAGCAAATGGGCGACATGAATCGCGCTATCACCCTAATGGAAGTGTTAGCTCGAAAGAAACTGGACTGGTTTATATACCACGAACTGGGCGAACTATATTTCCAGAGTAACGATGCACAAAATGGCGAAAAATGCCTCGTCCTGGCATACAGGTTTGGTGGGCATAACCCGAGCAAGGTTAACCTCTACGAGCGTTTGGGCGACCATTGCATGAATATAAGGATGCCAAATATAGCGACAGAATTCTATCAACTTGCCCTGAAGGTAAGAACCGAAGAGGGCTGGAAAATACCCGATAGCCTCATGCAAAAACTACCCACCAAAACAACCCATACTGATTCGGCACAGCTTTTCCGATCGCTACTAAGGGTATTCCAAAAAACCATTGAGGTGAACGACATGCTTTTTGGAGCCGGAGAAATTACCCGCATACTTCATGAGGGCCCCAATGGCGATGGTTTTATAACCGATACCGAGGGTAATACGGTATACTTCAGGTTTTCCCAAGCCAATTTTGACTCCGATGAGGTTGAAAATGGATACCCCGTAAAATTTAAAGCAAGAAGGGTTCTACACCGAGGCGAGAAACGGTGGCAGGCTACCAAGGTGTACCGCGATTAATTTTAAAAAAAAGTTGTTCAAATGAAAATCTTGGAAAAAAGTTTTTTTAACTTTGATTGCAAGATGCTGAAATAAAAATGAAACCAACTTGTAAAACAAAACCAAAAAGTATGTACCTTTGCACCCCCAAAAAAACAACCCCAAATTCAGCTAAAAAGTTTAAAGTTTTGTTAAAACCGTATTGTAACATACTGTTTTACAATAGTTTTCAAAAAGTACTGTCAGAGAGTAAAGTCCACTAAAACAAGGATTAAGACTAATAATCCTTGCTAGTAATGGCACAAAATTTTCTTTGTCAGAGAGTAAAGTCCACTAAAACAAGGATTAAGACCTTTCATAGAAGCTTCTACCACTCCTTTAGCCCCTGTCAGAGAGTAAAGTCCACTAAAACAAGGATTAAGACCTTTTTATCAATAGCTGTAAACTGGAATGTCATCATGTCAGAGAGTAAAGTCCACTAAAACAAGGATTAAGACTTTTACTTGGTTTGTCAGATGTCTTTTCACTTGGTTTGTCAGAGAGTAAAGTCCACTAAAACAAGGATTAAGACTGCGACAAAACCTTAGAAAGAACATCTCTTTCTTTAGTCAGAGAGTAAAGTCCACTAAAACAAGGATTAAGACTGATTGAAACCTTTCTTACTTGTAATCATAGTTCGTCAGAGAGTAAAGTCCACTAAAACAAGGATTAAGACAAAAGAAAAAGGTTCAGTTCTTCGATTTGAGTTTATGTCAGAGAGTAAAGTCCACTAAAACAAGGATTAAGACCCCGATGGGCTGTGCGCTGCATCCGCAAATGTTGCAAGGTCAGAGAGTAAAGTCCACTAAAACAAGGATTAAGACGTTTTACCCTTTTCATCACCATTTATATTAAACGTCAGAGAGTAAAGTCCACTAAAACAAGGATTAAGACTATACACTCTAACTCATATTCAATATCCTTTCTGGTTAGTCAGAGAGTAAAGTCCACTAAAACAAGGATTAAGACTTATCTTCATACCAGGGATTAGATTCAAATCCTATCGTCAGAGAGTAAAGTCCACTAAAACAAGGATTAAGACTGTACCCCTCTAAGAAGGGCTTCTCTCAATTCCCTCTTGTCAGAGAGTAAAGTCCACTAAAACAAGGATTAAGACCTAACTTTTGTAACCCGTCAATGACTCTCACCGACGGGGTCAGAGAGTAAAGTCCACTAAAACAAGGATTAAGACCAATAGTTTTTGGTTTGTTTCTTCCGATTCCATACGAGTCAGAGAGTAAAGTCCACTAAAACAAGGATTAAGACCCATATATAGGCATCAAAGATAGAAGTCTTACCGGGTCAGAGAGTAAAGTCCACTAAAACAAGGATTAAGACCCACAACCTCTCTAAACTATAAACACTACTATAAGAGTCAGAGAGTAAAGTCCACTAAAACAAGGATTAAGACATTGGTTTTCAGTTAGCTCAATCACATAGTTGTCGGTCAGAGAGTAAAGTCCACTAAAACAAGGATTAAGACATGGGTTGGACCGCTGAGATGGGTGCCCCCTCTAAGAGGTCAGAGAGTAAAGTCCACTAAAACAAGGATTAAGACTTTTCCACATCCCTGGTGTTGTCTTCGAACCAAGGAGTGTCAGAGAGTAAAGTCCACTAAAACAAGGATTAAGACGCACTTTGAGCATCTTCAACCGACATTTTATCAGGAGTCAGAGAGTAAAGTCCACTAAAACAAGGATTAAGACGCACTTTGAGCATCTTCAACCGACATTTTATCAGGAGTCAGAGAGTAAAGTCCACTAAAACAAGGATTAAGACAATAGTAATCCATCCGTTTTTATAATTCCAAGTGTCAGTCAGAGAGTAAAGTCCACTAAAACAAGGATTAAGACTTTATCTCCATTGATAACAAAATAAGGTTTATATAACCGTCAGAGAGTAAAGTCCACTAAAACAAGGATTAAGACACTACTGCCACTCTTAGTGAATTTAATGCATCCATATTCGTCAGAGAGTAAAGTCCACTAAAACAAGGATTAAGACCCAAGTTTGTTTGATTTAAAAATGATTTTGCCATAACAGTCAGAGAGTAAAGTCCACTAAAACAAGGATTAAGACCCCGGTTCAGGGGGGGTAATATTCAAATCAAAAATTAAGTCAGAGAGTAAAGTCCACTAAAACAAGGATTAAGACTAGCGAACCCCTGACGCTTCAGGGAAATTAGTTCCCGTCAGAGAGTAAAGTCCACTAAAACAAGGATTAAGACTAACGGAAAGGTGGTTTTCTATACATGAAAACACCAGGTCAGAGAGTAAAGTCCACTAAAACAAGGATTAAGACCTTGCCGTACATCTTGCTAAAACGTTTGGCATGCTGTCAGAGAGTAAAGTCCACTAAAACAAGGATTAAGACGTAACAGGACTGAATGGACTCAGTACCTGTGGGACTTGTCAGAGAGTAAAGTCCACTAAAACAAGGATTAAGACTGAGCTCATCCAAACTGGATGAACTCACAAATACATGTCAGAGAGTAAAGTCCACTAAAACAAGGATTAAGACAGGTGGGTGAATGGATCTACAACTTTGCCACTGGGGGTCAGAGAGTAAAGTCCACTAAAACAAGGATGCATTTAGCTGTTCGTTGAAGGTTGTTCTTTGATAGCGATTTGAAATGGAACGCCGATTACTCAGATTGAAATGATAATTATCGTTAATCACAGTGTAAAACACAGTGAAACATTGTGATACTGGTTTATTTATTGATGCATAAGTCGCGTTCGTGTCCGCATGCGAACACCGAAGTTGCAGATTGACAGATTAACACTGTTATACTCTGTGTAAAAATCCCGCATATTACATTAATATTTATTTGTATAACAGTTATTATTTAAATAATTTCGTTAATTAAAAAATAAATTGACCAATCAATCAACAAAATCTGTTCATTACTAAACTTTGAAATCATAAGTTATTATGGAATAGTGATTATCTGGATATGTCAATATAAACCAGTATTTTAAATAATTTTTAAAATTCTATAGGATAATCTCTCTTTAAACTTATTTTATTTTATTTTTTTTTATTTTTATGCATCCAATTTGGTACTTGAAAACTCCAACTCATTAAAACTTATAAAATTTATTATTATATGTGGGATCATGTTGATATAGTTAATGACTTTGGTTTAAAGGCAAAAGCTCAAGCGCCTATAATAATTTCAGCAAGCAGAGCAACAGATATCCCCGCATTTTATGCTGAATGGTTTTTTCAAAGATTAAAGAAAGGTTATATTATGTGGATAAATCCTTTTAATGGGAATCCTAATTACGTAAGTTTTCAAAAAACAAGATTGATAGTTTTCTGGTCAAAAAATCCAAAACCTATTTTGAAATATCTCGACTATTTAGATAAACTAGGTATAAATTATTACTTTCAATTTACACTTAATGATTATGAAAAAGAAAAATTAGAACTGAATGTGCCTAAATTAGATGATAGAATAAAAACTTTTATTGAACTGTCAGAACGAGTTGGAAAACAACGTATTATATGGCGTTTTGATCCTTATATTTTAACAGAAACAACTGATGTTGATGAACTTATGAAAAGAACAGAGAATATTGGAAATGTTTTAAAAGATTACACAGAAAAATTAGTCTTTAGTTTTGCCGATATCAAAATATATAAAAAAGTAGCTTTAAATTTAAAAAATAATGGGATAAAATATTTTGAATTTACAGAAAAGTTAATGCATGAAATTGCACAACGCCTATCAAACTTGAACAACAAATGGAATTTGGAATTGGCTACGTGTTCAGAATGCATTGATTTAATAATATATGGTATAAAACACAACAAATGTATTGACGACGATTTGATTGTAAAATTATTTAATAAAGATAAAGAGTTGATGGATTTTATAGGCTATGAGCCAAATGTTCAACTGAATTTGTTTTCCAATGATGAATTTTATAAATATAAAATTGGAAAAGATAAAGGACAAAGAAAAGCCTGCGGATGTATTGTCAGTAAAGATATTGGTCAGTATAATACTTGTCCGCATCATTGTATTTATTGCTATGCCAATGTTTCTCCACAAAAAGCTTTAGAAAATTTTAAGAAACACAAACAAAACCCTGATTCTGAAACTATTATTAATGAATAATATGAACGAGCATGATTTTTTAAGCAGATTACAATCTTTGCAACACATTAATTTTAATAATATTTTAAATGAAGTAAAAACTGAAATTGTTGGACTACCCGAAAATAAAAAAAATGTTTTATTTCAGCAATTAAAAAAAGGAATAAATATTTTAGAATCACACGAACAACTTATTATGTATTTGTTTGCATACGGTAAAATGCATTATGAAAAACTTGATTATACTTTTTTGAAGCTTAAAAATAAAATTAATTTTAATTTATATAATAAATTAAATATTATAGATTGGGGTTGCGGGCAAGGCATCGCTACCATTATATTTTTTGATTTTTTAAAAAAAATATTTAACGTAGAACCAAATTCATATATTGATAAAATTTATTTAATTGAACCTTCTGCTAAAGCAATTGAAAGAGCTAAATTTTTTGTAGAGTTATATAATATTGATCCTGAAAAAATCCATTTAAAAAATATTTTTTTTGAAAATATTAATATTGAAGAATTTTCTTTAAATGCAGATTCTACTACATTGCATTTATTTTCTAATATTTTAGATATAGAGCATATTGATCTTAAAGAATTAGCAAGAAAAGTAACAACGCTTTATTCAAATAACACGTATATTATAACAGTTGGACCTTTAAATAGGAATAATAAACGTTTAGACAGGTTTTTTGATTATTTTGATTATGATAGAATTGAAATCATTTTTGAAGAAGAAAATCCAATGTTTGGTTATAACCAGACAAATAATCAATATAGTTGGACTTATAAAGGTAAAATATTAAATCTACTACCAGATAAAGCTCCATATTTCAAAGAAATAAAATACTATCCTGCTGTTCAGTTTCATGCAGCTTATTTAAGTGATTATTTATATAAAAAATACGAAACAAACAATGATTTTAAAATAATAACAGCTTTTGAAGTATATGCTCCTTTTGATATTGGAGCTATAATTTACGATGATATAGAGCCTGTTTTAGCAGTAATGCAAAATATTATAGTGCGGGGAATACCAACAAGGGCAAGTATCTTTATTGAAGAAAAATTATCAGAGATACTTAATATAACAGAAAAAAAAGAATATTTAGGTGAAATTAATTTTGAACTAAAAGATAATAATAATCAAAATAACGAACTAATAAAAAATATTCCAATAGCAATTGCTTGGTTTCAGAAAGTCCTAATAGAAGTTATTATAGCCAATAAATTAGATTTAAATAAAGATAAACTAAAAATACTTGTTAAAGAACAAGATTTACCAGTAGCGGCTTTGGCATTAGAAGATTTTATAACTACCTTTAATAATTTATTAAAATTAGTTGACCAATATTTAGATGGAAATAAACCTAAATACAAGAAATTTCCACAAATAGATCTTACAATTATTAATAAAAATTACAAAAAAACTGATTTTCACTTACAATATAATGTTTTTATCAATCCAACTATAAGTATTTTAGAACAAGAATACGATTTGGTTATCGATTTTTCATTTTACAAAAAATATGATAATGATACTTTTACAGAATTTAAAGCAAAGGACAATTCTTACTTTTTAATAAGAAAAGCAAATAAAATAAGCGCAAAAAGACAAATTTATACTTCTGAACGTATTATTTATAAACCGCTTACAGAATTGGATAATAAAGGACGTCATGTAGAAATAAAAGAAAATGCAAAAATACTTGAATACTTTTTGCAATTGCTATTTAGAAAAAAAGAATTTCGGCCTGGACAATTACCTATATTAAACAGAGCAATGCAAATAAAAAACGTTATTGGATTTCTTCCAACAGGCGGTGGAAAATCTTTAACCTATCAATTAGCTTCATTATTACAACCAGGAATAACTGTCATTATAGATCCGCTTATATCTCTTATGTTTGATCAAGTTAGAGGATTGAAAAATGTCGGTATTGATGCGAGCGTATCAATTAATAGCCAACTGGATACACAACAAAAAAAACAAAATTTAAGAAAAGTTGAAAACTCTGAAGTAATGTTTGTATTTATGTCTCCAGAGCGATTAGCTATAGAAGATTTTAGAGAACAACTAAAAAATATGCAAAATTTAAATGTATATTTTTCTTATGGAGTAATAGACGAAGTGCATTGCGTATCTGAATGGGGACATGATTTTAGATATAGCTATTTACATGTAGGAAGAAATTTATACAACTTTATAAAACCTAAAACTGATCATATTACATTATTTGGCCTAACTGCTACCGCTTCGTTTGATGTTTTAGCCGATGTTGAAAGAGAATTATCAGGCGAAGGACAATTCCCTCTTGATGCTGAAGCCATTGTCCGTTACGAGCATACAAATCGTTTGGAATTGCAATATTATATTAAACCAGTAGAAATTAATTACAAAATACATAAGAGCAATAATAATATGTTGCCCAGTCAGTTAAAAATTGCTGATAAATGGGAAGTTTATCAGCAAAAAAGTCAAATACTTACTGAAATTATCAAAGAAATTCCAGATCTTTTTAATAAAATAAACAACAAAAAAAATATAGAACTCATAAAAAAAAGATTTATAGAACGACTTAATCTCAGTAAAAATGATCCAAAAGATAAAGAACAAATTGAACTAATAAACAATGCTAATATAAGTGAAAGTTTAAATAAATATTTTTATAAAACAAAAGAAATATATGATCAAGCAGGTATAATTTTTTCTCCACACAAAAATAGTTCAGGCATAGCTGTCAATGAACTACAACCTAAACTTATAAAAGATTTAAATAACGATGCTATAGGTAAATTTCATGGCGGCGACGACACTGGTGAATCCATTCAAAATCTTGATAATTTTATAGAAAACAAACAACCTATAATGATTGCGACCAAAGCTTTCGGAATGGGTATAGATAAACCTAATATAAGGTTTACCATTCATTTAAACTATCCAAGTTCATTGGAAAGTTTTGTGCAGGAAGCAGGACGTGCAGGTCGCGATCGTAAAATGTCTATCGCGGTAATATTATTTTCAACTTATAATCTTGTTCGTATTAAACCAATTGATGAATTAAAAGGATTTCCTTTTACTCATAATGATGAGAAAGGTACTTGGTTTATTAAAGGGAAATGGTATAAACCTGAAGTTTTAGAACAAACTTTGAATGATTACAAACATGATATCTTAAATATTAAAAATGATTTTTTTGAAAATAGAGACAAATATATTGATGTATTAGATCCAAATAGGGATATAATAAGAATTGTATGCAATGAACATAAAAATTTTAAAAATGAAGCAAAATATTTTGATTTTGAAAATTGTGATTATAAAAATTGTTCTTATTTTAAAAATTGTCAATTAAAAAAGTTGCCAAAAAGATTAGAAAATTGGCAATATTCAAAATATTTATATAGCGAATTAGAAAAAGAAAATATTAAAATTGATGGTAAATATTTTGAGTATGAAAATACTGATTTTGAGACTGTTTATTTTTTCTACAATGAATCGTTTAAAGGCACAACTTATGAAAAAAAATATATTAATACAATATTAAACAATATTCAAATAGAATATAATAACTCGACATTTCCCAATTTATTACAATTTTTACAACACAATAATCAAAAAATAGAACAAAAATCTATATATATAAATATTAAATATAAAGATTCAAATTTCTCTGATATCTCAAAATCATTATATAGATTAATTGTAATTGGTTTTCTTGAAGATTATACCATAGATTACAAAAGCAAAACTTTTAAAATTGAAATTACTAAAAAATCGCCTGAAGAATATTATAATAAACTCAAGCAGTATTTAATGCGATATACAACAGAACAGCGAGCCGAAGAAGAAATAATAAAAGCTAAAGCTGAATATAAAGTTAAAGCTAAAAATGAATTTGAAGAGGCGATTTATAAAACTTTAGCTTATTTAATCGATTTTATTTACGAAAAAATAGCTATAAAACGAAGACGTGGTATAGATGACATGAGAAATTTTTGTTTAACTGCTATTAATTCAAAAGATGATTGGATAGAAGTAAATGAAAAATTAAAAGATTATCTATATTATTATTTTAATTCTAAATACATAAGAGAAGATTATGTTGCTCCTAACGATGAACCATATTCTATTTTAAAAGATACAAATGATAGTAGATGGTCAAACAAAGATATTTTATTTAAATATTTACGAATAATCGAACAACCTGTTTTAGGAACAGACACAGAGATTGACAATGTTAAACATCTTTATGGATCTGTTAGGTTGCTTATGCGTTCTATGACTTTTGATAATCCAACAATTTTGTTATTAAATGTTTTTTGCTTGATTTTATTAGGTACAAAAGACAATGAAAATTTAAAAAATGATTTAATAGAATCATATAAAAATGGAATGTTAGGATTTTTAAAAGATTTTGACGATATAAATAATTTTTATAATAACGTTTTTAATCCTTTTAATTTAATTATTATAAATAATAACAAAGATTTTGTTGACATCGATGAATTAATTTCCGAAACTAATATATTATGCTCTATCAATATGCTCAATCTTGAAATTAATAAAACTTTACAACTATGATAACACATGAAATTCAAATGGCTTTAAACGAATTAAGAGATAACATAAAAAAATTTGGCAATGTAAGCAACCAGTTATCTCAATTTGGTTATAATTATAAAGAGATTAATGAAAGTGTTGAAAATTTAATCTCGAAAATTGATTTTTTTTTAGAAAAGTTATATGAGTTGGATATTGATAGATTGCTATCAAATTATGAACTCATACAAAATTCATTATCAAAATTAGACAATACTATAAAAAATAAAGAAAATGATTTAGATAATGTTTTAACTGATATTTTAAACAAGTCCGAAGAAATTAAAAAAAATATAATTATTCAACTTAACGAAATTAGCAAATTATATAAACAATTACCAGAAAGCGTTTTTTCTGATATAAAAAATATAATAGATAAATTTGTCACAGATTTTGAAAATTATAAAAATGAAATTAATACATTTTTAGAAAATTTTGTAAAAGAAATTAATGAAAAAAACGATGAAATTCAACAAAATTTAATTAGCAAGTACAATTCAATAATTAAAGAATTAGACAATTTAATTTTACAAAAAACAGAAAAATATATTGAAGGAAAAGCAAACTCAATTGAATTGCAAATTGAAGAAAAAACCAATTTATTTAACACTGAAATATCTATATTAAACAAACAGCATAAACAAATCAAAATATTATTGTTTATTTCTATTGGTTTATCAATAATTTCATTGATATTAAATATCATATAACTTAGATTTTCATTTCAAATGCAACTTTTAGGGGAGTTAATTTTTTAGGTGCGTAAGAGCTAGCTTTTTCATGAACGGGGAGAAAGGTTTTGAACTTTCCACCTTCGTTCCTGACGGTTAAGTGGCTATCTTCGGCCCCTAAATCTCCCTAGAAATATGTTGCATTTACAACTAAAATCTACCTCATAGAAAAATAATTGAAATTAGTATTTTGCTGCAAATACTTTTAAAGACAGGGTGCGCTGTTCGTTGATGGTTATTCGTTGATAGCAATTTGAAATGGAACGCCGATCGCCCAGATTAAGCAGATTTACCCGCGTAACTCCATGCAAACACGCTGGGGTTCTGCGATACTTGTTAGTTGTTGGTTGATAGTTGATTGTTGTTCGTTTTTTACTAGATCTTTGCTTTTCGGTTTACGGCTTACGTTTCACGAGCCTCGATACCCTTTCATTTCTTACCCTTACCTCCCCATTGAGCAACATCACCTTTTTTATTTTGTAAAAAGGTTGACTTTGTCATTTTTATGGTTTAACTTGAATTTGTGATTGTAAATCACCCTATTACAGTAAAAACAAGGGTATGTACAGGGGAAAAAATAGCTTGGTGGTCGATTATGTGGGTAGGATTCACATGAATACCGATCCGTTCTGGTTTTACAACCTTGTTATATTTTTTGATGAGGATAACCAAACGCGTCTGCCTGAGGGAATGCTATCGTTTTACCACCTGTTTGTTGACCAGCTCGACATGAAGCTCTACGAGGAACAAATTCCGCAAAGCATCAACACCAGTAGGGCTTGTTTCTTCTACATGAATTAGCTGTACCAGCTAAGTGAAAATCTGCTTATATTTACAAAAATCTTTTGCCATGATACGACGTGTACTATACACATTGCTGTTTGTGCTATTTGCAGCAGCAGTTGAGGCCATACCCGATACCACACGGGTAGCCCTTATAATTATAGATATTCAGGATTTCTACTTCCCTGGAGGGAAATCGGAACTGGTAAACCCCATTCCTGCCGCTCAAAATGCAGCTAAGGTGCTTGAGTATTTCCGAAATACCCAGCAGTTGGTGGTGCATGTTGGCCATAACGCCAGCGAGGGTCAGGGCTTCTACTCCCTGGTAAAACCTGCCGATGGCGAAATGGTTTTTATGAAGAGTAATGTAAATGCTTTTGTCGATACCGGATTGCTTGAGTACCTGCGGGGGCAGCAAGTATCAAAACTTGTTATTTGTGGAATGCAAACCCACATGTGTGTAGAGGCTGCTGTACGTGCCGCTGCCGATTTCGGCTTTAAGGTTACCCTCATCCACGACGCCTGCGCTACTAAGGATTTGAAATGGGAAAACGAAACCATTCCTGCTAAAATGGTTCACCTATCAACCCTGGCCACCCTGCGCAACTACGCCAAAATCATGAGTACCAAGGAATTTTTGGGGGTTAAGTAGAATAAGTAATCTAAGGCATTTGAGGGATATGGACACTAAGTTCCGTATCCCTTTTTTATTTGCGTTAAGCCTAACGGTTTATGGTGTAGAATCAATGTTGTTTAGTTAAGGATATTTGTCATGTTGAGTTCTGATATATCGTGGACTCCGTCGAAGCATCTCCTTGTACCTTTAATCCTTTTATCCCTATTGGCTGGTTTTACAACAATCGATCTTTGCAATGCTTTTCTATTGCGATGCAACGCTTCTCCCTTGTTCTTTGGAGTGCCATTGCGTGCATCGCCAAATATTTGGTATACCTCTACACCCAGGGTTAAAACCCTGGGCTAATCCTATGTGCCCTTACAGGGCGATTAATACTAGTGCGCACAGGCGTGTGGAGATGCGCGCAAACGAGGATACCCTGCTTGCTCCTAATATTATGCCCCTACGGGGCTGAAAACGTTGTCCGTTGCTTGTTGTTCGGTGTTTGTGGGAAACGACCTCACCCCCTCCCCTCTCCTGACAGGAGAGGGGTAAGCAATTAGGAGAACTTATTGCAGGGCTAAAGTCTCCCCTCTCAGGGGAGATTTAGAGGGGTCGTCTAGGTTGAATGTGGAAAACGGCTTCGCCCCAGCCCTTTTTACTGAGAGGGAACTGAACGAAAGAGGCAGGCAGTGGCATAAAAGCCTGACCCGCCAATGGGTCGGGGGTGGAACGTGGCGGTGGGCCTAGTAAGCGATACCACATGAGCCACGCTGCAGGCGTGGCGAATAGTATCGCGTGGCAGTTCCACCCACGGGGCACCC
>Ga0208461_1001769_pt1 | contig 18746 bp, 20 predicted proteins | sample AD_JPNTR4_MetaG_FD_184448 | JGI IMG/M metagenome (GOLD analysis project Ga0208461, IMG submission 184448) | Active sludge microbial communities of municipal wastewater-treating anaerobic digesters from Japan - AD_JPNTR4_MetaG (SPAdes) (version 2) | ecosystem: Engineered > Bioreactor > Anaerobic... | reverse complement strand
TGATAAGGTCTTGAAAATTTTAAAATCTTCAGTTAAAATACTGCCTGTTGAGATAGATTATCCTTATGGAAAAGTAGTTGCTTCTCCTGAAAAAGAAATTTTAGTTGCTACAAAAGAAAATTATTTTAAAATAGAAATAATTCAATTAGAGGGAAAAAAGAAAATGACAGCAAAAGAATTTTTAAATGGATATCCTAAAATTATTGGTGAAGTATTAAAATAAAAATATAATAAAAATATGCTTACTCATCACGATTTAAGAAAAGGCGTAAAATTTATTTTTGAAAATGAGCCATACGAAGTATTGGAGTTTTTTCCTATAAAAAAAGCACAAGGAAGAGCGATAGTTCAGACAAAAATAAAAAATTTAATAACAGGAAATGTTATTGAAAAAAATTTTCACCAAGGAGATGTTTTTAAAGAAGCAGAAGTTGAAAAAATTAAAGCAAAATTTTTATATTCTCATAGAGATAAATATGTTTTTTGCGAAGAATCAAATCCTAAAAACAGATTTGAATTAACAAAAGAGCAAATTGGCGAATCAGCAAAATTCTTAAAACCAAATCAAATAGTTGAAGGCATCGTCTTTGAAGGTAAAATAATAAATATTAATCTTCCAATAAAAGTCCAGTTAAAAGTAGTTCAATCTCCTCCCGGAATTAAAGGCGACAGAGCCCAAGGAGGAGTTAAAACCGTTATTTTAGAAACAGGAGCTGAAATAAACGTGCCTTTATTTATAAATGAAAACGATATTATTGAAATAAACACCGAAACAGGAGAGTATGTTAAACGAGTAGATATAAATAAATAAAATTTAAAAAAGAGAGATATTAACTCTCTTTTTTCTTTATTTCATTATCAATTATTTTATCTATATAATAGCAAGTACCATGACAATTAGGAATTGCTTCTGGCGGTTTTTCTAAATCAACAATTTCTCTTGCTTTCATTAGAAGTTCAGGAATTATATTTGGTTTTAAATCAACATCAATTATTTTTGCTTCAAATTCTAAATTAAATTTAATATCATCTTTAAGCTCTTGTTTAGGCTCGCAATAAACTAAAGAAAGTTTTGAAACAGGATATTTACTTGATAATAATAAATAACCATTTAATTGGACTTCGTATAAAGGATATAATTCATCTTGTTTTGAAGTAAATCTCGCTGTTTTAAAATCAACTATATGAAGAGTTCCATTTTCTAGCTCAAAAACACTATCTGGCGCTCCTCTTAAATACCATCCGCTTCTTTTATGTAAAGCAATAAGATATTTTCTGTTCTGAAAATTCTGAACAGCTCCAATTTCATCTAACGACACCCTTCTTTTTACAGAAGGAAGGTTAAGCCAATCTGGCAGTTTTTTTCTTGTTTGAAAAGAACGATAAACGCTTTTTTTGCTTACCCCATCTAAAACAGTAAAAATCCCGGGAAATCTAGCAGGAAAAGGGCCATAATGCCTTTCATACCAAAAACATCGTGGGCAAAAAGTCGGTAAAATTAAATTACCCAAATCTTTTGGCCCGATATATTTTAATCTTGCGTTTGAATTGTCTGAATTTGCCATAAAGTTTAATTTATTATTAAATTATTTTATCTTATTGAAGAAATAAATCAAGGTTTTAAAATATAAAAAATTAGAAAATTTTAATTTTAAAACTTTTTCTATTATCCAATATTTACTATAATAAATATTGTATTATATTAGATATAATATTTCTTTTAAGAAAATTCACGTTTTAAAAATTTAAAAATTATGAAAAGAATTTATTTAGATTATGCGGCAACAACTCCTATAAGAAAAGAAGTGAGAGAAACAATGAAAATTTTTGAAGAAAAAATTTTCGGAAACCCTTCTTCAATTCACCAAGAAGGAAGAACAGCAAAAACCGCTTTAGAAAAAGCAAGAAATTTAATTGCTGAAATTTTAGAAGTAAAATCATCTGAAATTATTTTTACAAATGGCGGTACTGAATCTATTAATTTAGCTCTTTTTGGTATTAGTCGCGCTAATAAAAAGTTTTTTAAAAAACCTCGTCTTATTACCTCAAAAATCGAGCATCCAGCCGTTTTAAATTCAATGAAACAATTAGAAAAAGAAGGCTTTGAAATAATTTATATTAATGTTAATAAAGACGGATTAATAAATATTAACGAATTAAAAAACGCTATAAACGAAAATACAATTTTAGTTTCAATAATGTATGCTAATAATGAAATCGGCACAATTCAGCCAATAGAAAAAATTTCAAAAATAATCAAAGATTATCAAAATAAAAAAAGAAAAAATTTTCCTTTATTTCATACAGATGCTTGCCAAGCAGCAGGATATTTAGATATTAGACCAAAAAAACTAGGAGTTGATTTATTAACTCTTAATGCAAGTAAAATTTATGGGCCAAAAGCAAGCGGACTTTTATACATAAAAGAAAATACCTTAATTGAACCTTTAATTTTTGGCGGAGGACAAGAAAATAATTTGCGTTCAGGCACAGAAAATGTTTCCGGATGGATAGGTTTGGCAAAAGCATTGGAATTAGCGCAAAAAGAAAAAGACAAAGAAAGCAAAAGATTAATAAAAATTAGAGATTATGCTATTAAAAATATTTTAAAAATAGAAAAAACATTTTTAAATGGCCATCCAAAAATTAGATTGCCTAATAATATAAATATTATTTTTTTAGATATTGAAGGCGAAGCATTGGTTTTAAAATTAGATAAATTTGGTATTAGCGCTTCAACAGGATCTGCCTGTCATTCAAAAACATTAGAGCCATCACATGTTTTAACAGCAATTGGATTAAAAAGAGAAGCAATTCATGGAAGTTTGCGTCTTACTCTGGGAAAAGAAACAACAAAAAAAGATATTGATTATCTTTTAAAAGTATTGCCAAAAATAATAAAAGAATTACGCGCTCTCTCCCCTATTTCTTTAAAAAAATAAAATAAAAAAAATTTTTATAATAAAACAATTTTATGAAAGATAAAAAAAATAAAAAAAAGACAAAAAAAATAAAAAAAGAAAACACTGATTTTGATATTTTTAATGTCACAACCCCTCCTTGGCTTTATAGCGAAACCGTAAAAAAACATTTTCTTCACCCCAAAAATTTTATGAAGCCAAATGAAGAAAAAAAATTTAAGTTCAACGCAGTTGGAATAGTTGGTTCTCCTGCTTGCGGAGATGTTATGAAATTTTGGCTTTTAATTGATGAAAAAACAGAAAGAATTAAAAAAGTCCGATGGAGAACATTTGGATGCGGATCTGCTATTGCAGCAACATCTGTTTTATCTGAAATGCTTTTAGAAAATAACGGGATGACACTTAAAGAAGCGAGAAAAATAAGACCGCAAGATATTGTCAAAAGGTTAAAAGGTTTGCCAGAAAGAAAATACCACTGCTCTGTTTTGGGAGATAAAGCTTTAAGAGATGCTATAAATGACTACTATCGAAAAACAAAACAATATGATAAAATTGAAATTGAAAATGGAAAAATTATTGATAAAGTTTTAAAAATTACTGATAATGATATAGAAAAAGCTGTGCTTGAAGGTGCAAAAAATTTAGAAGAAGTTCAAGAAAAAACAAAAGTAGGCACAGGAGACCCAAAATGTATTAAAGAAGCAGAAAAACTTATTAAATTTTATTTAAAAAAATATAACTTATATGAAAAAAAATAATAAAAAAATCAAAATTACTATTGATAAAAAGAAATGTATTGGCTGCGGTAGCTGTACTATTTTATGCCCCGATGTTTTTGAGTTGGGAAAAGATGGTAAATCTCAAGTAAAAAATACAGACGGAAATATTGAAGAAATAAAATCAGCTGCTGAATCTTGTCCAGTTAAAGCTATAAAAATAGAAGAATAATTTTAATTTTATTTAATTTTAGCGCCTAAAAAAACTTCTTTGTCCGGACTTAATAATACTGGCTCACCATTATTATCTGCGGCTAAAATCATACCATGGCTTTCAATTCCCATGATATTTTTTGGTTCTAAATTGCAAACCACAACAACTTCTTTTTCTAAAATATCTTCTGGGGCATAATATTTTCCAATTCCCGCAACAATCTCTCTTTTTTCTTCTCCTAAATCAACTTCTAATCTTAAAAGCTTTTCAGAATTTTCAACTCTCTCTGCTTTTAATATTTTCCCTATTCTTAAATCTATTTTTTGAAAATCTTCAAAATTAATCATTTTTTTGCTCTAATAATTGATTTTCCTTATTTTCTACTAATTGAATATCATTTTCTGGCGCTGGTTGAATATCTAAATTTTCTGTTTGCGCTAATAATTTTCGGTATACAAAAGCAGTAGCAATCCAAGTTACAGGAATAGAAACAAATATTCCTACTATAAAGCACAAAAGCCCTAAAAAATTAATAAGAAAAGTTAATAAATAAAAAAGAAATAAATCCCACTTTGAACCTTTTGTAATTAAAGAGCTTTTCTTTAAAGCTTGAATAGGCCCTAAATTTTTATCAACGATAAGATAATTTGCAAATCCAAATTTTATTCCCAAAATAATACCAGGCACGATAAAGAAAATAGTACCCAAAAGAACAATTAAACTATAAAGAATTGAACAAAATAAGTATTTAAAAAATAATTTAATATCGCAAACGCAAAAAACATCTTTAAGTTTTGGCTTTTCGTTATCACAAATTTTTAAGGAAATCCTAATAAAACTAATAGAAATTATAACAGAAAAAATAAAATACAGCAGATTTAAAATAATAAACAAAATAAAGATATTTAAATCTCGTAAATTTTCTCCTGTTTTTTCAATTAATAAATTTAATCCTAAAAAGATTAAAGAAACAATTAATAAAGCCGGCAGAAAAATCCACCAGTTTTTTTCCCACCCAAATTTTAATGCTTCTTTTTGGGAAAATTTTTGTGTCATAATAATTTTATTTTTTAGTTTATAATTTTTAATCTTTATAAAATTTTATTAAATTCCATTTTTCTGCCCCGCATTCAAAATAAATTTTGCTGTCTGTTTCGGACAAAATCCGAACTTTTTTCTGCGAAAATCCTGAATTAATTTCTGAAAAAAATTCGTTCGGGTAAGTAAAAAAATTGGAAAAAAGAATTTTTACCTGCCCTCGCTTTTCCGCCGCTAAATTTCGTGCCAATAAAGTTAGCGGCCACTATTGAATTTTTTTAAGGTCTTGCCAAGAATATTGTTTTACTTTTCCAGATTTATCAACGGAAAAAATGTAAAGCAAAAGTTTTTTGGCAACCTGCCAAGGAACTCGACGAATTGCGATTTTAGCACTTGATTCCGGCAAACCTAAACCATAATAATATCTTGCTCGACCTGTTTTCATTCTCGTAATAATTTGCCCCAAAGAATAAATAAAAGCCACTTCGTCCGCTTGTTTTATTTTCCCTTCGCCTTTTGTTTCAATCAAAAAATATCGGGCATAATTGTTATGTCTAACCCGAATATCAACGCCGTGATCCCGTAATTCGCCAACTTCTAGATTTCTGCCCCAATTATTCCGAAAAAGCCACTTGACTATTGATTGTTTTACAAATTTTTCACTTATCAATTTTTTCATAATAATTTTTACAAAGTTTCTTACTAATCATTTTCAAGCTATTTTATTGATTAATTAAATTTAAATTTTCTTCTCGTCTCTTCTTTAAACAAATAAACAAATAGTCCATCCGTAATTTTATTTTACTATAAATCTAATTCTTTCCATTGATTATCAAAATACATCCAGCGACCCTTGTAATTTTTTTCATCAATATTTTTAACAATTCCACCGAAAAGATTCTTACCTTTTTTATTTTCTTCTTTGATGTATCTTTGTAAGCCGCCTGATTTTGAAGTAAAATCGCTTAAATGAACACTATGTGGATCAAATAAACCTATTTTTCCATCTTTTAATTTCACGATAAAATCAACATAAAAAGGTTTCTTCTCACCATTGTTATACGGTACGGCAAAAAATGTTGCATCTCTATCTCCATTTTTGAACCACCATTCAACCTTTTCTGATTTTTCCAAAAAATCAATAAAAGCTGATTCTGATTTCCATTTTTCGTCGCTAAAAAACGGTTGCATAATTGATTTTTTCGTTTCAACTTTTTTATATTCATCGCTGTAAAATAAAATTTTCGGAATATTCCAATTCGGCACATCAACCATTTCACTTTTTCTCTTTTCAACTTCTTCTTTATATCTTTCTTTTGTTTTGTCTAAAACATTAACAAAGTGTTGAGAATTTTTATCGTTCAAGACTATTTGGATAATTTCTTCCCAAACATCACCATACCACATTTTTAATTCTTTTTCAAAAAATTTATAGATTGCTTCTTTAACTCTGCCAACAGATCTATCTTCAGGATAAAAAGGGGTTAAATTATTTCTTATAAAAAAATCAAATAATTTTTGCATATCAAAGCCACTTGCTTTTATTTCTTTATCGCCTACAATTCTTACTCCAGCTAAAGTATCAACATCTTCGGCTTTATAGTCCGAGATAATTTTTAGGTCAATTTTTTTCGCTTTAATATCAATCTGTTCCTTTAAATTGTATTCTTTTGCCTGTTTCAAAAATATTTCTATAAAAAGTGGCGACAATCTCGTTTTTTCGCGGTGTCTTTTCGGGTAGCACGAAAGTAAATTTAATTTAGGGTCAAAACTCCTCTTGCTCGTGTAAATAGTGATGTAATCTTTGGCAATATCTTCTTGTATTTCTATATTGTCCAAGTTAGTATAAACATATCCATAGTTCAAAATTTCATTCTCATAGTGACCCTTATCTGGCTCTGGCATTCGCATAATTCGGCCGACTGTTTGGATTGAAAAAATAGGACTGTGCCACTCTCTAAACAAAACTAAAATTTGCGCTCTCGGACAATCCCAGCCCAAAGCGATTGCCTGCTTAAAAAGCAGCACCTCAACTTCGCTGTCTTGCTTCTCAACGCCTTCTTTATTAATGTGTTCGCCTGATAGCCAAATGGCAAGTTTATTATTACCCTTTTCTATTGAGATTTTATATTTATTTTTCAAAATACTTTCCACCCGCTCCTTTATTCTATCTTCCAAACTTGTTTTTCTATCGGGTAATTGAATCAAAACCAAAGGATTAACATTAACTCTCTCTTTTTGAAATTCCTTTATTAATTCCTGTCTTTTTTTCATCGCCGCATCTATAACTAATTCTTCACTTCCGCCGCTCAGCTTTTGCGTTTTTATTTTTCCTTCCTTAATAAAATTTTCAAAATTATCATTTAAAATCACACCTTTTTTAATCATTCCTTCCCTCTTAACATCCTCTAACTGAACAAACACTTTTTCGTCTTCATCGGTAATAGTTGCTGGCGTTGCCGTAACCTCAATTGTTAATTTTGGTCCAATCATTTGAATTAAACCCTGCGAAATTTCACTAGTTGCGTGATGATGGGCTTCGTCGATAATTAAGATAATTTCGCGGCCTTCCTCCTTTGTTCTCTCTAACACTTTAGACAAGTTAAAATCCAGTTCGTTATCACGGATATAGATATTGTCCGCCCTATTAATGCTTTCCCAATTAAAAAACAAAATTTCATTCTCTCTAATTTTTCTATCATCTAAATCTTCAAAAAATGAACACTTTAAAACCCGAGTATTTTCAAAATAGCTTTCTAACTTATCTCGGCTTTGAATATAGAGTTGTCTCGGCGCCGTCCAAATAAAACCCAGCGATTGCCTAACTTCTTTATCATTAACTAGTCGTTTTAAAAATTCGGCCATCATTATTGTTTTTCCCGACCCTGTCGGCGACTTGAAAACCAATTTTTTACTACCAGAATAACCCAAGAGCCGTTTACTCTTGGCCAATAAATCATCAATTGCATTTTCTTGATAAATTTTTAGTTGCATGGTTATTTTATTTAATTTATATAAATCGAGCACTTTCTATAGCAGTGTTGTCATCACCCCATAGATCAACGAATTTAATATCAAAAGTGGCATTTCTAGGAATAAAATTTGAAGATGTTTTAAAATTTACCTTCCCGTCTTTATTGATAACTCTTTCTAATAAATCTCGTTTATCTAGATCAAATATAGGCTGTTTTCTAAATTCGTCTAATAAAGGTGGGGTAAAATTTTTGATGTTTGCCTCCAATATAATTCTCAATCTCTCGGTATATAATTTAGTTTTTTTCTCTAATACCTGTTTTATATATTCATCGTCAAGACTAAGAAGTAGTCCAATGCCAATTATCAAGGATTTCCTCACTAACGGAATATACTTTTTAATTTCCTCGACAAAATTATTATCTATTGGTCCTCCTCCGTGTAAAAGTTTACCCCTGGCTTTTCTTATTGATTTAAATAGTTCTGATTCAACACTTATTGTATCTACAAATAACTTTTTTATTCCAGCTAATGAAATTGAAGATATTTTGTTTCCGCACTTTTTACAATTTATTTTTCTATCCTCTTCATTTATTTGAAAAAAATCACATAACAATTCATTTATAGATTCGAGCCCGGTCCAAAACGCGACAAACTTATCAATAAATTTCTGTTCCAAATATCCCTTTCTTAACCAAGAAATAGCCCTTGCTATTCTTAAATCTTGATTTTCATTTTTATTAAAATTATTAAAGATTTTTTCAAAAATTTCTTTATTGATCAAACTAACATTTCTTTCCGGAAGAGTGATATAAAATACCTGTTTAAAAGGACGGTTTATCAATCCATCTGTAGCTTCATAGAGACTAATAAATAAAGGTGAGTTAGAGGCAGAAGAAGTTGAAAAATCTATTAAGTTCAATATATTTTCTACAAAAGTTTTTGCCTTTTCCTCTATTTTTTCTATTGGCATTTGGGGTTCTGCTTCTATATAACAATCAGCATGCAATCCTTGTTTCTGATCATATAAAATTACTTCATTGTTACCAAAATTAAATTTCCAACCCAAAATCTTATCTTCTTCTATGTCTTTACGACTACCTATAGAGTTTGGAGTTTCTATACAATATCTTACAAAATATTTTTTCATAATCTCTATTTAAAAATTCTCCTATAAACCTGCAAAATTGCTTCGGGGATAGGAGATAGTTTAACCTTTTGTTTTATATCATTAAATTCTTCGTCAAAAGTTTCATCACTTAAAGAAAAAACATAGACGCTGAATTTCCCTTTTATATCTTTAATTGCTTTTTTGAAAGTTGGAATTGCTAGTTGGTCCCAGATGATACCGGTGTAATGGCTTGCGTTTTTGAAAACTTTAAATCTTTCATTATCAATCACTTTTTCAAAAGTTCCTTCTTTAACACAAAGCATTTCGGTTGCTTGTTTGGTAAGTTTTATTTTGTTTTCATCTGTTGGCTCTGCGTCAACAAAATCAGTTTTGAAGTATTTTAAATTTCCGCCCAAACCCATAACTTTCTGGCCTTTCAAATTTTTATATCCTTCAATAACTTTTTTAATTCGCGGATAACAAACATCAGTACAAATATTATTTTCATTATTGGTACAAAGAATAAATTGGCGATTACCGCCATCCTCTTTATTAAGTTTTAAAACGGCATGTCCGGTCGTGCCAGAGCCGGCCATGAAATCTAGCACAATCGCGTTTTTATTATTTATTTTGGATAGTAAATACTTAATTAATCTAACTGGTTTTGGGTTGGGGAAAACATTCTTCTCTGTAGCAAAAATAGTTTTTAATTCTTTGGTTGCCTCCTCGGTCGTTCCAACCAAACTCGCCGATAAAAAATTGATGGGATTTTTTGTTCTTTCTTTTGTCAAAAAAATTTTCTCATTTAAAACTCCGCCACTACTAATGTAAATTAATTTATTCTTAAAAAGATGGTTTAATCTGTTTTGTGAAATAAACCACTTTTTAGTTAGTTTCTTCCCACCGGGCAGTATTAGTGTTTTTCTTGGATTTGGATTACTTTCACTCCATAGAGGTTTTGTTCTCCAAGGACCACGAGGATCATTATCCATATTCCTATAAACCTTTCCAATATAGTCCTCGCTTAACTTGTCTTTTACTAAATCTGTAATTCTTGATGTTCTAGAATACATAAGTATGTATTCTGTTGTACTAGAGAAACCATCCTCCTTTTTATTTGAAGGTCTAACTTTCTTTTGCCATATTATTGTAGTTTTCTGATGATTTTCTCCAAATAAATCAGGATAATCCATTAATAATTTTAACTGCGCTACTTCGTTATCATCGATCGAAATAAAAATTAAGCCCGTATCTTTTAATAGATTCTTTGCTAACTTCAATCTCTTTTCCATAAATGAAAGCCATTTTGAATGACGGTAGGCATCTTCTTTGTCAACATATCTATCATTAAAAATAAAATCCTTGTTGCCAGTGTTATACGGCGGATCAATATAAATAACATCAACTTTGCCAGCGTGAGTGTAATTTAAAACCGAAAGGGCATGATAATTATCGCCCTCAATCAATAAATTTACGGGCTTGTTTTTATCAGTTATTATTTCTTTGTTTTTAGCCTCTTTCAGCACTGGCAGTTTTTCTTTACACATCTCAGCTACTTTTTCAGACTTTTCTTCCCAAACAAGCCCATATTTTTTCCGTTTCTTCAATTCTTTTTTTAATCGCTCAATCTCGGCTTTCAATTCTTCAAATTCTGATTTTTTATTGTTCTTAGTCATAGTCTTAAATTATTCCTTTGTTTTTGAAATAAAGAATTTATATTTAACCACAATTATATGGTCAGCCATTCTATATTTTATTTGCCAACTCAATAACATTTTCGCCTTTTTTTCCGGAGTGTAAAAGTATAGCCAAGAGTTCGGAATTAGAAAGTTTTTCTGGGCCATATTGTATTAACTTCTCTCTTGGCCTTTCTACTTTCGGTAGGTCCTTAATTTTTTTCTTAATTTTCGCATCCATAATTATTTTTATAATGGTGGCGAGCAATATCAGCCAATCTTCAATACTTCTATGATACTTGATTTTAATAAATTAGTAAATGGGATTTTTATTATCTCCGCGTATAGAAAAGTAAGTAAATACCTTTTTCTGCGACTCTTTTTATAAAAATAGGTCTCACCTATTCTGTATTAAAATAAATTTTGCTGTGTATTTAGAATCATTTTAAACTTTTAAAAATATACAATTTTCTTCCAATCTGTTATAATTAATTATATGCCTTTATCAATTAAAATTTCTCGCCTATCTAATTTTTTAGTTTTTTCCTCAAAAATAGATAAGACTGATTTAGTTAAATCTAATTTTAAAAAATATCTATTAGATGAAAAGGTTGTTTTATCTTTTTACGGAAAGAGTGAAGATAAAATTTGGAGAAAAATAGAAAAAATAATCGGAAAAGAAAATATAAAAGAATTAAAAAAATCTATTAACTCCTTAGAACAAATATTTAATCCATATTGGAGTAAAGCATCTAAACACTTGCTTTTATGGAAACAATATTTTCAAAATAACCAATTTTTGTTTCAACAAGTTTTTATTGAATTAAAAAAATTAAGCGGAATAAAATATTTCGCAGTTTCTAAAATTCCGATTTATCTTATTTCAGATTCGGCAAGCAATAATAAGGAAATTAATGCTTGGTTTTCTTGGACACAAAAAGAAAGTTTTATAGTTGTTGAAATTCCACTTGATCTTAAAGTGCCTAATAACTTCTTTCCACTGGCTGTTTTAACGCATGAATTTTTTCATTTAACGTTGAGAAAAAATAAAAATCTATTTTTAAAAATTACTAATATTGCCGAAAAAAACGATAAATTATTAATAAAAATTACAGGAAATATTCCAAACAAAATATTTTTAGAAGAATTATTAATCAGCTCATTTGTTCCAGAAGGTTATTTAAGCGAAAAATATTTTAATACAAAAGTCGCTTCCTATAATTTAACCCCCAAAGATTTATTGGAATGGCGGAAATTTATCGCATATAAGTTTTATCAAAAGGCGAAAAAATATATCGATAATAATTGGCAAATTGACGAAAATTACCTTAAAGATTTAATTGAGGTTATAAAATTTGCTAAAGGCATTCCCTCGTTTCGCTCGGAATGCGGTAGCTAGGTTCTCACCTGCCCCGCATTCAAAATAAATTTTGCTGCGGGGCTAGGATTCGAACCTAGATTAGCGGTTCCAAAGACCGTTGTCCTACCATTAGACGACCCCGCAATAAATTTTCAATTTTCAATTTTACTCTTTTTTCAAAGTAATTTCAACTACTGCTAATTCTAAAGGCAATTGCAAAATTGGAGAATATTTCATTTTGTTTTCAGCATTCAAAAATATATTTAAAATATTTTTTAACTCTTCTTCTTTAAATTTACTTGCTTGAATGCGAATTTTTTCTTGTTCTTCCTTTGTTAATCCAATAATTATCGGATTTATAATTTCAGGATTTATTTTCATAATCATCACTTGCCTTAAATAACTAATTAAAGATTTTATAAACTCATTTAAATCATATCCTTTTTCAAAAATATTGTTTATAAAAAACACTGCCTCGCTCGCTTTCTTTTCAATTAATAAATCAACAAATTGACTGATTAAATTTATATCTACAATTCCCAATAAATCTTTAATGTCTTCAACTTTTATTGTCTCATTTTCTTTCATTACGCCGGCATAAGTTAAAACTTGATCTAATAAACTTTCTGCATCCCTCATTGCCCCTTGAGAATTTAAAGCAATTAATTCCAAAGCTTTTTTATCTATTTTTATATTCTCTTTTTGACAAATAAATTCTAATCTTTTAACTATTTCTTCCATTGTTAATTTTCTAAAATCAAACCTTTGACACCGGGAAATAATTGTTGGAATCATTTTGTGAATTTCAGTTGTTGCTAAAATAAAAACAGCATGAGCTGGCGGTTCTTCCAATGTTTTTAAAAGAGCATTAAACGCTTCTTTTGAAAGCTGATGAGCTTCGTCTAGAATAAATATTTTATATTTTTCTTTTATTGGCGAAAATTTTATCCCATCTCGAATTTCTCTTATCTCATCTATTCCTCTGTTTGAAGCAGCATCTATTTCAATTAAATCCATTGATCTTCCCTCCATAATTTCTAAACAAGAATTACATTTATTACAAGGCTCATACTCTCCTTCTTTTCTGTTATGGCAATTTATTGATTTAGCAAAAATTCTAGCAAGAGTTGTTTTTCCAGAACCGCGAGGTCCAGAAAATAAATAAGCATGAGAAATCATATCTCTTGAAATAGCGTTTGAAAGAGTTTTAACAATATGTTCCTGCCCAATAATTTCTTTAAATGTCTGCGGTCTATATTTTCTATATAAAACTAAATTTTTCATTTATTTTTTAAAAACAATAAATTTAGAGCCAATAAAATTCCAAGCAAAGGAAGCCAAAGCACCAAAAATGCCAGCAATATTTCCCCATAACTGATTAGAAATTCCCCACTGAGTTCCAATTGTATCGTTTACAAAAGAAGCAGCAAAAACATTTATCAAAAGCCCAATAAAAGTAACTCCAAAAAAATAAATTGTTTCTTTTAAAGTTTTTCCCGTCTCAGCTTTTTCAAAAGCCCAAAATTTAGTTATAAAGAATTTTATAAAAGTAGAAAACAAAAAAGAAATTCCTTTAAAAATTCTATAATACCAACCAAAAGTTAAATCTGTTAAGGTCATTAGCAAATTCAAAATTCCCAAATCTATAATTGTTGCAAAAACGCCAGCTAAAAAATATTTTCCTAATTCATAAATAACTAAAATCTTTTTTCCAATTAAATAACAAACATAAATGCCTAATAAAGATAAAATTGGAAATAAAATTGGTAAAGAAAAATTATATAATTTTAAAAATTTATCAGGAACTATCTCATTAAAAGCGCTTACAAAATAAATAGCAGTAATTTCTCCAATAATTAAAGAATAAACAATATCTGATTTTTTCATATTTTTAAATCTCTAAAACTATGATAAAATATTATAAACTATCTAAAAAATAAAAATAAAATGATTAAACTTTATAACACTTTATCACGAAAAAAAGAAATTTTCAAACCAATAAAAGATAAAAAAGTTGGAATGTATACTTGCGGGCCAACTGTTTATGATTACGATCACTTAGGCCATGCTTGGACATATACTCAAGCAGATTTATTAAGAAGAATGCTTGAATACAACGGCTATAAAATTAAACAAGTATTAAATATTACTGATGTTGGGCATTTAACTGATGATTCTGATAGCGGAGAAGATAAAATGGAAAAAAGCGCAAAAGAAAAGAAAAAAAATGTTTTTGAAATTGCTGATTATTACATTAAAATTTATCTTGAAAATCGAAAAAAACTTAATTTAGAAGAGCCGGAAATTATCTGTAGAGCAACTAACCATATAAAAGAAATGATAGATTTAATAAAAATACTGATAAAAAAAGGATATGCCTATGAAACAGAGGACGGCATTTATTTTGAAGTTAAAAAATTTCCATTTTATGGAAAACTATCGGGAAATACTTTAAAGAAACTTAAAGCAGGAGCAAGAATTGAAATTAATCCTTATAAAAAAAGCCCTTTTGATTTTGCTTTATGGAAGCTAACTCCTAAGGGAGTGAAAAGACAAATGGAATGGGATTCTCCTTGGGGAAAAGGATTTCCTGGCTGGCATATTGAATGTTCAGCAATGTCAATGAAATATTTAGGAAAAACTTTTGATATTCATACTGGAGGCGAAGATAATATTTTTCCCCACCATGAATCAGAAATTGCCCAATCAGAAGCAGCAACAGGAAAAAAATTTGTAAATTACTGGTTTCACCCGCGCTTTTTAAAAATAAACGGGCAGAAAATGTCAAAATCTTTAAAAAACTTTCTTACTCTTTCTGATATTGAAAAAGAAGGTTTTTCAGCAATTGATCTAAGATATCTTTTTTTAACTTCTCATTATAAATCTCCTTTTAACTTTACTTTTAAAAAATTAAAAAATGCCCAAATTTCTTTAAATAAAATTTATGAAAATTTTTCACTATTAAAAGAAGGAAAAGGAGAAATTGATAAAAAATATAAAAAAGAATTTTTAAATGCAATAAACGATGATTTAAACATGCCAAAAGCAATATCAGTTTTATGGAAATTAATAAAAGATAAAAAAATTAAAGAAGAAAATAAAAGAGCAACCTTAATTGATTTTGATAAGGTATTAGGATTAAATATTGAAAAAATTGAAAAAGAAATTATTCCTCCTTTAATTGAGGATTTAGCTTATCAAAGAGAAAAATTAAGAAAAGAAAAAAAATGGGAAGAAGCAGACAAATTAAGAAAAGAAATTGAAAAAAATGGATACAGAATAGATGACACAAAAAAAGGCCCTATAATTAAAAAAATAAAATAAAAAAGCCTTGCGAATTAAATTCGCAAGGCACAAAGAACTAAGAATAAAGTTCGTCGCAATTCGGACATTTTGATGCCTTCCTTCTTTGCGGATCTATATATCCGCAATAACGACAAGCATTCATAAGCTCATGCTTTGAAAACAAAAAAGTATTTAGCTTGTTATCTTTTTTTTCTTTTTTCTCCCTATTAATTTTTTTCTGGGGGATAAAAACTTTCTTTCTACTCATTAAGGCATTCCTCCTTTCTCTTTCAAAAATTAAGTTGTTTCTTCTTTTTTATGATTTTCTATAAATTTTTTGGAATATTTATAAAGAAAACCTATAAAAAAGATTGTTTTTTCAATGAAATTGCATAAAAAATTTATAATTCCTATGCCAATAACACCTATCCCAATTAAAATTAAGCATGCCTTCAAAATTGTAATTTCATCATCCTTAGTTAAATCCGGAAGATCAATAATAAAACTTTCTTTTTTAAAATTAAGAGTAAAAAAACTCTTAATTTCTTTTTCAGTTTCTATCCACTTCGGATTTAATAAAGAAATTTTTGAATGCTCTACTATTTTCTCAACCTCTTTTAAAATTCTCGGAGATTCTATCTTTAAACCCGCAAAATACAAAATCCTATTGCTTTCGTCTATTAGAGAAGAAACCTTTAAATAATTATCCTCTAATATCTTCATTTCTTCTCTCTTTAAACGATTATCTTCAATAAAATCTTCTAACATTTTTTGAAAATTTATTTCTTCTAATAATGTATAGACCTCTTCATTTTTTTGAAGAAATAAATTTTCTGCGTACACTTTAACGCATACTGGCAAATCATTAGTAAAAACTAAACCAGTCACAGACACAAATACAAGCAAAAAAGTAATCATTTTTAATCCTCCTTTGAAATTGTTAAATATTGTTAAATTTTCAATGAGCTTTATTTATATTATATTATATATTAAAATTATTATTTGTCAATAGTTTAAAACATTAAAAATGTTATAATTAATATAGAAAAATAAATAATAAAAATTGATATTATGAAAGAAGCATATTTATATAAAAAATTAAAAGATAAAAAAATACAATGCCAAAATTGCGCTCATTATTGCCTAATTGAAGAAAAAAATAAAGGAATTTGTAAAGTAAGGGAAAATATTGATGGAAAACTTTATGCTTTAAATTATAGAAAAATTATCGCTATAAATATTGATCCAATAGAAAAAAAACCATTTTTCCATTTTTTACCTGGCACACGTTCTTTATCAATTGCTACAGTTGGTTGTAATTTTGCTTGTAAAAATTGCCAAAATTGGGAAATATCTCAAGCGCCTAAATTAACAAATAAAATAGAGGGGGAAGAAATATCTCCAGAAAAAATTGTTGAAATAGCAAAAGAAAATAATTTGAAAAGTATTTCTTATACCTACACTGAACCTGCTATTTTTTCTGAATATGCAATAGACACAATGAAGATAGCAAAAAAAGAAGGTTTAAAAAATGCCTGGGTTTCAAATGGATTTTGGTCAAAAGAATTATTAGATATCGCTTATCAATACATTAACGCAGCAAATATAGATTTAAAAGGATTTTCTGATGAATTTTATATAAAATATTGCGCTGGAAAATTACAACCAGTATTAGATACTTTAAAAAGATTAAAAGAAAAGAAAATTTGGACAGAAATAACTACTTTAATTATCCCCTCTTTAAATGATGATCAAAAAACCTTAAAAGAGATTGCTAATTTTATAAAAAAAGAGTTAGGAGAAGAAACTCCTTGGCATGTTACTCAATTTTCAAAAGAACTTTCTTGGCAACTTAAAGATTTAGAAAATACCCCAGTTAAAACATTAGAAGAAGCTTATAGAATTGGTAAAGAATCTGGTTTAAAATATGTTTATACAGGAAACATTGCTGGTCTGCCTTTTGAAAATACTTTTTGCCCAAAATGTAAAAGTTTAGTAATTAAAAGAACAGGATATTTTATAGAAAGATATGATATAAATGGAAAATGCTTTAAATGTAATGAAGACCTTAATTTAATTTTAAATTAATCTCCAAAAACTTCAGCTTCAAAAACATAAAAATCTATAGGATTCTTTTTCCAATAATCTGAAGAAAGGCCTATTTTCATCATTAATTCATTTAAAAAAGTTTCTCTATCAAAATTATTTTCTGTAGCAACTTGAGGTAAAAAAAGGCCTGTTTTATTTCCAGTTACTGCCAATACTCCATGTTTTCCAATTTCAATTTCTTCAATAGAATTAATTTTTTTAAAAGGAGTTAAAACTGAAATTTCATATTTTAAATCCTTTAACTCATCTTCGTTTACTGGTAAAAAACGATAATCTTCTACTGCAGCAGCAACAGCCATTTTGCTTATCACTTTAAATAAAGGCATATCATCTGCTATTCTTCCAATGCATCCTCTTAAATTTCCGTTTTTTAAGATAGTTACAAAAGCTGCTCTTTTTTCTTTTAATTTTTCAGAATTTACTTCAAAATTAGGAATTTTTCCTGTTTTTATAAAACTTTCAACAGAATCTCGAGCTATTTTTAATAATTCTTTTTTTTCTATTTCACTAAAATTAATTTTATCATCCATATTTTTCTTCTTTTAATAATAATTTTTAAAATAATTTAGGTATAAAAAGCAACTGCACCATAACCGACAACTCTTAATTTATCTCCAAAAGTATCTCCAGAATTTAAATATTTTAATATTTTTCCATAAGCGCCTAATTTTTCGCTAATTTTCATTAAAGTTTTAATAGCGTCTTTTCCACAAGCATCTAAATTATAATAATCAAAATTTATAATTGAATTTAATGTCTTTCTATCTATTTCTTGGGCTTGATTATAGGGAAGATAATGAGACAAATCTGAAGAAGTAATAATTAAAATTTTTTTATCTTTTATATTTTCCAAAATTGCTTCGGCTAATTTTTCCCAATCTTTATTTTCTGATCCAAAAATAATAGGCAAAATTTTAAAATCTTTTAATGTTTTTTGCAGAAAAGGAAGTTGAACTTCTAAAGCATGCTCAAAAAGATGTGTTGAATCCCTCTCAAAAAATCTATCTGAAAAAGAAATAATTTTTTTCGCTAATAAATTATCAATTTCTAACTTTCCTAATGGGGTTTCCCAATAACCACTCGTCCAAATAGAAACGCCTTCAAAATATTCAAGATGAGAATCGCCAATTAAAATTACGGTATCAAAATTTTTGTTCTCAATAGCTTTCATCCCATAAGCAACCACTTGGCCAGAAAAAACATATCCAGCGTGAGGCAAAATTAAACCAAAAACATCTCCTTCAATTTCAAAAGGCTCAACTTGAGATAAATAAATATCAATCATCCTTTCTAATTCTTTTTTATTCTCGGGATAAAATTCTCCACTTACAGCAGGGAATCTA
>Ga0208461_1001768_pt1 | contig 18763 bp, 18 predicted proteins | sample AD_JPNTR4_MetaG_FD_184448 | JGI IMG/M metagenome (GOLD analysis project Ga0208461, IMG submission 184448) | Active sludge microbial communities of municipal wastewater-treating anaerobic digesters from Japan - AD_JPNTR4_MetaG (SPAdes) (version 2) | ecosystem: Engineered > Bioreactor > Anaerobic... | reverse complement strand
CGATTTCGCGGGGTATTCCCTGGAAGCGGGTGATTCCCGGCTCGACTGGTGAGTATCTTGATCTGATGCACGGGATGACATTCTCCCACATGAGCCCGGCCGCTGCGGCAGACGCCCTCTAGCAACCACACGCAGCCCGGCAGGTGCGAGCCTGCCGGGCGAAAGGAGCAAGAGCGATGACACAGATTCCTGATCACCTTAAGTGCTTTGAGTGGTATCCGGCGCATCTTAAAGCGATCGGATACAGGGTTGATGTACAGCCAAAACTAGCTGACCTGCGCGGCGCTGACCTGCGCGACGCTGGCCTGCGCGGCGCTAACCTGCGCGGCGCTGACCTGCGCGACGCTGACCTGCGCGGCGCTAACCTGCGCGGCGCTAACCTGCGCGGCGCTAACCTGCGCGACGCTGACCTGAGCGGCGCTGACCTGCGCGGCGCTAACCTGAGCGACGCTGACCTGCGCGGCGCTGACCTGCGCGGCGCTAACCTGCGCGACGCTGACCTGAGCGGCGCTGACCTGCGCGGCGCTGACCTGCGCGGCGCTGACATTGAAAATGCACAGTGGAATTATACCACTGTCGGCATTCACGCAGCACCAGAAGGCGAGTTGATAGGGTGGGGGAAGAAGTCTAACGAGATTGTAAAAATGCTGATTCCACGAGACGCCAGGAGGTCGTGCGCCACCACACGCAAGTTTCGCGCAGAGCGTATCATTACGCTCGAAATTGAAGGGGGACTCAATAGGATTGAACACTCCACGGAGTATGGGACCGTCGTCTACGAGGTAGGGAAAGAGACGCTTCCCGACAAGTTCGACGACAACCGCTGGAATGAATGCTCTAACGGAATCCACTTCTTCCTAACTCGCGAGGAGGCAGAGCGATGGTAGACAATTATAAGGTGGTACGTATTACAAAGAAGTGCGATGTAGAGGTGATTGACCTGCGCGAATTTGGCAAACTTAGCGACTTCGCCGCAATCAGCAAGGCAGAAGCAGACCTTGAGGACGCTGGGATGCTGAACGATTTCGACGTAGACCACGTTGAACGCCTGAGCCATGACCGCGTGATTGTGCATTTTGTAGGAGTTGAATAATGCGAGCATTATGTTGGACTGAGTACGAGGAGTGGCTTGAGGAGATGTACCGTGACGCCAGTGAGCGCGGTCTCGAAAGCATCCCCACCCGCTACGGCGTGGAGTTCCGGGACGCCAGCGGCACGGTCGTGGAAGAGCACGATAAGCCTGAAGGCTTGAGCGACAAGCCGGAGCAGTATTAGCATGTTTCACCGGGGCGGCAATGGTTTCGACAGCGGTGAAAGCCCACACGGGACGCTGCTGTACGCGGGTTCGATTCCCGCCCGCTCCACTCTGGCGGCTGCTTCCCGCCAGACCTCCTTGGAAGCCGGGGCGGACGCCATCCCGTCCCGGCTGAGGGGAAGCGATGGCAATAGCAAAGGAGCAAAATATCATGCTTGAGATTATCGGACTGATTTTGTTTTCTATCGCCTGCGGTGCAATCGCGTTGCTCATTGTCGCCATCGGACAGGGGTGGCTATGAACCGCGAACACCTGACCGCACGCTGCCATCGTCTGGAGCGGCAAGCCGCACGTCGCGACGTTACCTTGCGGCTCCTGGTGTACATCGCCCTATCCGCCGCATCCGCCGCGCTCTGGTCAGGCATTGCGGCGCTGGCATTGCGGCTGAGCGGTGCCGGCGTCATTGCTTTTGGTGTCGCGATGTTCTGCGCCACGTTGTTCTCGGTCATGGTAGTTTGTAATGGTAACGTAGACAAGGAGGCATTTTGATGGGCAAACAGAAGCGGTTGATAAAAGAGTTGGAGCACGCACTCGCGCAGATGGAAGCCGACTGGCGCAATGAGCACGAGAACGCCGGGTGCCTGTTGCGTAGTTTGATGCGCAATATGTCTGAGCGCGCTACAGAACGCAAGCGCCACAACATGATCGTGGACGCAATGGCTGAGGGTGTCAATCGAGTCGTTGGAGAGCGCGACGCGGCGCTTGCGGACGTGGAGACGCTGACAGAGGCGAATGCTGAGGCGGACGCGACCATCGGGGAGTTGCGCGCCCTGGTCGAGCAGCAGCGCAAGGATTGGAGCGGCGACGTGGAGGCATCGCGGGAAATCATCGCACGGAAGACTGAGGAGTACATCAAATTGCGGCGCGATGCTGCGGACACCATCAGCGACTTGCGCGGCGACCTGGCTGAGGCACGCGGCGACCTTGAGCGCGTCACAGAGTCCTGGCAGCACGCCGAAGACCTGCTCCAAGAACGCGAGCGCGAACTTGACGCACTGCAAGAGCACGCGCGCCAGTGGGATGCGCTGTGCTTTAGGCTTGGAATTGCACAGGCGAGTCACATTGACGCTGTTATAGCCGCCGCGCAAGCGCAACAGGAGCACGCTGAGCCAGTCGTGACACTGCAAGCCATTGAGGAACTTGAGGAAGGCGAGTGGTTGATTGAACACGACCGCATGGTGATTGAAGCCGTTAAGGATGGCTACATTGTCAATGGACGTGCGAGCACATCTTCAAAACTGGACCAGATGAGGTATATATACCGCTGGTACTTGAGTCTTCCTCAGCCGTAGCCAGCGCAAACACAAACAGCAAGAAGCCCGTCGGATAGTCTCCGGCGGGCTTTTGCAATCCAGCGTCAAGCGCCGGAAGATTGCGCGCACTCATGGTGCGAGCATAGCGCTACTCATTCAGCACATGGCAGATGAGCTCACTGCCGCGAATGCCGTGTAGCAACGGAGATTCTGGATGTGATTCTTGATAACGAGCGCCCCGGCTAGCTCAAATTATACTTTTGGGCACAAAAGTATAATTCGGATGAACGGAATTAAAGTTACCTACAATGCCAAACGCAAGTGAGCGTTCCCCCTCATGGAGGGGAGCCGACTCGGGGGCCTGCAAGGGGAATCATCCAGGAGCATTCTCAAGGGCCATAGACGTGCGAACCGGGGGCTGTCCCATAGCCCCCGGTTCTACAGAAGGAGGAGAATCTGACTTAACGCTGGTTTGTGCCTAAGCCCCTGTTGTGCTTATACTATACCCCAAATGCGATTTCCATACTTGACGGAACTCTTACGCTTTTCTTACAACTTACCACACGCTGTCCGTCAAAGGCGGTTTTCAGGCACGCCGTGAGTGGGCTACGATCCGCTTTTCGCCGCCGCCGCCCGCTGCGTCCGCCGTCGCAGCTGACCGCAGCCCGCACGGATGTCACCCCCGCGCCGCACCCGCACGGTGTGCGCGATGTGACGGCGCTCCAAGACCGCCGTGAACGCCGCAATCCGCTCCGGCGAGGAGGGGCGCCCCTCAAAGCCCTCTGTCGGATTGAGGGGGATGAGATTCACGTGCGCGAGGAGGCCGCTCAGCCGTGCGGCCAGGGCTTCCGCCTGCTCGACGGTGTCGTTGACCTCGTGGATGAGTACCCACTCGAAGGTCACGCGGCGATTTGTCGCCTGCAGATACGCCGCGACCGCCTCAAAGAGCGCCTCGAGGGGGTACTTGCGGCTCACGGGCAGCAGCTGTTGCCGCAACGCATCGGTAGCGGCATGCAGCGAGATCGCCAGGTTGATCTGCAACGACTCCTCCGCCAACCGCCGTATCCCCGGGGCGATGCCGACGGTGCTGAGGGTGATCCGCCGTTGCCCCATCCCAAAGCCCTGAGGGTGGACCAGCCGGCGAATCGCTGCCAGCGTGGCGTCGTAATTCAGGAGCGGCTCCCCCATGCCCATCAAGACGATGTTGGAGAGGCTCTCACCGCGCGCGCGAAGTTCCCGCTGCAAATGCAGGGCCTGAGCGACAATCTCGCCGCTGCTCAGATTGCGGGTGAAGCCCATCTGGCCGGTCGCACAAAAGGCGCAGCCCATCGCACACCCCACCTGCGTGGAAAGGCAGGCGCTGCGCCGTTCGATGTAATGCATCAGCACTACTTCGACCTGCTCTCCATCCGCCAGGGCCAGGAGATCCTTGCGCGTTTCCCCGTCGAGCGACTCCTGCCGGGACAGGACCTGCGGCGCCGCCAGCGTAGTGGCTGCCGCCAGTTGCTCGCGCAACGCCTTGGGCAGGGAGGTCATCGCGTCGAAATCGGTCACGAGCTGCCGATACAGCCAGTCCCAAATCTGCCGGGCGCGATAGGCCGGCTGTCCCCATGCCGCCAGGTGCGCTTCCAGCGTGGGCAAATCCCAATCATAAAGGTCAGGCTTCTCTGTCACATTCACACTCACATTCACACTCCCAAAGAGTTTTGCGTTTCTGGCATTCTTTGCGGCTGGACTGTGGTTTTCGTGGCCCTGCTGCGTAGGGCCGCATCCCCAATCCGGCGCAGGGGATCACGCCACTCAGGATTTGTCCAGCGCGCGCCAGGCAGCCGTCAACGCCGCCAGGTCGTCGAAAATCAGGTCGGGATGGACGAACGAACGGCGCACGTCTTCCATGCTGTGGATGCCCGAAAGCACCATCGCCGTCGGCAGGCCCAGGCGTAAACCGCCGAGAATGTCCGTGTCGAGCCGGTCGCCGATGACGAGCGTTTCTGCAGGGGAGACCCCCATCCGCGCCATGGATTGCTCGTACAACACCGGCTCCGGCTTCCCCATCACGAGCGGACGCACGTCCGTGGCCGCTTCGAGCAAGGCCAGCTGCGCGCCGGCTCCCGGCACCAGGCCCCGCTCAAGGGGAAAAGAACGATCGGGATTGGTGCCAATGAAGCGCGCGCCGCCCCGGATGAGAAGGGTAGCTTTGGCCATGTCCTCCCAGGTGAAGGCAGGATTCCAACCCACGACCACAAAATCGGCGGCCTCCCCCTCGGTGAGGACGAAGCCGCGACGCGCTAACGCCTCCCGCAGTCCCGGTCCCCCCACGACATAGACGCGCGTCCCCGGCGCCGCCTGTTGCAGCAGGTAGTCGCCCGCCGCTTCAGCGGAATTCAGCACATGCTCGGGCGTCGTCGCGACGCCCAGACGCGCCAGCTTTTCCACGTACTGCGTCACGGATTGATTGGCGTTGTTGGTGACCAGCATGTACTTCAAAGCGCGCTCTTCCAGAAAAGCGAAGAAGTCCTGCAATCCCGGCAGGGGACTCATGCCCCGCCACAGCACGCCATCCATATCGGAAATCACGGCGCGGATGGGCCGCAGCAAGGCCAGGGGATCGCGCCGCGCCGCCTGCAGGCGGGCAAACTCGGCCGGCGTGTCAGCGTCAGCGAGCAGCAGGGGATCCTCCACGGGATAAAACAGCAGCTGCTCCGCGTGAGCGCCAAAGAGCGCCCGCCCGCCGACATCCGCCGGCAATTGCGCCAGCTCGGGGAAGAACGTGCGCTCGAAGAGCACCGGACTGCCGGGGCGACCTTCCCAGGCAGGGACGACGATGCCACGATGCGGCGAGGCATTCCGCCATGCCGTCACCAGCGCGCGCAGCAGTCCGGCGGTGATGAAGGGCTGATCCACCTGCAGGAAGATCGCTGCCGGACTCTCCATCAGCGCGGAGACTGCCAGGCTCACACTCGAGCCCACGCCCTGCTCCCAGTGATAATTCTGCAGCAGCTGCACCGATCGGCCCGCCAACGCCGGCGCGATGCGCTCCGCCCCTGCGCCGAGGACGACGAGGATGGGGCTGAGGCCGGCGGCCCAGGCCACGTCGGCGAGATGCGCGATCAGCGGGCGGCCGTCCCATTCCAGGAGCTGCTTGGGCTGTCCAAAGCGAGAAGAACCGCCCGCAGCGAGCAAAACCGCAGCCACAGGTGTGTCAGACATCGAGAGCTCCTTTTCCCGAGGAACTTAATCGCGTCGCAGCGTCATGCGCAGGGGATACCGTTCCCCTTTCAGCACGCTGACGCTATACACAATGGCCTTCTGGTGCGCGTCAAAGGTGCGCTGACGGATGACCAGTACCGCCAGCGGCGGCGCGGCCTCCAACATTTCGCACTCCTCCGCACTGGCAAGCAGCGCGTGGACAGTCTGCAGCGCGTGGGAGAACCGCACGCCGTAATGCGCCTCGAGGGCCTGATTGACAGACGTGAGATCCAGCTCCAGCAGGTCGGGGAAAAGCGCGAACGGCAGGTACAGCGTCTCGACGCCGAGCGGCGTGTTGTGAACCAGCCAGAGCTGTTGGATGCGAATGACGCGCTCCCCCTGCAATAAATTGAGGTTTTTCGCCAGGCTCACATCCGCAACAACGAGGCCGCGCCGCAACAGCCGCGCGTCGCCGGGCAAGCCATCGTGTTGCAGCTGTTCGGCCAGATCGCGCAACCGTAGCTGCGCCCCCGTGGTCGGCAGCGCCACATAATACCCACTGCCCGGCCGCGAATAGAGCCATCCCTCGCTCGTGAGCAGCTGCAGCGCCTGCCGAATCGTCGTACGGCTCACGCCGTGTTCGGCTGCCAGCTGGCGCTCCGACGGCAATTTCTGGCCCGGTGCCAGGCTTCCCGATTCGATGCGTTCCCGTAACAGCGTATAGAGCTGCTGATGCAGCGCTACTTCCCTGGCCGCATCGAGACGTTTTTCCGCTGACATCTTTCCCCCTTCACAGATGGCTCACGGACCTCCACAGGTAGAAGCCGCAAAATGGACGTGGGCGCACGGAAACGTGTGAACGTAGAACGTGTGCGTGTGAACCCCCTGCATTATATGCGATTGTCCACCGCCCGCCAATATGAACGCGGGATCTGAGAGCGGCCTGCAGTTCGCGGTACGGGTGTCATGCAAGTGATTTTTTCGCTTTTTCGCTGGCTCGCCGATTCGCTGAGCAGACTCCAGGCGACAAAAACCGCCCGCGAGTGTTACACTCGCGGGCGGCGTACTCAGAAAGACAACGCCGGCTTATTCCTGCGCCAAAGCGCTGTAATCCAGCTCGGCCAGCTGCCGGAAGTGATTCCAGCGCGCGCGGACGTCCTGCCGGGCGAGCAACAGAAGCTCCGCCGCGCGGTCAGGATCCGTTTGCCGCAGCGCCCGGAAACGCACCTCATTGTACATGTAATCCGCCACGTCCACCTTCGGCTCTTTGGAATCCAGCTGCAAGGGATTCTTGCCCTGCGCTATGAGGCGCGGGTCGTAACGGTAGAGCACCCACGCGCCGGAATCTACCGCGAGCTCCTGCTGCTTGAAGCCCATGCGCATCTCCGGCATCCCATGCGAGATGCAATGGCTGTAGGCGATGATGAGGCTGGACCCTGCGTAGGACTCCGCCTCGCGGAAAGCCCGCAGCGTCTGCGTGTCGTTGGCGCCCATGGCGACCTGTGCCACGTAGATGTTGCCATACGTCATGGCGATCAAACCGAGGTCCTTCTTGGGCAGGGCCCGGCCGGCCGCAGCGAACTTCGCCACCGCCGCGCGCGGCGTCGCCTTCGACATCTGCCCGCCGGTGTTGGAGTACACCTGTGTGTCGAGCACCAGCACGTTGACATTGCGGCCCTGCGCCAGCACGTGATCCAGACCGCCATATCCGATGTCGTAGGCCCAGCCATCGCCGCCGACGATCCACACGGAGCGACGTACCAGCACATCCGCCAGGCTCAGCAGGTCGAGCGCCTCAGGGCCGGTCTCATGCGCCAGGCGGAGGCGCAACTGCGCCACCCGCTCACGCTGCGCCGCATAATCGGCTTCCTCCAGCTGCACGGCATTGAGCAGGCCATCCGCCAGCTCATCGCCCAGCTTGCCGCGGAAACGCTGCACCAGCTCGCGGGCATATTCTACCTGCTTGTCCAGGGTCAGCCGGAAACCAAAGCCGAACTCGGCGTTGTCCTCGAAAAGGCTGTTCGACCAGGCCGGACCACGTCCGTCACGGTTTTGCGCCCAGGGAGTCGTCGGCATGTTGCCGCCGTAGATCGAGGAGCACCCCGTCGCATTGGCGACGACCGCGCGATCGCCGAAGAGCTGGCTCAACAGGCGGACGTAAGGCGTCTCCCCGCAGCCGGCGCACGCACCGGAGAACTCGAAGAGCGGGCGCAGAAGCTGCGAGCCCTTCACCGTCTTGACATTGGCCTCGGTGCGGTCATAGTCGGGCAGCACGTTGAGGAAGAACTCCCAGAAGCGGCTCTCGCGCTCGCGGATGGACGGCTGAGGCGTCATGTTGATCGCCTTGCGGTTGGGATTCGTCTTGTCCTTGGCGGGGCAGGTCTCCACACACAGGCCACAACCGGTGCAGTCCTCCGGCGAGGCCTGAATCGTGAGGAGCTTGCCGGCGAATTCCTTCCCCTTGGCGGCGGTGCTGCGGAAACCTTCAGGCGCGCCCTCCAGGTACTGGGGGTCGTAAATTTTGAAGCGGATGACTGCGTGCGGGCAGGCCATCGCGCACTTGGCGCATTGGATACACACATCCGGCTCCCACACCGGCATCTCCAGCGCGATATTGCGCTTCTCCCATTGCGTCGTCGCCGTCGGATAAGTGCCATCCACGGGCAGCTTGGAGACGGGAATCTCGTCGCCCTTGCGGGCAATCATCATCGCGGTGACTTCTTGCACGAAAGCGGGGGCGTTCTCCGGGACGACGGGCTTGAGCGCCGGGCCGTTGACGGGCTTTCCCTCCAGCGGGACCCGATGCAGGTGCGCGAGGGCGTGATCCACGGCCGCGTAGTTCATCTGCACGACCTTCTCGCCCTTGGAGCCATAGCTCTTCTGGATCGCGTGCTTGATCGCCGCAATTGCCTCATCCCGCGGCAGCACGCCGGAGATGGCGAAGAAGCAGGTCTGCATGATCGTGTTGATGCGTCCGCCGAGGCCCGCTTCATCCGCCACTTTGTAAGCGTCAATCACGTAGAGCTGAATCTTCTTATCGAGCATCTGCTGCTGCACCTTAGCGGGAATCCGCTCCCAGGTCTCCTCCAGGGGGAAGGGACTGTTGAGCAGGAAAACCGCGCCGTCCTCCGCGTTCGCCAGCATGTCGAATTGCTCGAGGAACACAAATTGGTGGCAGCCGATGAAATTCGCCTTGCCGATGAGGCAGGTCTGACGAATGGGGCGCGGGCCAAAGCGCAGGTGCGAGACCGTCACCGCGCCGGATTTCTTCGAGTCGTACTGGAAGTACCCCTGCGCGTAATTGTCCGTCTCCTCGCCGATGATCTTGATGCTATTCTTGTTCGCACCGACCGTGCCGTCGGAGCCCAGGCCGTAGAACATCGCGCGCACCACGTCCGGCTGCTCGATGTTGAACGACGGATCGTAGCTCAGACTGGTGTACATGACGTCGTCGGTGATGCCGATGGTGAAGTGATTCTTGGGGGCGTCCTTCTGGAGCTCGTCGAAAATGCCCTTCACCATGGCCGGGGTGAATTCCTTGCTGGAAAGGCCGTAGCGTCCGCCAACAACCTTGACCGTCCGCCCCTGCTCCGCCAATGCCGTGATCACATCCTCGTACAGCGGCTCGCCCGCCGCGCCGGGTTCCTTGGTGCGATCCAGCACCGCAAGGACCTTCACCGTCGCCGGCAGCGCCGCGACGAAGTCCGCCGCGCTGAAGGGACGGAACAGGCGCACCTTGAGCACGCCGACCTTTTCGCCCTGCGCCAGGAGATATTCGACCGTCTCGTGAGCGACCTCGCAACCGGAGCCCATCATCACGATGACCCGCTCGGCATCGGGCGCGCCGACATAATCGAACAGATGATATTGCCGTCCCGTCAAGGCCGCGAATTTGTCCATCTGCGCCTGCACGATGCCCGGCGTCTTGAGATAGAAGGGATTGACCGTCTCGCGGCCCTGGAAGTAGGTGTCGGGGTTCTGCGCGGTGCCGCGGATCACAGGCCGATCGGGATTGAGCGCGCGGGCGCGATGAGCGCGTACCAGCTCGTCGCTGATCATCACGCGAAGATCCTCGTCGGTGAGCTGCTCCATCTTGTTGATCTCGTGGCTCGTGCGGAAACCATCGAAGAAATGGCAGAAGGGCACGCGCGCTTCCAGCGTCGCCGCCTGCGCGATCAGTGCGAAGTCGTGCGCCTCTTGCACCGAATTGCTGCACAGGAACGCAAAACCGGTCGCGCGAGCCGCCATCACATCGCCGTGATCGCCGAAGATGGAGAGCGCCTGCGCGGCCAGGCTGCGGGCGGAGACATGGAAGACGGTTGAGGTGAGCTCGCCCGCAATTTTGTACATATTGGGGATCATCAGAAGCAGGCCCTGCGAAGCGGTGAAGGTAGTCGTGAGCGCGCCGGTCTGCAACGCGCCATGCACGGCGCCCGCCGCCCCGCCTTCCGATTGCATCTCCGCCACCAACGGCACCGTCCCCCACAGATTCTTAGAGCCCTCGGCAGAGAGTTCATCCGCCATTTCGCCCATGGGGCTGGAAGGGGTGATGGGGTAGATGGCGATGACTTCGCTGACCTTATGAGCGATCAAAGTCACAGCGCTATTGCCATCAATCGTCACCATTCGACGCTTTGCCATAAAAAAAACCTCCTCAACATAGTAAATCAAACATTGAACACGAATTCAAAGTTTGTGTGACTGCACAACCTTCATTATAGCACGCCCAGGGAAAGGGGCAAAGGCGCATTTTCAAATTCACGCTTCGAGGTATGATAAAGGGCAATGGCGGAAATGTGAGTCGTGAGCCGGATTGCGAAGGAAAACAACGTGCGAAGGTGCGAACGTGCGAACGTAAGTGACTCGCTGATTCGCTGACTGCTGACTCGCTGATCTCTATTTTCGAAGGAGCCTTAATGAAAAAATTACTGACGCTAACCCCCAGAGAAAAAGCGCTGGCGCGGATACAGGCGGCGTTACCGGCAGGGATTTCGGGCACGGACGTGCTCCCCCTCAACGAAGCGCTCGACCGCGTGCTGGCGGCGGACGTCATCGCGCCGCACCCGTTGCCGCAATTTGCCCGCTCGACCGTAGACGGCTACGCCGTCCGCGCCGCCGATACCTTTGGCGCGAGCGAGTCGCTGCCGGCCTATCTCCACGTCGTTGGCGAGCTGCGGATGGGACGCTCCCCCGCCCTCAGGGTTGGTGTCGGACAGGCGGCGCTCATCCACACCGGCGGCGCGCTGCCCGAAGGCGCCGATGCCGTCGTCATGGTCGAGCGCACGCAGGACGCCGGCCCGCAGGAGCTCGAAGTCCTGCACGCCGTTGCGCCGGGCGAGAACGTCATCCCCATCGGCGAGGACGTGAAAGCCGGGGAACGGGTGCTGCTTGCCGGGCAGCGGCTGCGGGCGCAGGAGCTGGGTGGATTGGCGGCCCTGGGTCTTACGCGGGTCACCGTCGCCCGCCGTCCGCGCATCGCCATCCTCTCCACGGGCGACGAATTGGTCCCGCCGGAAGCCACCCCCGGCCCGAATCAGGTGCGCGACATCAACAGCACCACGGTCAGTGCGCTGGTGTCCCGCCATGGCGGGATTCCGCTGCCGCGCGGCATCGTCCCCGACGACGCCGAAGCGTTGTTCGCCGCGGCCGCCGCGGCCCTGAGCGCAGCGGAGGGGCTGATCATCACCGCCGGCAGTTCCATCAGCATCCGCGACATGACCGCCGACGTGATCAACCGCCTGGGGCCGCCGGGCGTGCTCGTCCATGGCGTGCCGGTGCGACCGGGCAAGCCCACGATTCTGGGAGTCTGCGGCGGCAAGCCCGTGTTCGGGTTGCCGGGAAATCCCGTTTCAGCGCTGAACACGGTGCGGCTCTTCGTCGCGCCGGTGCTCTGGCGGATGCAAGGGGCGGCGGCGCCGCGCGCGGGGTTCGTCCGCGCCCGGCTCACGGAAAACGTCCCGGGGACCGCGGGCCGTGAATCCTTCGTCTCCGTGCAGCTGGAGGAATCCCCGGAGGGACTGCGCGCCCTCCCCATCTTCGGCGAATCCAATCTCATCTTCACCCTGGTGCGCGGCGTGGGGATCGTCCACGTCCCGTTGGGCGTGACCGGCCTGGCAGCCGGCACAGAAGTGGACGTAGAGCTGGACGGTTTTGTATGACTTCTGCTCTCTGTTCTCTGACTTCTGTTCTCTGACTTCTGATCTCTGACTTCTGATCTCTGACTTCTGATCTCTGGCTTCTGATCTCTGACTTCCGGCTTACTGCCATGCTGATCCAACACACACTTTTATTGTCCGATGGCCCCTTGACTCTCCAGCGAGTGCCCGGAACGCCGGTCGCCGCGGAGGGGACGGCGGCGCTACTCGCAGCCGCACGGCGGATCGTCGGCCCGCGTGTCTTCGTCATGGGACCGGGGATCACCGCCGCTGCCGGCTGGGCGGCGCGCGCTGGAGCGCGCGTCACCGTCTGGACGGAGAACGCCGCCGAGGCCGCGACCTTGCAGGCGACGTTCGACGCGGCCCGCTGGCCTCCGCCGCAGCTCTTCCTGCAAGACGATTTCACCGGGTTGGAACCGGCCACGTGCGATATGGCGTTGTTGCTCCTCCCCCGCGGCCGCGCGCTGCAAAACGAGGCCTGGCGCGTCGCCGCGGCGATGTTGCGTCCCGGCGGACGGCTGGTCTTCGCCGGCGCCACCCGTGAAGGGGTAGACAGTGCCCTTCCAGAGGCCAGGAACGTCTTCGGGCGCAGCAACATCGTCGTTCGCAAGGGCGGCTATCACGCCGGACTGGCTGAGCGTCCCGCGGAAGGGGAATTCCTGTTGCCGGAGGTGAGTTACGAGACCCATGCGCTCACCCTGGAGGGCGCGCCGACGGTGCTGGCGAGTACGGCGGGAGTCTTCGCCCCGGATCGGCTGGACGCGGGCGCGGCGGCCCTCATCGCCGGGATGCGGGTCGCCGCCGGCATGCGCGTGCTGGAGCTGGGGTGCGGCACCGGCCTGGTGACGCTCGCGGCGCGGCGGCGAGGCGCGGAGGTGGCAGCGGTGGATGTCTCGGCGCGCGCTGTCGCCTCCACGAGGCAGACGCTGGCAGCCAACGGCTTCCCGGACGTCCCCGTGCGGCTTTCCATCGGCGCGGCGGCGTTCGCCGGGCAGCGCTTCGACGCCGTCCTTGCCAATCCGCCGTTTCACCAGGGGCACGGCATGGACTTCGAGAACGCGCGGCTGTTCATCGCCGGAGCGCGGGAGGTGCTCAGCGCGGAGGGGAAACTCTATCTCGTCGCCAACGCTTTCCTCAAGTACGAAGGCGCGCTGCGTCAGCACTTCACGCACGTCCGTTGCATCTGGGAAGATCGGCGTTTCCGGGTGTGGGAAGCTGGGAATTGAAAAGATCGGCGCTTGTCAGATTAAGAGTTCCAGGTATAATGCAGAGTGTGGTTGCCACCCTAGCTCAATCGGCAGAGCAGACGCTTCGTAAGCGCCAGGTTTTGGGTTCAATTCCCAAGGGTGGCTCAGAGGCCCCGGCTCATCGGGGCCTTTTGTGCAGCTATTAGAGGCAGCGATGCGCGGAAGGCAAATCCCAGAACGATTGTGGACCTGGCTCAACGGGACGACCTTCCTGCTGTTGCCGCTGCTGTGGGTAGGAGGGGTCTCACTCCTCGCGCTGTGGCTGCCGCAATCGCCCGTTCCTCTCAGTGAGACGGCCGCGTTCGCGCGTTGGGTGGCCGGCGTCCACACGCACCTCGATCCCTACACGGAGCGCCTGGCGAGCTGGGGATTACTTTCGCTGCGGACGACGTTGTGGCTGCGATTGCCGCTGGCCTGGCTGGCGCTCGTGTTCGCGGCGCGGGCGGTGGCGTTGGGCGAACAGTGGTCCGCTGTGACGCGCCTCACCCGCGCCCGCCGACTGCTCATCTTGCTGGGACTGTGCGGTCTCCTCGCCGGGTGGATGGTGCAAGTGCGCTGGGGCTGGAGCGAAACGGGGCTTCATGCCTGGCCCGGCGAAGCCGTCACGCTCGCCCACACGCAGGAGGTCCTCCCCCCTACCGCCGCCTCCCGGCACGTCCAAAGGTATGGAGCCGGCATCTTCGTCTTCCAGGAGGAGCTGGCCCTGGGATTGGATGTCCAGGCGCGCGATGAGGGCGGGAACATCATCCCCTTGTTGCTTTCAAGCCAGAGCACGGCGGAGGAACGGCTGCGCCTGATTTTGAACAGCCAGCGTCCCGACGGCTATTTCGGCATTCCAGAATCCGACCTGGTGTTCCGGGTCACGCTCCAACAGCCGCCCCCCGAGCCCGAGTTCCACGTCCAGATCTACCGCAGTTCCAGCGGCGCGCTCATCACCGAGACCACTCTTCAGAATGGGGGCCTGATTTTTGCCGAAAAATTGCAGCTGCAGCTCAGCAGCCTCCCCGTCCCCCAATTGCGCGTCGTTTACAATCCCGGCGCGCCGTTCACCGTCGCCGGATGGGGAGTGTTGGCGGCAGCGGCCATCCTGTATGCCGTTGAGCGGCGCAAAAGTCGCGTCGCGGTCGAGGCGGCGGCTTGAGTGTTGCCGCGCGGATGTCTTGTGTTATACTTTTCTGCTAGATGGACGTGACATTGAGCGCGAGCACGCCGCAAACAAATGCTGCCGGGTGAGTCTGACTGCCTATGGCTTTCCGAACGCTGTTGATCTATAATCCTGCTGCCGGTCCCTGGGACATGACCCGGGTGCTCAAGCGCCTGGCGGAAGAGCTGGGGGCCCATGCCTGGCAGGTGGAGCTGGTGGAGACCCGTAAGCCGGGGGATGCGGTATGGCTTGCCCGGCAGGCGAGCCGCGATGGGCTGGACCTGGTGCTGGTTGCCGGCGGCGATGGCACAATCAATGAAGCCGTCAATGGCGTTGCGGGCTCCAACACCACCTTGGGCATTGTGCCCGTCGGCACTGGCAATATCCTGGCGCACCAGATGCACATGCCCATCCTGTCCCCCATGCCGCCGTATCAGATTGGTGAGATGGCCGATGCGCTGCTGCACAGCCGGGTGCAGCGGGTGGACGCCGGCCTCATCAACGGGCGTTATTTCGTCTGTTGGGCCGGCGCCGGGCTGGACGCGGAGATCGCCGCGCAGCTGGAGCCGCGTCCGCGCTACGCCAAACGCTTGGGCACCCTCCCTTACATCATCGCGGCGGTTTCGGTGGCCTCGTGGTTCAAGGGATTTCGCACGCGCGTGTCCGTCGAGGGGCGCGCTTTCAACACCCGCGCGCTGCTCATTGTGGCGAGCAATATCCAGCTCTACGCCGCCTTCTTCACCATTGCGCGGCACGCTTATATGGATGACGGGCTGCTGGACATCTTCATCTTCAAAGGGCTGGGATTCAGCTATGCCTTGCGCCATTTCCTGCACATGTTGATGGGGCAGCGCCATCTCAACGATCCTGCCGTGATCCAGGTGCTGGCGCGTCATGTGCAGGTGGAAACCACGCCGGCCGTGGCGGTGCATCTGGATGGGGATCCTTACGGCGAGACGCCGGCGCTCGTGGGGTTGGAGGCCGGCGCCCTGCGTTTTTTGACGCCACCGCAGGCTCCCGGCGACCTGTTTTGCAAGCCGCCGGAACAAATTTTGTGAAGGGGCGGCGCTCGCCCTCAGGGCGTTTCGTCACTGGACTGTAGCGGAAATTACGAAAGGAGCTCTGCGATGCCAGATTATGGTTGGCCCGACCCTGTCGCTTCCCCTGAGGAATGGCGCCAGTTGCTGATTGCCGCCGAGGCCTTCAAGGCGGCGCGACCCTGGCTCTGGATGTTTGAGACCATGCTGTTTGCCGTGCAGAATCCTGAGACGGATGAGGTGGGGTTTGGCTCCATCACCGGGCAGCTGGGGCAACATTTTGCCTTGATCGTCTACCTGGGGGAGGAGGCGCTGGGGAACTATTTCAGCGCGGTGCACGGCATCCAAGCCGTGTCTTTCCTCGAGGAACGTGAGCATGGGATGCTGTTGCTGGAGGCTCCACAGCTCCAGGCCTCTTTCGAGTCGCCCCAGGCGATGTCGGCCATGGACCGGCGACTGGTGAAGGAGGCCAAAGTGCGGATTCGGGGGCGGGACCTCTGGCCGGCGTTCCGCAGTTTCATGCCGGGAAGGGCACCCTGGTACCTCACCAGGCCCCAGGTACGCTTTTTGACCGTCCTTTTGGAACAGGCCCTAATCGTGGCGGAGATGCAGCTTCGGGAAAACATGTTGGGCTCTCAGGGGGGCGACCTGCCAAAAACGTTGCAGCTCCTGTCGCGGGTGTATGCAGAGGGCGCCTGGAGCTCTGTCGAGCGCACTTTCACACCCCGTTACCCCGTGTTTCCCACCGGGACAGCGAGCGCCGATCTGGCGGCGGTGCGTCGCCAGTTGCCCCTGCAAGATTTGCAGCTGCAGGTGCATCTCGCGTTGACGCCCATGCCGGTTGAGGAAGGTCCGCTGCCGCCGTATTTGCCGTACCTCTTGCTGGTGGTGGACGCGGAATCTGGCATGGTGGTGGGGTCAGAGTTGCTGCTGGCGCAGCCGACCCTGGCAGACCTGTGGCCTCAGGTGCTGCCGAAATTGTTGGAGATCTTCGACCGCTTGCAGGGGCGCCCCAAGCGCATCCAGCTCGTTTCCGAGCGGCTGTATCACCTGCTGGCAGCGCCGTTGGGAGAACTAGGCGTCAAACTGACACGCGCGAGGACCATGCCCGCGTTGGAAGGGGCGTTGCTGGGCTTCGAAGACTGGCTGGCAACGTCCTGAGTAAGGAAGCATGTTCGACCTGCACGTTCATTCGCATCATTCGTGTGACGCCCATGCGACGATGACGTCCATGGCGCAGGCGGCGCATGCGGCCGGTTTAGAGGGGCTGGCTTTCACGGAGCATGTGGAGTGGTTTCCGGAAGATGAGGCTACCGGCTTCCTGAATTGCGCGGCGTACTTCGCCGAACTGACGGCGCTGCGAGAGCAATGGCAGGGACGGCTGGAAGCGCTGGCCGGTGTGGAGATCGGCAGCACGCATCTCTTCCCGGAGGAGACGCGGGCGTTGCTGGCTGCCTGGCCCTGGGATTACGTTCTCGGCTCGGCGCACTGGGTCGAGGGGGTGCCGGGATGGCTGCCGGCGGGCTTCGCCGATGGGATTCAAGCGGCCTACGCGCGCTATTTCCGGGAATTGGTGCGCCTAGCGCGTGAAGGGGAGTACGATGTGCTGGCGCACTTCGACCTGGTGCGGCGGGATTCGTGGGCGCAGCTCCAGCAGACCCTGCCCCTGGAGGGGTTTGCGGCGGACATAGACGCCGCGCTTCAGGCGGTCGTCGCTCGCGGCAAGGGGTTGGAGATCAACACCTCGCCGCTGGGGAATGGGCTGGCGGAGCCCTGTCCTGGCCTGTACATATTGCGCCGCTATCGCGCTTTGGGCGGGGAGACGCTGGTTTTCGGCTCCGATGCCCATCAAACGCCGCGCGTCGGGCAACATTTCGAGAAAGCGCGGCAGCTGGCGCTTGCCGCCGGCTTTACGCGGCTGGCGCGCTATCGGGAGCGCCAGGTGGTGGGATGGATTCCGCTGTGAGTTGCAGTAGATTTTGGCGTGGAGTAGTGAAGTGAGCATGGACCAAGACCCCTTGATGACGATCGTCATTCCCGCCTACAACGAGGCGCATCGGTTGCCGGAGACTTTGCGCCGCGTGATCGCCTTCGTAGAGACGGCTTCTGAGCCGCTGAACGTGCTGGTGGTGAATAACAACAGCCGCGATGCGACCGGCGCCATTGCAGCGGAGGCGGCGGCCGGGCATCCCTGCCTGCGGGTGACGGAGCAACCGCTTCAGGGAAAGGGCGCCGCGGTCCGCAAGGGCATTTTCGAGGCGGAGGGACGCTATGTCTTCATCTGCGACGCGGATCTGGCAATGCCCATCGAGGAGTTACCGCGTTTCTATCCGGCGCAGCTTGGCGGGGAATATGACATTGCCATCGGGTCGCGCGAGGCGCCGGGCGCCCGGCGCTTCAACGAACCCTTTTATCGGCATCTCATGGGGCGGGTCTTCAACCTGATGGTGCGCGTGTTGGCTGTGCCGGGCATCCAGGACACGCAGTGCGGTTTCAAAGCCTTTCGGCGCGAGGTGGGACAGCGGATCTTCGCCGTGCAGCAGATCAACGGCTTTGCCTTCGATGTCGAAGTGCTCGCCATCGCCCGCCGTTGGGGGCATCCCATCGTTGAGGTGGGCATTCCCTGGTATTACGGCGAAGGCGGCAGCGTCCATCCGCTGCGGGACGCCTACCGCATGTTCCGCGAAGTCCTGTACATTCGCCGGAACGTCCGCGCTGGCGTGTACGACGTCGCGGCGGAGGGGTAAGGGCGTCTCGGCAAGCCTTTACGCCGCTTCTTAGGCCAGCGGGAGGAGACGCCCCCGGGCTGCTACGACTACGGTGCGATCGTACGATCACCTGCCTTCACCTGCGCTCCATGAGAAATTCCCGCGCGGATTTCCCTCACCGCCGCGCTTTTGCCGCGAAGCCGTTTGATCTTCTTCAGGGCGCTGGCATACTTAAAACTACAGAACCCTCCTGCAAGGGGGAGTAGGACTGCTTCAACCTTTAACATGGCTATGCCAGCTCAATTCTAGTTCTCTGACCCAACTGCCTGTAGGGCCGGCCGGCGTCTTTCCCACCCTCTTGTCCCTTGGGGGCAGGGGCCTGGATGAAGGGGCTCGAGCCTATGGGAGTTGGGCGATAGGGTGTGATGGGAAACGATCGCGCCTCCCGGATTTGGAAAGGAGACGCCATGTGCTGGCGCGCACCATCCAAGAATGAGAATGTGTGGTAACTGTTCAGCCTGGCGCCAGGTAGTCAGACGGCGAGTGATGAACCTTTGTGATCTGTAGCTTTTGCCCCACCCCCTGCCCCATATGCGTCAACTTAAGGGGGAAATGGGCGGAGCTGGCGCCAGAGTGCCACAGTTTCGGGCACCAAGAGGCGCCTGCGGGCGGCAGGAAGAGGAGGACTCGGAGCTGGTGAGAGGCTGAGGCGGCC
>Ga0208461_1001762_pt1 | contig 18815 bp, 15 predicted proteins | sample AD_JPNTR4_MetaG_FD_184448 | JGI IMG/M metagenome (GOLD analysis project Ga0208461, IMG submission 184448) | Active sludge microbial communities of municipal wastewater-treating anaerobic digesters from Japan - AD_JPNTR4_MetaG (SPAdes) (version 2) | ecosystem: Engineered > Bioreactor > Anaerobic... | reverse complement strand
TCCCTCTCCACCCATCACCCCCTGCGTCTCCGCGTCTCTGCGTTTAAACTCTTTCTCTCTCTCCACCCATCACCCCCTGCGTCTCCGCGTCTCTGCGTTTAAACTCTTTCTCTCTCTCCACCCATCACCCCCTGCGTCTCCGCGTCTCTGCGTTTAAACTCTTTCTCCCACCCTGTACCCCTCGCGCCTTCGCGTCTTTGCGCTAAACCTCTCTTTCTACTTACCTCATGAAAACAATCGCCATTATCGGCCTCGGCTACGTGGGTTTGCCCTTGGCCTTACAATTCAGCCGCTCCGGCGCCACCGTCATCGGTGTCGATATCGACCCTGCCAAGGTCGATGCCCTCACCCAGGGCCGCTCCTATATCAAGCACATCACTCCCGAGTCGATCCGCGAGCAGTTTGTTTCCGGACATCTCACCGCCACCACTGATTTCGCGGCGATAGAACGCGCCGATGCCGTGATCATCTGCGTGCCCACGCCGCTTAACAAGAACCGCGAGCCGGACATCTCTTTCATCGTCAAGACCGGCAAAGCACTGGCGCCGCATCTGCGTCCCGGCGTACTGGTCGCGCTGGAGTCCTCGACCTATCCCGGCACGACGGACGAAGATTTGCGGCGTGTGCTGGAGGAAGGTTCCGGCCTTACTGCCGGTCGCGACTTCCACCTCGCCTTCTCGCCGGAGCGCGAGGATCCCGGCAATCCGCAGAGCGTGGTGGCCACCATCCCCAAGGTGGTGGGCGGTTATACCCCGGCCTGTCTGGCCAAGGCCCAGGAGATTTACGGCATCGCGATCAAGACCCTGGTGCCGGTCTCCTCCTGCCGGGCTGCCGAGGCGACCAAGCTGATGGAGAACATCTTCCGCTGCGTCAACATCGCGCTGGTCAACGAACTCAAAGTCGTCTACGCCGCGATGGGGATCGACATCTGGGAAGTGATCAACGCCGCCAAAACCAAGCCCTTCGGCTTCATGCCCTTCTATCCGGGGCCTGGGCTCGGCGGCCACTGCATCCCGATCGATCCCTTCTATCTCACCTGGAAGGCGCGCGAGTACGGCCAGTCCACCCGGTTCATCGAGCTGGCCGGCGAGATCAACACCCGCATGCCCGAGGTGGTGGTCACGCGCGTGGCCGAGGCGTTGAACACGGTCAAGAAGCCGCTCAACGGCAGCAAGGTGCTGGTGCTCGGGCTGGCGTACAAGGCCAATGTCGATGATGACCGCGAATCGCCCAGTTACGTCCTGATGGAGCTCTTGAAACAGCGCGGCGCCGAGGTCTCCTATCATGATCCTTTCGTGCCGGTGATCAAACTCACGCGCGAGCATCCGCAGTGGGCGGGGACGAAGTCGGTCGAGTGGTCGCGTGAGATCATCTCCGCTTTCGACTGTGTGCTGATCTCGACCGCACACGTCGGCGTTGACTACCATCAGCTCGCCGAGTGGGCCCAGCTCATTGTCGACACCCGCAACGCCATGCCATTCGCAGCCACCTCCCCGCGTTACGTCAAAGCCTGAAGAGAGTGAATAGTGAATAACGAATAGTGAAGAGTTGGGACAGAACGCTCAACGCTCAACGTTCAACTTTCAACGCTCAAGTTTGGAACGACACGGGATGGGCAAGCGTCTGCTTGCCCTGACGAATGAAAGCCGGTGCGCAGAAGTCAGCAATCAGCGGTCAGCGCCGAATACTATTCAATAACGCGGGCGAGGGGCCCGCAACTCAATTCAATCTCACACAAAGGCACAATGGCCACAAAGGTTTCTTTAAAACAGGCATCCACCTTCGTGCCCTTCGTGGCTTCGTGTGAGAAACAACTTGTTTTTGCTTGTGATGGTCGAGCCGCAAGGCACTAATCACTATTCGTTATTCACTTTCTCTTCGCCTTTCTTCCTTATGTCTGATCTTCACCTCCTTTCTCCCGTTGTCCGTTCGAGTGTGCCTCAGGCCGTGCGTTTTGCGGTGTATACGCTGGTGATTGCTTCGTTGTCAATCATGCTGCCTGATATTGTGCGTCACCAGGGTGTGGCATTCTTTTACGAAAACGGCACGCTCGAGTGGATCCAGTTCAGCCTGCTGGCGAGCAGCGTCCTGCTCTTCGCGCTGGGCGCACTCTGTCTGCCGCAGCACCGGCAACTCGCGCTGTTGCTCGGTTGCGTCACAGCCTTTGCAGCAACACGCGAGATGGATCGCGTGCTGGGCCGTCTGCTGCCGATCGTGGGCTGGAAGATCGGCGGCCTGTTTTTGGTGGCAGCCGGCTGGCTGTTGCTGCGGCACTATCGCGTACTGGTGCCGCAGATCGCGGCGTTCATACGCACGCCGGCCTTTGTGGTGCTCTGGGCGGGGTTCGTGATCGCCGTGCCGCTGGCGCAACTGGTCGGCCACGCGCCCTTCTTCCGGCTCTTCATGGATGAGATGCATGTGCGCAACATCAAACGCGTCTTCGAAGAGAGCGGCGAATTCATGGGTTACCTGATCCTGCTCTTTGGGGCCATCGAGTGCCTCCTGCAATTTGCGACCGTGAAAACACAGCAAACCGATCATCGCTAATGGGTAAACGGACGTTGAGGCCATCGAAATCGCCATCGGGATCGCTATCGAAGGACGCCGAATGGCACTCGGACACGAGAGATCGGATGTCTACCGGCTGGCGACCGGCTGCGTCGCGTGGGTCTGCGAGATCGCTGCGCGGCTGGAGGACGTCCATCGCGCGGCGCGGGATCCATGGCTGCGCGCCAGCCAGTCGATCCCGATACCGATCCCGATCCCGATAGCGATTGGGATGAAGACAAGCCCCAACAACGCGGTGAGGGGATACGCTTCGCGACGGATTACTTTTACGCGTTACTTATAGCTGTTTTCGATTATTTATGAACGTCTGCGACATCTTCGTCCCCGGCCGCGTCTGTCTGTTCGGTGAGCACTCCGACTGGGCGGGCGGCCACCGCCGCACCAACTCTGAGCTGGTGCCGGGCGTGGTCATCATCTCCGGTACCAATCAGGGACTCTATGCGCGTTGCCGTCCCTGTCCGGGAGAACTGGTCGTACGCTCGACCCTGACGGACGGTTCGGTCACCGGGTCTTGGCGCGTGACGATGGAGCTGTCGCGCCTGCAGGCCGAGGCCGCGGCGGGCGGTTTCTTCAGCTATGCCGCCGGCGTCGCCGCCTATATGCTTGATTTCTATGGCGTGGACGGACTGGAGATCGACAACTACAAAACCACCCTGCCGGTTAAGAAAGGGCTCAGCTCCTCGGCCGCCTTCTGCGTGCTGGTGGCACGCGCCTTCAATCAGGTCTATGGGCTTGGCCTCACCACGCGCGCCGAGATCGAGGCCGCCTATCAGGGCGAGATCGCCACGCCCTCGCGCTGCGGGCGCATGGACCAGGGATGCGCCTTCGGCCAGATTCCCGTCATGATGACCTTCGATGGCGATCGCCTCGGCGTGCAGCCCCTGTGCCCGGGCGGCGATTTCTATCTGCTGATCGCCGACCTCTGCGGCAAGAAGGACACCGTCCGTATCTTAGCTGACCTGAATGACGCTTATCCCTTTGCCAACACCCCGCGCGACCAGGCGGTGCAGCGCTGCCTGGGGCCCGAGAACCAGCGCATCGTGGCGGCTGCCCGCGCCGCGATCGAGGCCGGCGATGCCGCCGCGCTCGCCGCGCTCATGCGTGAGGCGCAGGCCGTCTTTGATGAGCATCTCATGCCGGTCTGCGAGGAGCTGCGCAGCCCGCGCCTGCACCGCGTGCTGTCCGATCCGCGTATCGATGAGTGGGCCTATGGCGGGAAGGGTGTCGGCTCGCAGGGCGACGGCTGCGTGCAGTTCATCTGCCGTTCGCCCGCCGCGCGCGACGCGCTCGCCGCCTACCTTCAGAGCGAGTACGGCATGCCCTGTTTCGAATTGGACATCGCCCGTCCGGTCTCGGTGCGCAAGGCCGTGATCCCGGTGGCGGGACTCGGCACGCGCATGTTCCCGTACACCAAGGCGGTGCCCAAGACCTTCCTGCCGGTGGTCACGCCCGACGGTGTCGCCAAGCCGGTCATTCAGGTGGTCGTCGAAGAGGCGCTCTCGGCCGGTGTGGAAGAGATTGCGCTGATCATCCAGCCCGAGGACGAGCCGCGTTTCCGCGCCTATTTTCAGACAGACACGCGTCCCGAGACGCTGGCCAAGCTGCCGCCCGCATTGGCGGAGGAGGCGCGTAAACTGAGTGCGATCGGCAAGCGGCTGACCTTCATCCCGCAGGAGCATCCCGGCGGTTTCGGTCATGCTGTGTTGCTGGCCGAGCGCTGGGTGGGGCAGGAGCCCTTCCTGTTATTGCTGGGTGACCACCTGTTCCGTTCCTGCGAGACACGCAGTGTGGCGCGTCAGGTGGTCGAGTCCTTCCAGACCTTCGGCGACAGTCAGAGCGTGGTGGGCATTTATGAAGAGGCGCTGTCGCGCGTCAAGCATTACGGCACGGTGGCGGGCGAGTGGGTGAACGAAGAGACGCTCCAGCTCACGCGGCTGTTTGAGAAGCCGACCGAAGACGAGGCGCGCACCTATCTGGCCGTCGAGCGCCACGGACGCGAATGCTTCTATTGTGTGAACGGCATCTACGCCTTGCGTCCGCGCATTTTCACCTGGCTCGCGCGTCAGGCGGCCGACTCCGCCGGCGAGATCCAGCTCACCGATGCGCTCGAAGCCCTGCGACGGGAAGAGGGCGTGAAGGGACTGGTCGTCAACGGCACGCACTTCGACACGGGAATACCGGCGATTTATGCGGAGACGGTGGGTAAGTTTGGGAGTGCGGGAGTTCTAAAGTCCTCGTGTTCTAAAGTGCTAAAGGTGTTTGAGGATCGTGAAGTAGGCGAGCGGAAAGAACGCGCAACGCTCAACGCGCAACACTCAACGTTCAACGCTCAAGTTTAGACAATGTGCCGTGTTTCGAGGGGGCGACGTGCCGGGGGTGAGCATTCTTAATCTGACCGCCTCCACCGGTCGGGACGGAGCCCGACCCTCCAGTTTCTGATAAAACCTTTGTTTTCAACCATGGAGGGACGACCTCCGTGTCGTCCACCCCCGTGTCGTCCACCTCCGTGTTCTATCGGTCGCAATAACGTGTTGCACAAACAGGTTGAGCGGTGATGATGTCCACGCTGAACCGCTGCGCAGCCGGGTGAGCCGACGGGGAAAGTGGCAGTCGGCAGTAAGCGGTTGGCGGTGGACGGTGGGGGTGACGATAGCTTTAGAACTTCCGCACTTTAAAACTGTAGAACTTCCTTCTGGGCTTGAGGCAAAAACATGGACAATGCAAGACAGGATATACGCTGGAAACAGCGGTTTGAGAATTTCCTGCGGGCCTTTCAGCAGTTGGATGCGGCGGTTCAATTGATGCGGACACGGCCGCTTTCGGAATTGGTTGAACGCGCCATTCTTTACGGTTCGCGTGCCAAGGGGACTTTCAAGCCGGGCTCTGACATTGATCTCGCCCTTGTCGGAAACAAGCTCTAGTCAGAGGAGCTGGCGAAGATAGAACAGGAATTGGATGATCTGCTTTTGCCTTGGGAACGCGAACACTGGGAGTACAGGCATCCTGCCTGTACATTGAATGACAGGCTGGAAGCCTATCCCCCCCCCAGTGAACGAAGATAACCGATTATCTGGTGTTCGTGGCCGAGCTGCTGGCCCGGTGAAGGCCGCCATGTGAAAAAACTCGAGGAGCGGATTGCCCTCCCGTTCCGGCTCTATCCAGAAGAATGGCTGAGATCAGAGGATGTCCCCTGTGCCCCCTTTAGAACTCCCGCACGTTAGACCTGCTCCAAAAGTCTAATGTCAAGATACGACCCCTCAACCTCCTAAAGATTTTTTGTCGTTTAAACCTGTAACAGAAGAAAACGACAGAAAGAGCGCATTTTGCCATCAGAAAACAATAAACGGATAGCTAAAAACACCCTCATGCTCTATTTCCGCATGATGGTGACGATGGGCATCTCTTTTTACACGACCCGGGTCGTCCTGAACGCACTGGGTGTCGTGGATTATGGATTGGTGAACACAAACCTCAGCGTCTCCGCGTCTTAGCGTCTCTGCGTTAAAACTCTCCGTCTCAGGTGCCGGGACAAGTAACCTCCCGGTGAAAAGCGGTTCATGTCAGTAGTTGCCTATTTTGAGCGGTTCCCTCTCTTCCGGGATTATGTCTTGCCGTTGATCGCGTCGCCGACGCGCCGCCGTCTGGCCAGCGGCGCGTTCTGGGGGGGGATTGCTGGCGTTGCTTCGCGTGCGTTTACGGTAGCTGCGTCCTTTTTCTTGGCACGCATCCTTGGGCAAGAAGGCTTCGGTGAATATGGAGTCATCAATAGTACTACGGCAATGATCAGCGGGATGGCCGGTTTGGGAATCGGGACTACGGTCATCAAGTATGTCGCCGAACTTAAGGATAAGGACCCTGTACGGGCTGGACGGATTCTGGCGCTGTCAACAGTTGTGACAACTGTGAGTGCCGCGCTGTATGGCGGGGTGTTCGTCATTTTCGCGCCTTGGTTGGCCGCGAAAACTTTGGCCGCACCTCACTTGGCGCCCATGCTGCAGATCAGTGCCATCACGGTCGCGTTGGGGGTTGTGAATAGCGTGCAGAGCTGTTCGTTGGCAGGGTGTGAAGCATTCCGTGCCTCGTCGGCCATCAATATTGTTTGTACCATCACTCAAACCGCATTGGTATTGATAGGCGCTTGGTTCTGGAAGGTGCCCGGAACTGTTGTTGCGTTGGCGTTGTCTATGGTGGTGACTGTAGTCGCAACGCGCTGGGTGGTCGCACAGGAATGGAAGCGGTTTAATATTACGTTGAATTGGCGCGAGGCGATAAGCGAGTGGCGCGTGCTCATCCGATATAGTCTGCCGACCTTTTTGAGCGGATTGTCCGTCGGGCCCGTCGTTTGGGGATGTAATGCGCTGCTGGCTAATCAGCCTAACGGTTACGCCCAACTAGGCATTTACAATGCGGCCAATCAATGGCAGAGCGCGATTCAATTTCTGCCCGCGTTGATTGGAACAGCCATTTTGCCTGTGATGTCGGAACGGCACGGAAGCGGAGATATGCAGGGGGGGGTACGCGTTATGAAGGGTATGATGGCCCTAACAGCGGTTCTTGTGGTGCCGATCACGCTGCTAATTTGCGTGTGTAGTCCCTGGATCATGCGCGGCTATGGTTCGTCCTTTGTTTCAGGACACTGGGCTTTATGCCTGTCAGTGGTGACAGCCGCGCTGCTGGCCGTCATGACACCTGTGGGTCAGTACTTGGCCGCCAGCGGCAGGATGTGGACCGCTTTTATTATGAATTCCGGTTGGGGTATTTTCATGATCGTTGCTGCATGGGCCATGGTGAAATGGGGTGCCGATGGGCTGGCGGGTGCTCGTTTAATAGCCTATTTGGCACATGCTGTTTGGAGTTTTTGGTGGGTGTTCTCCAGCCAGAAAAATAACTGCGTTGTGATTTAGAGTCTGGTATCCGTTCCGCGTTCCCAACTTTTTATTTTTCTATTTCCATTGTTGGTTTGTCCAGCACTAACACAATCAGTCACCATCCGCCAATTCTCGCCTTCACTATTTCAACCTGCCTTGCATTTGTCTAATGTTGGTTCTGCTGAGAAAGTCTGACGATCATGAAAACATCAAATACCTGCACCAAGAATGCGATCGTTGTCACCAGTGGGTTGATTTCGTTGTTAAGCATTTGCTTCGACGCATCGCCAGAGGTTGATACGGTCGCACAGGGCGGGCCGTTTGAGGAATCGTCGCCGTATTGCGGATAGTAGCGTTAGTTGAAAGAGGGAAGGCCCCTTTCTTTTTGGAAAGTGGCCCGGTAGACTTGAACCGAGACGATAACGCACGCCATGGACTCGGCGCTATGGTGCGCAATCACGTGAAAAGGCTAAAATGACAACCCCGGATAAACAGAATCTTCATGTATCTAAGGTAAGTTTTGTTACTAAGGCGCTTCTCTTGCGTCTGGACTGGATAATCATCGGTGGTTTGTTTTTTGGAGCAGTCGTGAGCTTTATTGCGCTGACTGTGATTCTCTGGCATTACACAGTGGACGATGCCTTCATAACGTTTCGGTATGCGGAGAACATTGTCAAGGGATGGGGGCCTACATTCAATCAAGCGTCGCCACGTGCAGAAGGCTATACCTCGATACTCTGGACTCTCTTGATGGCTCTTCCGCATCTGGCAGGCATCAATGTTGTTCTCTTCTCAAAAGTTGTAGGAGTATGTCTCACCGCAGGCACGATCTGCGTCTTAGCCTACGGCATGCTAGGGATGCCAGAAGAGAGGATCAAGAAGAACCGATGGTTCAGTACCGCTTTCGCTTCAGTCTTTTTTCTGACTTGGCCCTTTGGCCCGGTGCATGCTGTCTCGGGCATGGAAACTGCTTTGGCAGCATTCTTATACACCCTGATAACGGTACTATTCCTCAAAGCCCAGGAAGGTGGAGCACCGACGGCCCTTCTTCCTCTGTCTTGCCTCTTTTTGGGTTTGACACGACCAGAGGCAAATCTGTTTTCCGTGGTCCTTTTGGCGCTTTTGCTGCTTTGCCTGCCGACCCCAAATCGAAAGGGATTCGCAGTAAGGTGCTTTACGTTCTATATTCTGCCGGGAATATTGTATTTCACTTGGCGTTACTGCTACTACGGACTACTTTTCCCGTTGCCTTTTTACATCAAGTCGACTGGTGCTGATTTATCTGGCATGGGACCAGTGCTGTCCTTTGCCAAAGACCTTGGAATCGGTGTCGCATTTCCCATCTCTATCTTCTTATTTTTCACGAAAGCATCATTCAGACGGCTTTTGATCGTGATTCCGATAATATTCATGTTTTCGTACTTCATGACCATCCAACACATCATGGGCTATGGCCATCGATATTGCTACCCTCTTGTTCCAGTATTGTCGCTACTGTTTGGATTGGGCTTGGCGGAACTGCAGGATCTATCCCACGTTAGGACCAGACTGTCGCTTCTCTTGTGCATTGCATTTACTTGTGCATTTGGAGTCATAAGTACCATCAGGGCTAGAGGTGAATACTTGTCATATGCCAATGGTCTAGAGAAAGCGCATATCCTCCTCGGGCGTACTCTAGCGGCTGTGGCATGGACTTCTAATCCCGTTATTGCCATTGGGGATGCTGGAGCGCTTCCGTACTACTCGAGACTCGACATAATAGATACATTTGGGCTTAACACCGCGATTATTGCTATGCGTTTTCGTGGCAATCCGTCTACCGATCGTTCAGACTGTGTTTTGCTCCAATCACCAACAGTTGTTGTTTTGATTTCCAACAAGGAGGATGCCTTCGACTCCCCCCTTTTGTATGAGAATGCCCTTTACCGATCATGCTTAGAAAAAGGATTCAGCCGTCATGTTACGTTTGTATTCCGAAAAGACTACTATCTATGGGTGATGTGGCATCCCGATTTACAAGATGCACACAATCTGGAAGAGGTTTTGAGGCGCGCTTCCCTGCAAAACCATGAGATCAGAAAATAGATTGCGCACATCATCATTTTTTAGTTGTTATGTTCCGGACAACATTCTGTCGTTGACTTTAGATGTTATACATTGAATGGAACTACATCGGCAGCGGCTTGAGTATAGTTGATCTGATACATGTTGTTGCAGATTGAGTCAACTGCATATACAGTTAAACTGATTATATGTTGAGGGATCCAGTGAAAAAAATCTCTGTCATATTTGGGACCCGTCCGGAAGCCATCAAGATGGCACCCGTAATCTTAGCGCTGAAGAATCGCACGGATGTGATCTGTCGAGTCTGTGTGACCGCACAGCACCGTCAGATGCTCGACCAGGTGTTGGAAATCTTCGGTATCGTGCCCGATGTCGATCTCGACCTGATGTGTCCGAACCAATCGCTCGGCGGACTTACGTCGCGCGCGATCGATGCGCTAGATCGGTACTTGGCAGATGATAAGCCGGATATTGTATTGGTCCAAGGGGATACGACGACGGTACTATGCGCGGCCTTAGCTGCTTTTTATCATAAGATACCTGTGGGGCATGTTGAGGCGGGTCTGCGTACCGGGAATATGTTGTCGCCGTGGCCCGAGGAGGCGAATCGCGTTTTAACCACTCGGCTGGCCAAATGGCATTTCGCGCCGACGGAAACGAATCGTCAGGCCTTGCTGAAAGAGGGCGTGTCTAGCAGTGATATTTATGTCACAGGCAATACGGTGATCGACGCATTGTTTCTGGCGCTTCAAAAAGTTAAGGCGAGCCCACCTCGCATCATGGGGTTGCCAGGTGAAAGTCTTGCGTTTTTGGAAAAAAAGCGAATGGTTCTTATTACGGGCCACCGCCGTGAGAATTTCGGCGAAGGGTTCGAGAGCATTTGTCAGGCGGTTGCCGAATTAGCCTGCAAGTTCCCCGATGTGCACTTTGTCTATCCCGTACATCTGAATCCGAATGTCAGAGAGCCCGTACAACGGATTTTGGGCCAACGGACTAGGACAAACATTCATCTGATTGAGCCGCAACCTTATTTGCCCTTTGTTGCACTTATGAAACATGCTCACCTGATACTCACTGATTCGGGGGGAGTGCAAGAAGAGGCGCCGAGTTTAGGTAAGCCAGTTTTGGTGATGCGTGACACGACAGAACGTCTTGAAGCAGTGAAAACCGGAGCCGTGCATTTGGTTGGCTCTGGGCGCGCTCAGATCTGCACTAAAGTTCATCAGTTCTTGATTTCGGAAGAAAACGTATGGCGATTAGGGGAAATAAAGAATCCTTATGGTGACGGTCATGCTGCACATAGAATTGCAGAGATCATTGCGGGGACCTCTGGAACAAAATCATTTGACACACCTTGTCAAGTGGAGTCGAGAAGATGCTCTTAAAAAAAACTAAATATCTAATCCTCTCTTATTGTCCGGTCCGTAATAGGCAGGGTTTTGACCTCAATAATGCATTGCTGGCTAATGAGGTTCAGTCATGGTTGATTCAGCTTGAGGCTTTGACTGACCCGATGCTCCATGTTACAGGAATTTCAAAGCCCCAAAGTTCGTGGTTGTGGAAGTGGCGTATTGCTTCAAAAGTAATACGCTTAAAAATGTTGTGTAGTGCTCTATTCTTCCGACATAGAGTCACCATCGCGATAAATATGCCAGCTATATTGCCCGCTATTGTTCTCAAATTGATTTTTCACACTAAACTCGTCTTTTATACGTTAGAGTTCGGGCATATAGATGTGTTACACAAGTTCTTGCTTCGACACTTTTGTGATGCTGTAATTGATGTGGAAGAGACTCGATTACAGTTGATTTTAAACACAATCGATAAAAAGTTGCCATCAATGGTTATGCACAATATGCCAAGGCGTATCAATACCGACAAATTAGCGCCAAGGTTGAGAGAATGGCTAAAATTGAATTCGTGTGTTCGGGAAGGAGCTTTTCTGGCAATCTATGCGGGCTCATATCAAAAGTATTGTAATCTCGAACGGCTCATCGAATGGGCGCAAGATTTTCCGAAGGGAGTGTATTTAATACTTATTATGACAGAAGTTCCGGATCACTTAAGAGAAATCGCGGGTGAGAGCACTGTTTTTGTTCCTTCCTTGCCGCACGAAGAATTGTATAACTGGCTTGTTGATGGTGATGTATCGTTGCTTCCGTATGAAGACAATTCGGACAATGTACGCTATTGCTCTCCTCAAAAACTCTTTGATTCACTGGCGTGTGGAGTCCCGTTTTTGGGTTCGAGAAGGCCTCTCATTCAAAAAATGGCTGATAAATACAAGTGCGGAATAACCATCGATTTCAACAACAAAAAAGAGTTTGTTGATTCGATCTGCTGGTTTATCGAGCAACCGCTTGCGGTCATGAGGGAGCGCGCAAAGCAAGCGCATTGCCATGAGAATTACGATTCCATGATGCCACAAATGATTTCATTTTTGGAAAAGATTGGACGATAATTACATTGCTTCTATTTTTTGGGTATTAGGATATTTCCAGGAGAGGAACGAATTAACAAATGAATAGAAAAATGTTACTTTGTGTTGCACTACTTTGTGGGCTTGGCTCATCCTTATTCACGCCGACCCCTTTCGGGCGTGTGGCCATGTTTGATTTTGCTGCGTATTTTTTGGCCCCGTTCCTCTTCATCAAGAGTTACCGCCTGTATACGCGAACAGAAAGACGGTTGTTAGTCCTCGCTTTTCTGTGGTTCTTGGGAACCTGTTACTCGAATTGGTGGCGAGAAGAGCCGTTTGACGTTGCACGTAAAGGGAATGCCGTTGTGTTTAACGTTTGGTGTATGCTGGCTGGCGGGACTTCATCTTGAAGTCAATTCTGTTTCCTTTGGTAGCGCTCGTCGGCTTCCCGTGGCTGCCTGCGGCGGTAAGTCTCATCGTTTCTGCGTTTTTTCTGTTATTTAATGGGGGCTCAAGGAGTGGTTTTGGTCTCAACCTGATGAGCAGTTTTTTATTGTGGGGTATGCCTACTTCAGGAGGTTAACAAAATTTGTTTTGGATCATTTTGTTTTGGTTTTGAGTGTCTCGGTTGTTTCCACTCTACTCGTTTTTTCAATCTATAAGAACATGGCCATTTCTGGGGTGCTGGGGGAGTAGGAGTTTGTAAAGTATGAACGTGAAATGGTTCTGTCAGAGGCCGGAATGTTGGGGAGCCATGATGATATTATCCACGCGTGGCCCTTTTTGAAAGACCATCCGATTGTCGGTGCAGGGGCGTCGGGCTTTGACAGTTGGGCCTATCACTGAAAAGAGGCTTTCCGCCTCTTCTGGGAGTATGAGCAGCCGCACGCCGATTCCAAATGCCTGCGACGGTGGTGTCGTGGAATCACTTTATTTCAGCTTTGGGCGACCTGCCCATGCCGCCCGAGTACGCCCACAGATTCTCATGGATGTCGGTGATTGTTTGTGCGAGAAATGAAGCTATAGAATTAGAGCGAGGCATGTCTGAAAATGAACAAAAAATATAGATCGCTGTGGTTTATAATAGGGCTTGGCACCCAGCTACAGGTTCTGTTTAGCCTGAGTATTTCGGAGGCAATTATCTTGTGTCTTGTGCCCTTTTTTATTGCTGAAGAATTCTACGCGATGCGGAAATCTAACATTATAACATGCTTTTACGTGTCCTTCCTTCCATTGCTGGGCTGTATTCTTGCGTGCGTAATGAATGGGACTGAGCCAGCGTATGCCGCGAGAGGATTGGCGACAACAGCCTTGATTCCGTGTGTTGTGGTCGTGGCACACAGGCTATTCCGTAAAGACATGAATGGCTATAAATGGTACTTTGTAGGTGATCTGATATCACTAATCGTGAGCACGTATGTTTTTCAGAACTATGGGCTGGTAGAGGCGCTTGCAGGAGGGCAAGCGGGTGCCGATGCGGTCGAAGAGTTAATGTCCGGTCCCTTGTATTGGATTCAGCGTTTGGGGAGTCTGGTGACATTGCCTTCGCACGGTTGGTATTGTAAAATGCCGCTTGCATATAGTGTCCTCGCTCTATTGTTTGTAGCTGTATTTTCGCTGAAAACATCAACAAGCGGACGATCTACGGCATTGGGGGCGGCTTCTGCAGCACTGTTGGTCATGGTTGCTGGCAAGAGGAGGTCGAGTATTAAAAGAGTCGCAAAATACTTTTGGGTGATTGTAATTTTGGGCATATGCAGTGTGTTTGTCATGAAAGCTGCATATAAGAGGGCTGCACTCAGTGGCTGGATGGGTGAAGAGTCTAGACAGAAGTATGAGATTCAAACGAGAGGCGGGGACAGCCTTCTTCATCTTTTGATAGGTGGGCGAGCCGCCTCGTTTGTTGGGCTGCTGGCTGTAGCAGACAAGCCTATTTTTGGATTTGGTCCTTGGGCTGTGGATGACAAGGGATACTACGAAACGTTTTATTCACGATATGCTTCAACTGAGGACTATGAGGCTCTTTTACAGACAAATATTGCTCGGGGGGTACTTTTGATTGAGTGCCATGCATGTTGGTTGCAGTTCTGGGTGTGGTATGGGCTACTCGGCATGGTGTTTTGGTTGTATGTGTTATTTGTTGTCTTTGGGTATCTCAGGCACGATTGCTGGGTTGTCCCCCAATGGTTCTTCTGGTTGGGCGCCGGTGCGCCGGGCGTCTTGTGGATGATTTTTTTCTCACCATATACCACGCGGGTTATGACACCGATGATGCTAGTGGGATATTTGATGGCAAGGGCTGTCCGTCATGGCAGGGTGTGTATGCCGGTGGAAATGATTAAAGAGATTGATGCGACGGAGAGGGGACGGTGAGAAGGAGGCCATTACTTTCGATCGTCGTTGCCAACTATAACTATGGGCGGTTTCTTGCAGAAGCCATCGAGTCGGTTCTGGCTCAATCTTGCCAAGAGTTTGAACTGATCATTTGTGATGGTGGGTCAACGGATAATTCGGTTGAGGTCATTAAGCACTATGCAAGAGGATTGTCGGCGAATACGGCACTCGCCTCGGATGCAAGCGAAAATTCGAGGATTGTCTGGTGGTGCTCAGAGAAGGACAGGGGGCAATCTCATGCATTTAACAAGGGGTTTTCCCATGCGACGGGAAGATTTCTGACTTGGTTGAATGCGGATGATGTCTTGTTGCCTGGAACGGTTGAAAGGTTGAAATCTGCAGCGAGCACGTTTGAGAAATGCGATTGGTTTGTCGGCGGGTGTCTATGGCTTGATCCTGATATGCAAGTGATACGATGTGTCCGAGCTTGTCCGTTCTCAGAGGCCAGGTATCGTTGTGGAATGGTGAGCGCATGGGGTCCCTCTAGTTTCTTTAGCAAGGGAATGCTGGATGCTGTTGGTGGTGTGGATGAAAGATTCCATTATATGATGGACAGTGACTTGTGGCTCAAGTTTGCAGTTGCGGGATATAGATACCGGGATATGCCTGGGTATGCGTATGGTCTTCGGCTACATCCTGACGCGAAGATGAGCGGACATCATTTTTCGGGTAGTGCTCAGCAAGACCCGAATCATTTCAAATGGCAGCAGCTCAGGGAGGAAGCTCACTTGATGCGTCAAGGTCGGGAGTTTGCCCCATTTACGCCATTTATGAGGTTGTTGACCATAAAGTGGAAATCTCGAGCTGTGGGTGCCTTGAACCAGATGTGCATGAAGGGGAAACATTATGCGCGGATTAATTATATGGGCAAGCACTAATTGTAGATCAACGATGGGACTATACCGTCAAATCAGGCTCCAGTTGGGGGTCCCTGTTAAAATTGCGCTTTATGTGTATAAAGACGGAGGGATGCGTCCAGAAACAGGTTTTAGGGAGAATGAGTTCGACGATCTTGAGACTGTCTATGTAGGGAAGAACTTTGATGCCGGTAAAGCGTTAATGGACGAGTGCCGTGGCTTTAACCATATATTCACGATATTTCAACGTGCGCCTACTTATAGGCGTTTGATATTGGAAGCCATAAAACGTCATGACCGTGTCGCAATTGCTGCAGAATCGCCTTGTAACATGGATTACGGAATAAGATGGATTTTAAAAGAGCTTTACGATCGTATTTATCTTCCCTTTTATTCGAGAGAGATTGTCAGAGGATGCGATTTCTTCGTCAATTATTCCGGCTCCGATAAAACAACTGCCAAAGCCATAGGGTGGAATGCCGAGAAAATAGTCCCATTCGGTTATTATCCCCCGCCGCTTGATAATTCTAAGTGTGTTAAGAGAACTTCTAATGAAAAATTTGAAATTTTAGCGACTGGTATCTTGTCGAGATATCGTGGTGCTGACGTTCTGGTAGATGCTTTGGTGGCGTTAAAAAATAGAGGAGTACGGTATCATGCTACGATAACCCAAGAAGGGGAACTGTTACCGCAACTTAAGAAGATCGCTCGGAAATACCAATTGCCAATTTCATTTCCGGGATTCGTCAAGATAAGTGATCTTGTCAAACTATACGAAACATGTTCTGTGTATGTCGGCGCTGGTCGTAGGGAACCTTGGGGAATGCGTCTTAACGATGCGTTGAATTGTGGTTCTCCCCTTGTGGTGAGTCGTGGAATGGGTGGTGTTCGCCTCGTTAATGAATATGGCTGTGGATTGGCATTTGATTCTGGTGACAGTGTTGGCCTCGCAGCCGTATTAGAACGGTTGGCGACGGATGCATCTTTGTATGCGTATTGTTCGGGAAGAGCAATAACGGCTGCAAGCGATAACTCACCGAAGAAGCAGGCTTCTGTGTTCATTGAGGCCATGGGACGATTCGGAGATGAATGGAGGGCCGGTAATGCCTTTGATAAGTAAGGTGCGTAGGCTAGTTTGGTCGGTCATTTTTAGGTCTGGCATAGCCGCCTTTCTGTCCGATCACTTATTTACGAGCATAGAGTATTGGTGTTATACGGGACGCCGGATGGATTTCGACTGTCCAAGAGATTTTAATCAGAAAGTGCAGTGGTTAAAGTTGTATGATCGCAACCCGCTGTATGTCACTTGTGCGGATAAGTATGAAGTGCGTAAATATGTCAAAGAGAAAATCGGGGCACAGTATCTGAATGAGTGTATTGGCGTGTATGAAAAAGTTGAGGACATTCAGTTCTCTGATTTGCCCGAACGGTTTGTTTTTAAAGCCACTCATGGTTCAGGCTGGAATCTGATCTGTGTAGACAAAACCAAAATGGACTGGGTGAAAGCCTGTCGGAAAATGCAAGGTTGGTTGAAGCGTGATTTTTCGCGGATCGGGAGAGAATGGCAATACCACCACATGAAACCTCGGATTATTTGTGAGGCCTTTATGTCGGAGCCTGACGGCTCGCCGCTTCGGGACTACAAGTTGTTTACGTTCAATGGCGAGACGAAGTACATAGCGGTTGAATTTGCTCGCCAGGGTGAAGATAGAATCAATTTCTACGACGCCGCGTGGAATTTCCAACCGGAGAAACACACCTGTCCTGGGAACGATCCTTCTTTTGTAATTGCCCGGCCGGCGTGCTTGGATGAGATGAAATCCTTGGCTCAAAAGTTAGCCTCTGAGTTTCCGATGTGCCGTGTTGATTTTTATGTGCCGGGAGGGGGGGAAGTTGTTTTTGGAGAGCTGACATTTACGCCCGGGAAGGGCTGCAATGACTTTTCTCCCCAATCATTTTGCGATGAACTTGGCGGATATATTGTTCTCCCGAAGAAGGGATACGGCTGATGAGGATACTTGAAGTGTCCTTGGGGCTTGGAGCCAGTTCCGGCGGGCCGGTGCGGTCCATTACCGGTCTCGCAAGGGCGCTTTCAGAAGTTGACGGATGTGATGTGTCCTATTTTATTCACAATCCCTCTGGTGTCGATAGATTTGACCTCGCGAAGGTAAAGATCTACAGGGGGAGGTGGAATGATGTGGGGAATGACAGGTCTGGAGATTTTGAGAGAGTGCTTGATGAGGTCAAGCCGGATGTTGCCCATTTTCACGGTATGTGGCATATGACACTTCATGCAGACCAGGTCGCGTGTAAGAAACGGGGGATACCCTATTTGATTGCTCCGCGAGGGTCTCTTGATGCGTGGAGTATGCGCCAGAAAGCATGGAAGAAGAAATTAGCGCTCTCGTTGTTTCAGATGAAGGATTTGAACGACGCCATCGCGTTACATGTTACGGCGGATATGGAAGCGGACCATTGCAAGGCGATTGGATATGAGAGGGAATTTATCATCAGCCCCAATGGAGTAAATCTCCCAGCATATCTTCCGCCGTGGAATCGGCATGTCGATGGTAAACGAAGGATGCTTTTCCTGTCGAGGATGCATCGGAAGAAGGGCTTGCTTGAGTTGGTTAATGCCTGGCCAATAGATAAGAATGATTGGTGTTGCGAACTGGTTTATTCACTGAATGACGCCGACGAGCGTGCGTATGAATCGGAGGTTAAGGCACTTGTCAAGAAGCGTGGTTTGGAGGATGACTTCATTTTCACCGGACCGTTAAATGATGATGTGAAGTGGCTTGCTTATCGCAGAGCGGATTGCTTTGTGCTCCCCACGCATACGGAGAACTTTGGCATTGTTATTGCGGAGGCGTTGTATGCGGGATTGCCCGTAATCACAACAAAAAATGCGCCTTGGGAAGGGCTTTGCGAAAATCATTGCGGCTGGTGGATTGATCTGAATTGTGATGAGCTTGTCGACGCGCTTAGACAAGCTATGACCATTTCGGATGCGGAACGACAAGCGATGGGTGTTCGCGGTAACAAGTTTGTTTGTGAAAATTTTGCATGGTCAGCAATCGCAGAGAGATTTTTGCTGGATTGTAAGAAAGTTCTGGGGCGTTAATGTGAAGGTGATTGTAAATGCAGATGATTATGGCTTTCATGGGAATGCCAATCAGGCCATAGCAAAATGTTTTCGAGATGGTGTGGTGACCAACACAACGGCAATGGTAACGATGCCGGCGATTGAAGCCGGCATTGCACTCGCCAGAAAAGAAGGATTTGCAGATCGCATTGGGTTGCACATCAATCTGTCCGAAGGGACGCCGTTGACGGACAAGATTAAGAGGTGCCGGATTTTTTGTGATGCCGAAGGAAACTTTAATGGGTGCATCCGATCGAATCGTTTGTGGCGTTTCTGGCTACCTAGGTCTGTGCTTGGCGCGGTTGCGGATGAAATTAAAGCGCAGATGAGGAAATTCATTGATTTCGGGCTGACGGAGCGACATTACGATTCCCATGGTCAGGTATGCGTATATTGGCCGATTCTGCCGATAGCGCTTGAATGTGCCAAGGAGTTCGGATTTAGGACAACACGGATGTTCATTAACATGAGTGCGAATCCGCATTGCTCAAAGTTGTCTT
>Ga0208461_1001737_pt1 | contig 18937 bp, 13 predicted proteins | sample AD_JPNTR4_MetaG_FD_184448 | JGI IMG/M metagenome (GOLD analysis project Ga0208461, IMG submission 184448) | Active sludge microbial communities of municipal wastewater-treating anaerobic digesters from Japan - AD_JPNTR4_MetaG (SPAdes) (version 2) | ecosystem: Engineered > Bioreactor > Anaerobic... | reverse complement strand
TCCGCGCCGGCGTTCCAGACGATGTGCCGGTCCGTGCCCGGCTGGACCACGGCCGAGACGTCGCCGGAGAGGCGCGTCACCGCCGAGTCGGGGATCGCCACCCCGTTGGTCTCGATCCCCAGCGTGACGATCGCCGCCTCGCCCGCGAGGTCGTAGGTGATGTCCACGACGCGCGAGTTCGCGCGCTGCGCCATCTGCACGTTCGAAACCTCCGGCACGGCCCAGGCCGCGCCCGCGCCCATCGTCACTGCGGCCGCCAGGGCCGCCGCGGTGTTGGTCATGTTTCTCATTTCGCTCTCCTCCTGTTGCGGTGGCCGCGCGGCCGCCGTTGTTTGTGAAAGTTTTCCGACACTCGACGCTCGACCCTCGACGCTCGGAGAAGGCTGCCGATTGCCAATGGCCTCATCCCTCTTCCTTCTTCCTTCTTCCCGACACCCTTCCCCCGCAGGCCCGGCACGGGCGGAGGGGTCGGCGGCATGACCCGCGGCAACCAGCGCTCGCCCCACAGCGCGGCGATGCGGTCGGACGCCGCCAGCGCCGCGGCCGGATCGCGCAGCGCCTTCTGGCGTCCCGCGACCGCACGGTAATGTGCGGCGGCCTCGGGGAAGTCCGCCGCGACCTTGTAGGGCCGCCGGCCGGCGACGGCCCGCACGCCCTGGCCGGCCTCGCACAGGTCCACGGCTTCGCCCGCGCTCTCGTTCACCTGCACGCTGCCCTGGAACACGAAGACGTCCGACACGCCGTTGGAGACCGTGACGCCGAAGACCGTGCCGAGGTCCCACAGTTCCAGTTCCTGCGTCTGGACGGTGAAGCCGACAGCGTGCAGCGGCACATCGGCCAGCAGACGGCCGGAAGCAAGCCGCACCTGCATCGTATCGCACACCTCCAGCGACGACGGCCCCAGCAGAGACAGCTCGACACCGGAGGCCAATTTCACTACAGCCAACCCCGTCACCAAACACACCCTCCCCGGGAGGGCATCCGGCAGCTCGAGGAGCGCGTCCTGCGAACGCCTGACGATCTGAAGCGCCGGCTGACGCGCCTCGTGAGATCCGCCGTGCGCGTGTCGGGCCGCATTCAGCGCGGGCACGCCAAACCAGATACCGGTTACCAGCACCAAAAAGGCAGCGGCCATAACCATCAGGGCGCGCCGCCATCGGACAGCGGGCCTGCGACACGGGTCGCGCCCGAAGACCGCCGGATTTTGCCTGTCAACAGTCGCCTGCTCCTCTGAAACCTCTGCGTCCGAGGCAGGTGACTCCCAGAGCGAAAGCGCGGGCAGCAAGGAGGCCAGCATGATCTGGCGCCGATACATCTCAAGGAATTCGGGATGCGCGCGCAGCAGATCGCGGAAACGCGCCAGCTCCTCCGGCGTGGCGCGGCGCTCCAGAACCAGTGCCGTCAGGGCGGCGAACACATCGCGGTCGTCAGGCATGGCGTGACTCCTCCGCGAGCGCGCGCTCCACGCACTGCCCCAGCTTGTCACGGATACGGTAAAGCAGCATCGAGACCGCGTCGGCTGAGCGCCGCAACACGGCGGCCAGTTCCTGCACCCCCCGGCCCTGCGCATACCGTTGCCTCAGAAGCAGCTTCTGCCCCGGCGTCAACCCCTCGACACATTTCTCAAGTGCCGCAAGCTTGCGCTGCATCTCCTCGTCCAGGCCCTCCGAATCCGCAGCAACACGCGCCAGCAGCTCCTCGTCGAAAACCAGCCGGTCGCGGGACTGAAGCGTACGGAAGGTCTTGACCTGAAACCAGGCGATCGACTTGGCCCAAGGCAGGAACGGTTTCGAGAAATCGTAGCGTCCTGCCTCTTTCCACAGCGTCACGTTGACGTCCTGCAGAATGTCCTTGGCATCCTCGACGTTCCCCACCAGAAAGGCGATATAACCGTGCAGCACGAATTGCGCAGCCGTCAAACGGCTGACGAATTCGGCGTGACGATCCAGATTGTGATCCTTTTCGGCCATACTCACCAAGTTGCGTCTATTGAGTATGGACAATTCGGGCGACAATCTAACGCATTATTTTTTTCGGTAATCGGCTAGCCCGCCGCCCGCGGAGCGGGAACAAACGATGGGGGAACCTCATCCACAGATTACGCAGATTACACAGATTGAATCAATATCGGCGAGGCGTCCCCACCAGAAGCGGTTTAGCAGTCATGTCATGTCCGCTCAGCCCTTTTGCATGACACGTTGTTGCGGGCGAGAACGCCCGCAACACTTTGGAGCGCGGCGGCTTGCCGCCGCTTTGGAAAGCGGGAGCAAGCTCCCGCACTCCACACCGCCTGCACCACTGGCTTCTGACGCGCCACGGAACGCGGACGAGGCCGTCCGCGCCCCAGTCTTGCACACCTTTTCGCTAGAGACACGCGATCTTCGCGCACCCACTTGCCGATTACTCTTTCCCGAGCGTTTCCTTGTGGGCGTAGTGCGTGTGCAGCAGATGGTGCGACTTCTCGCCGAGAGGACGCCCCAGATACTCTTTGTAGAGCGTCTGGATGTCGGGGTTCTCGTGCGATTTGCGCAGCTTCTTGCTCTCGTCCTCGCTGTAGATGGCGGAGATGCGTTTCAGGCGCACCGCGTCATCCGTGAAGCGCGGCTGGCCGCCGCCGCCGATGCAGCCGCCGGGGCAGGTCATCACCTCGATGAAGTGATACGGCGAGCCGTTCGCCTTGATGTGCTCCAGCAGCCGGCGGGTATTGCCCAAGCCGTGCGACACCGCGACCTTGAGTTCGACGCCTTCCAGGAAGGACCACTCCGGCTGCGTGCCGGTGATAGTGAGCGCCGCCTCCTTGACACCGCCGAGCCCTTCGATGGCCTTGACATGCAGATTGTCGACCGGCAGTTCCTTGCCGGTGACGATCTCGTAGGCCGTGCGCAGCGCCGCCTCCATCACGCCGCCGGTGTTGGCGAAAATGTCGGCCGCGCCCGAGGAGAGTCCCAGCGGCGCGTCCATCGCCTCGTCCGGCAGGTTGACGAAATCGATGCCGGCCTCCTTGATCATCTTGGCCAATTCGCGCGTGGTGAGCACGTAGTCGACATCCTGAACGCCGCTGGAGGCCATTTCGGGGCGCTGCGACTCGTACTTCTTGGCGGTGCAGGGCATCACCGATACGACGACGATCTCCTCTGGCTGCTTACCGATCTTCTGCGCGTAGTAGCTCTTGGCGACGGCGCCGAACATCTGCTGCGGCGATTTGCAGGTTGAGAGATTGGGCAGGAACTGCGGGTAGTAAAACTCCGCGAAGTTGATCCACCCCGGCGAGCAGCTCGTGAACATCGGCAGCGCCACCGATTCCTTGTCGACCAACGCCTTCTTGAGCCGCGTCAGCAGCTCCGTCCCCTCCTCCATGATGGTCAGATCGGCCGTGAAGTTGGTGTCGAACACCCCGTCAAAGCCGAGCCGGCGCAAGGCGGCCGCCATCTTGCCTGTGACGCGCGTGCCGGGCGGATAGCCGAAGCACTCGCCCAGCGCGGCGCGGATCGCGGGCGCGGTCTGCACGATCACGTGTTTGGCCGGGTTCTCCAGCGCTTGCCAGACCTCGGCGATGCTGTTCTTTTCGACGATCGCGCCGACCGGACAGATCGCCGCGCACTGTCCGCACTGCACGCACGCCACGCTGTCGAGGTCACGCGTGAAGGCCGGCCCCACGACCGTCTGAAAGCCGCGCCCCTGCGGGAAGAGTGCGCCGACGCCCTGCACCTCGCCGCACACCGTCACACAGCGCCGGCACTTGATGCACTTGGCGTTGTCGCGGATCAGCGCAGGCGTTGAATCATCGATCTTCGCGTGGGCCTTGATCCCCTCGAACGGCACGCGCTCGATCCCCATCTCCGCAGCCAGCGCGCGCAGTTCGCAGTCATCGCCGCGATCGCAGGTCTGGCAGTTGCCGTCGTGCTCGGACAGCAGCAGCTCGACCACCTGCCGCCGCGCTGCCCGTGCACGGGCGCTGTGGGTCCTTACGACCATCCCCTCGTTGACGGGCGTCGAACAGGCCGCCATGAGCGTTCGGGCGCCTTCGACCTCCACCAGACAGACCCGGCACGCGCCGATCGCCTCGCGGTTTTCCAGATTGCAGAGCGTGGGGATTTTCACGCCGAGCTGTCTGGCGGCGTGAAGGATCGTGGTTCCCTCCGGCACCTGGATTTCTTGCAGATTAAGTGTCAGGTTGACCATGAATGTCTCTCCGGTTTAAGCGTGTTCGCAGCCGCAGGGTTGTTTGCCGTAGTCACAGCGCAGGCAGCGTTTGGCCTGGCGCAGCGCGGTGCTCTCATTCCACGGCTGCTCGACCTCGTTAAAGTTCTGGCGCCGTTTCTCCAGCGCGATCGTGGGCAGGCGTTCCCGGGCGTAGGGCACGGGGTCCGCGTTAGGATCGAAGCTCGCGCCGGCATCCTGATAACCGCGCCAGAAGGCGTGCGGCTCACCGGTGAGCAAGGCGTCGATCGCGACCGCCGCGCGCTCGCCGGCGGCGATCGCCTCCACCACGGAAGAGGGGCCGGTCACGGCGTCGCCGCCCGCGAACAACCACGGCACCGAGGTCGCGCCGGAGCGCGGATCGGCCTTGATCCAGCCGCGTTCGTTGCGTTCCACCTCAACCCCGCCGGCCAGAGCCTTCTTGTCCAGCGCCTGACCGATGGCCACGATCACCTGATCGGCCGGCAGGATTTCGCACGCATCGTCGCCGCCTTCAGGACGCCGGCGCCCCGAGCGGTCAAACTCGCCTAAATGCATCGCGCGTAGCCGCAGTCCGGTCACATAACCGTCCTCGACCACAAACGACTCCGGATGCACCAAAGTCCGCAGGATAACACCCTCTTGCAACGCCTCATCGATCTCCTCGGCGTAGGCCGGCATCTCCTCGCGCGTGCGGCGGTAGATGACCGTCACGCTGCGCGCGCCGAGCCGCACCGCGGTGCGCGCGGCGTCGATCGCGGCATTGCCGCCGCCGATCACCGCCACATGCTTGCCGACCGGCACCGAGCCGCGGATGTTGTAGTGGCGCAGGAACGACATGGCCTCCGTCACGCCCTGCGCCGTCGCGCCGGGGATGTCCAGCGGCACGCCCAGAGGCGCTCCGATCGCCATGAAGACCGCTTCATAACCCTGCTCCTTCAACTCGGCGAGCGTGAAATCACGCCCGAGCTTACGGCCGGTCTCAATCGACACGCCGAGATGCTCGATCATGCGCACCTCGCGCGCCAGTTCCTCGCGCGGCAACCGGTAAGCCGGTATCGCCTGCACCAGCATGCCGCCGGGCCGCGGTTCCGATTCGAAGACCGCCGGCTTATAGCCCATCCTGGCCAGGAAGTAGGCGCAGGCGAGCCCTGCGGGGCCCGCGCCGATGATCGCGATCTTGCGGGCCGCGTTGGCCTCGTTCTCGCGCACTTCCGGCACCTGGATGGTGACCTCCTGGTCGACCATGAAGCGCTTGATCGCGCGGATGGCGACCGGCTCGTCGAGCGACGCGCGGCGGCACTTGTCTTCGCACGTGTGGAAGCAGACGCGCGCGCAGACCGAGGCGAAAGGATTCTTCTCGCGGTGCAGCCGCAAAGCCTCCGCATAGCGCTTGTCGCCCACCAGTGAGACAAAGCCGGGCACATCGACACCCGCCGGGCAGGCGCTCAGGCACGGCGCGCGCACCAGCCCCGCGCACACGCCGGCGCGGCAGTGGCGGTCGCGGATGTGCTCCTCGTACTCCTGCCGGAAGTGGCGGATGGTCGAGAGCACCGGGTTCGGAGCGGTCTGCCCGAGGCCGCAGAGCGACGCCGTCTTGATGAAGTGACCCAATTCGATCAGGCGTTCAACGTCATCCTCTTCGCCTTGTCCCGCGCAGATCCGGTCAAGGATCTCCAGCATGCGCCGGGTGCCGACGCGGCACGGCACGCACTTGCCGCACGACTCCTCCTGCACAAACTCAATGAAGAAGCGCGCGACATCCACCATGCAGGTGTCCTCGTCCATCACGATCAGGCCGCCGGACCCCATGATCGCGCCAAGCTCGGCGAGCGTCTCGTAGTCCAGCGGCACGTTCAGATTCTCGCGCGGGATGCAGCCGCCCGAGGGGCCGCCGATCTGCGCCGCCTTGAAGTGGCGGTTGTTGCGGATGCCGCCGCCGATATCGTAGATGACCTCGCCCAGCGGCGTGCCGATCGGCACCTCGACCAGGCCGGTGTTGCGCACCGCCCCGGCCAGGGCAAACACTTTGGTGCCCTTGCTCTTGGGCGTACCCATTGCGGCATACCACGCGCCCCCGTTCAGCAGGATGGCGGCGACATTGGCATAGGTCTCCACGTTGTTGAGCACGGTCGGCCGATCCCACAGCCCCTTCTGCGCGGGGAAGGGCGGGCGCGGGCGCGGCTCGCCGCGCTTGCCCTCGATCGACGCGATCAGTGCGGTCTCTTCGCCGCACACGAAAGCGCCCGATCCCATGCGGATCTCCAGATCGAACGAAAAGCCGCTGCCCAGAATCTGCTTGCCCAACAGGCCGCAGGCGCGCGCCTGATCGATCGCGTGGGACAGGCGCTCGACCGCCAGGGGATACTCAGCCCGCACGTAGACGTATCCCTGCGATGCGCCGATGGCATAGGCCGCGATCGCCATGCCCTCGATCACACTGTGGGGATCGCCCTCCAGCACGCTGCGGTCCATGTAGGCGCCGGGGTCACCCTCGTCGGCGTTGCACAGCACATAGCGCATGCCCGGCGGCGTCTGGCTGGCCAAGTGCCATTTGAGCCAGGTCGGGAAACCCGCGCCGCCGCGACCGCGCAGCCCGGCGATCTTCATCTCCTCAATGACGGCGTCCGGTGTCATGTCGGTCAACACTTTGGCCAACGCCGCGTATCCGTCGCGGCCGATGTACTCCTCGATTTTCTCAGGATTGATCCAGCCGCAATTGCGCAGCACGATCTGCGTCTGCCGTTTGAAGAAGTCAAGGCTGTCGCGGCACGGCGCGGGCGTTTTGCCGGAGGGATCGGTGACCAGCAGCCGCTCGACGCGGCGGCCGTCGCGCAGATGCGAGGCGACGATCTCGGTCGCGTCCTCGGGTTTGACCCCCTGGTAGAAGGTGCGATCCTCACCCACCATGATGACGGGGCCGATCACGCACGGCCCCATGCAGCCGGTTTCAACCAGGGCGACCTCATCGGCCAGCCCCTCCTTCGCCAGCGCGTCGCGCAGCGCGTCACGGACCCCCTTGGCCCCGGAGGCCAGGCAACTGCCACCGAAACAAACCAGAATCTGGCGTTGCGCACCGACGGATTGGTCTGTTTTTGCTGAGCGCGCCTGATCACGAACGGCCTTCAGAGCGGCCACGCTCCCGATCTTCGGACATGCGGGGGATTTCATGCCGTCTCCTTTTCTCCGGCGACGCCGGCGCCGGCCGCGATCTGATTGACCAGCTCGCCCACGCGGGCGGGCTTCACGCGCTGATAGACCGTTTCGTTCACCATCACCACCGGCGCCATGCCGCACGCGCCGAAGCAGCGGCCTACCTCCAGAGAGAAGAGCCGATCAGGCGTGGTCTCGCCCACGTCGATACCCAGCTTCTTTTTGAAAGCGTCGAGCACCTCCTTGCCGCCGCGCACATAGCAGGCCGTTCCCAGGCAGACGCGTACGAGGAACTTGCCGCGCGGATGGAGCGTGAAAAAGGAGTAGAAGGTCACCACGCCGGTAACTTCACTGACGGGCTTGCCGAATCCGTCCGCGATCTTGCGGATGACCGGTTCAGGCAGATAACCGAAAAGGGCTTGGGCGGTCTGCAAGGCAGGGATCAGCCCGCCGGGCTTGTCGTGGTACTCGCCGATGACCTCATCGAGACGGGCATTGAGTTCCTCTTCAGGTACGGCATCACACGCGCAGCCGCAGGGCGCGGCCGTTGCGGTCAAATCATTCATGGTGGCCTCCACATGCCCCCGCGCGGGGGCGGTTGCCGGAGGAAGCCGCCCGTGCCAGCCCGTTTCACACCAAACGGCTGGCCGGTCGGCCTCCGTCTGGACAGTGACGTGTTAGAGCGAACCCTCGATGTACTTTTCGAGGTTGCGGATCATCGCGTCCTGTTCAGAGGCCACGAACTTCACCAGGTCACCGATCGAGATGATCCCGAGAATCTTCTCGTCGCGATCCAGCACCGGCATGTGGCGGATGCGCTTCTCCGTCATCTGGGCCATGCACTCGTCCACCGTCATCTCGGGCGTAGCGTAGATGACCTTCTTGGTCATCACCGACTTGACCTGCACATCCTGTGGGGACTTGCCCGCCAAAATCACTTTGCGAAAGCAATCGCGCTCGGCGAAGATACCGGCGATCTTACCGCGCGCATTCAGCACGAGGAGGGAACCGATGTTCTTGGCGTCCATAAGCTGCACCGCCTCGAACACCGTTGCCGATGGAGCAATGGTGATGATTTCACGTCCTTTTTGCATCAGAAGCTGATTGACAGGTGTCGTCACGTCTTGTCCCTCCTTTTTGAGTGTTCATCAGGCACTCCATGCGCCCTCGGGATCCCCCACGCATCTGGCGGCCAACATGGCATGATGTGCGCGGAAAGCTCCCTATTCCCGTCAGGCAATGCCAGATACTGAACCCATCATTACCATACCCCAACTATAGGGGATCAACAAAAAGGGGTCAAGTCCTGACCGGGAATTTTTCTTTTGTGTGCATCGACAAACTAACCGCGCCCCCCCCGGCGCGGTTAGTTTGTCGATGCACATCCATACAAAAACAAAAATAAAACGGGTGACATGGGGGATCAGTTTCAGATAGACTCACTCTCAATAACGGTTTAGGAGTACATGTGTACGGTTTAACGGTCTTTGGATATGAATCTAAGGTTCTTGCATCAGACACGGCACATGATCGTCACATTTGTCGCACGCGCCGCCGGAAAAAGAAACTGCCGGGCATTGATTCCGACGGCGGCGGCTCTATGTGTGGCCGTAGCCGCGGTCGGCCTCTGGCAGGCACGGCAGGTGATGAAGAGCGAGAATGCGCGTTTGAGCGAGATCCTGCTGATGCAGACAGCCAGCATCGCTCAATCCATTATTCCGGACCGTGTCAGTTCCCTGACGTTTACCGGGCAGGATCAGGCTGGGGCCTACTTCAAGCGGCTGAACCGCGAATTCAGCATTGCTGCCGAAAGTCTGGGATTGGGCGGTGTCTACACCGTTGCGTATCGGGACGGCGCGTACCGTTTCGGGCCGGTCAGCTTCGCTCCTGGACATCCGCTTTACTCACCTCCAGGCACCCCCTACCGGCAACCGCCACCAGCGTTGAAACTCGCCTTTGAGAGTGTCCGCCCGCAGGTCACGCCGTATTACACGGATGAATTCGGCGACGCGATCAGTGCCTACGTGCCGGTCGTCGCTCCCCTGACCGGTGAGGTGGTCATGGTGGTCGGTGCCGACCTGCACCTGCCAAGCTGGCGAGGTGCACGAGCGCGCATCGGCACCATCCCGCTGGGTTTCGCCGCTGTCATCATGCTTTTGCTGTTAGCGGGATGCGCGGCCTTGCACCGCCGCCCTCCGCTTTCCGAGACCTCCCCCTGGTGGCACCGTCACGCCGAGGCCATGTGGAGCGCGTCGGTCTTCCTGACATTGACCGCAGCCATCGCTTGGCGCGTTCAGTTCGCCGAAAGCCAGGACCGCCAAGCCGCGTTCCGGACGCTCGCGCAGCAGCAAACACTGGCGGTGGCGCGTGAACTGTGGAGCATTCGAAGTAGCCTTGAGGGCCTTTCCCGGTTCTTTCATTCTCATCATCACCTCAGCCGCAGTGCATTCACCGCCTATGCGTCGCGTTTCCTTGAAGACCTCGCGATCCAGGCAGCGCTCTGGTTGCCGGTTGTGCCGTCCAATGCTGTCGCTGCGGTCGAGGCCGTTGCCGCGGCTGAAGGCCTTTCGGACTACCATGTCTGGCAGGGTGATCCTGCCGGCCACCGGCTGCCAGTGGCCGGGCGTGACACCTATTATCCCACACATTATATCGAGCCCTTCGCCTCTCATGCCATCGCCGCAGGTTTTGACCATGGCTCCGAACCGGTTCGCGCCCGTGCCCTCCACGCCGCTTTGGAGACCGGGCTCCAGTGCGCCAGCGGCCCGGTGGCCCTGTTCGCGGTCACCAACCGGCCCCCCGGCTTTTTCGTTTATCAGGCGACCGCCTCTCAGACCCAGACCGGTGTGGTCGCTTTTGCGATCAACATTGATGCCGTGGTGCGCGTCCCCATGAACCGGGTCGTCTCGCTGCCAGGCGAGCTTCTGACCCTTGATCTCTATAATCTGACCTCCGGACATACAGCGGTTCCCCACGCCTCCAGCCCCCCCTTGTTCACCAGTAGCGGCACCGCTCAACATGCGCGCCAGAATGCTGGATCGCTCAGGATGACGTTGCCGATGTTCGCCTTCGGCGAGACGTATGCACTGGACCTGTATGCCTCTCCGGATTGGCTCGCCGTCAATCCTTTACGGCAGGGACGGTACGCTGCACTGGGGGGAGTGTCGGTGACGGCGCTGCTGACCTTCCTGATCGGCATCTTGCGCCAGCGTCGCAACTATCTCGAACAAAAGATCAGGGCACATACCGCCGAACTGCGGGTCGTGAACGATAAACTGACCGGCATCCTCAACGCCTCGCCGGTCGCGATGCTGCTGGTGGACCGCGACGCGCACGTGCTGGACGCCAATCTCTGTTCGGAACGGCTGCTACGCAGAGGCTTTTTCGAATATCGGTTTGAACCGTGCGGGGTCTTTCTGCGATGTGTCAACCGTAGAGAAAACGGGTGTGGGCGAGGCCCTGCTTGCCCCAACTGCATGTTACGCAACACCGTGCGCGCGGTCGCAGACAGCGGCACGCCGGTGTTCGACCGCAACATTGAGATCCTCTTGGAAAGCGAGGGCCAGACCGAAACCTTCCACCTGATATTCGGGGCCTCCCCGATAAAAGTCGGCCACGTCAATCACGTTGTGGTCGCCCTGTACGACATCACCATGTGGCACAGGGCCGAACAGCTTTATAGTACCCTCTTCCATGCCATGCAATACGGCCTCGTACTCTTACGTCCCATATCCCGCAAGCCGGGTGCACCGATTGATTTTGTTGTCAAGGCCGCCAATCCCGCAGTCCAGACTCTGATTGGCATAGCCCCGGCGACATTGCCGGGCAAAACAATGCGGAGTGTGTTATCCGACATCCCCGAACATATTTTCAAGCTATTTGCCAACACACTGGAAAACGCAGAGGATGCAATTTTCTCCGCCTACTTGCCTAGTCTCGACAAACATTTCGAGGGGACTGCATTCCGTCCCATGCCAGGTCAAATCGCGGTGATTTTCACCGATGTGACCGCCCGCACACGGGCCGAGGAACAGGCGCGCGCCGCGGCAACGGAAACCGTGCGGTTGCTGAAAAAAACCGAGGAGTCCAGGCTCGCCCTGTTGACCGCGAACACGGAATTGAAAAAAGCGGAAGAGGCGTTGCGTTATGAACGAAACTTGCTTTATGCGCTGATGGACAACCAGCCCGACCGGATTTTCTTCAAGGATGCCGAGGGACGCTACATTAAAATCAGCAAGCAGGAGACGCAGGTGCTCGGCCTCGCGTCGCCTGCGGAGGCGATCGGCAAAACACTCGCCGACTTCCGTCCGGGCGAGGCCACGCAACGCATCATGGAGACCGACCGCGAGATCATCCGTACCGGACGACCGGTGTTGGCGCAGATCCAGGAAAGACTCGGCAGTGACGGGACGACGGTCTGGGAGTCGGTCTCCAAGGCGCCGATCCGGAATCACGAGGACCAGAATGTCGGGATCGTCGGCATCATTCGGGACATCACCTCCCTGATCGAGATGCAGCAGCACCTGCAGTATGTTTCGAAAATGGATGCGGTCGGTCGACTTGCCGGAGGCGTGGCGCACGACTTCAACAACCTGCTGCAGGCGATACTCGGCTTTACCGAACTGTTGCTGGCGGATACGCCGGAGCAGTCCCCGCAGTACGGAGACCTGAAACAGATCGAACGGGCCGCCGGACGCGCGGTCGGCCTGACGCGCCAGCTGTTGACCTTCAGCCGCAAGCAACGCATCAATCTGCAAACGCTTGACATCAACCATGCCATTCACGCGACCGAGAAACTGCTCCGCCGATTGCTGGGCGAAAACGTCACGTTGACGCTCAAACTCTCGTCTGCAACGGGTACGGTTCTTGCCGACGCCGCACAGCTTGAGCAGGTCCTGATGAATCTCGCGGTGAACGCCAAGGATGCCATGCCCGAGGGGGGGCACCTGAAAATCAGTACAGAGCCGGTCACACTGTTGGAAGAAGACACGGTGCGCATCCCCGAGTCATACGCGGGAGAGTTCGTGTGCATCACGGTTTCCGATACGGGCTGCGGGATCCCGCCCGAAATCATGCATCACCTTTTCGAGCCGTTTTTCACCACCAAGGAACGCGGCAAAGGAACCGGACTGGGACTCTCGGTGATCTATGGCATTGTCAAGCAGTGCCGCGGATGGATCAACGTCTATACCGCATCTGGGAAGGGGACAACCTTCAAGATTTATCTCCCGGTCTCGGCACAGGAAACCGAAACCGACACCTCAACGACCGATCCGGCGTCGAGTAACTCCATCGAAGTCTCCGCCCTGCGTGGAGATGGCAAAACGTTGCTGCTCGTGGAAGACGAGCCGGGCGTGCGTAATCTCGCGGAAGCGATGCTCAAGAAAGCGGGATACGCCGTCTTCTCCTGCGCCAACGCGGCCGAGGCGCTCGCGTGTTTTGACCAGAACGGGGATCATATCGACCTGCTGTTCAGCGACATCGTTATGGCGGGCGGCAATGGGATCGATCTGGCGCTGGAACTGAGAAAACGCCGGGCGGATTTGCCTGTGCTGCTCTGCAGCGGCTACGCCGATGACACCGTCCGCTGGGAGGCGATCGAAAAAAAAGGATTCCGATTCATCCCCAAACCGTATCCGACGGTTACACTGTTACAGGCACTCCACGCCGAACTGTCCGCTAGGCGATCGGGTGGAACAGGTTGAAAAAGTTTTCGAGAAACTTGCGCCATACGGGCCGACGCCGCCAATCCGCGTAATGAATCTCAACCGCCTGGGACAAGTCGCTGAGCACGGCGGCCTTGACACGGGCCGCGCAACTCTCATTGAAGACGACCAGATTGGTTTCGTAATTGAGAAACAGGCTGCGCGGATCGAAATTCGCGCTGCCGATGATCGCCACAACATCGTCGATGACGGCAGCTTTGGCATGGATGAACGGCGGCGCCCGCTCAAAAATCCGCACACCGGAAACCAGCAACTCGGCATACAGCGCCTGCGAAGCAAATTGCAACGTCGGATGATTGTTGACGGAAGGCACCAGCACTTTGACCTCAACTCCACGGTAAGCGGCTTGGCGCAGCGCCAGGATCAGTGCCTCGGGCGGCACAAAATAGGGTGTCACAATCAGCACCTGACGGCGCGCCAAGTTGATCGCCGCAAAAAAAGCATGCATGGCCGCCGCAGTCTCTTCACGCGTGGGGCCACTGTTCAGCAACCTGGCGGCCATTTCACCCGCTACCGCTGGCGTCGGGAAAAAGCATTTCGCCAGCAACCGCTCGGCAGGTTGATCGGTCATGTAATACCAGTCGCGCAAAAACGTGTATTGCAGGTCGAGCACCGCCGGCCCCGTAACACGGAAATGGTAGTCAAGCGTGCCGGGCCTGTTGCCCTTGGGCAGATAGACATCATGAAAGTTGATGCCGCCTGTGAAAGCCACGGCACCGTCGATCACCAGGATTTTGCGATGGTTACGCAGGTTGAGCTGAAATTTACGTTTCAACACATTGGCTTGGGAAAAACCGATGATCTCTAAGTTGGGTTCCCGTCGATGACGCCAGAAGAACAGACGGAGGTTGGCACCGGCCGAACCGAACGCATCGTATAGCACCCGGACCTGAACCCCGGCTCGCGCCTTTTCCACCAGCAGACCCATCAAGCGCTGACCCACTGCATCGTCATTGAAAATGTAGGTTGAGAGGTGGATGTGGTGGCGGGCCTCGCGTAAGGCGAGGAACATCGTCTCCAGCGCCAGACCGGCCGGCTCCAGCAACTGGATGTCATTGCCACCCAGCAGAGGATGGTTGGCAGAGAGATGATCCAGTATGCGGTTAAACGGCGCCAGCATGCGGTCGTCCAGCGTGGCGCGCAGCGCATTGCGCTGGGTATGCATCGCCGCCAGCGGATGGGTGCTGCGGCTGCTCAGGCGCTGACGCTTCTGGAACGCCGTGTCCGAGTACTGTTTCTGCCATCCCTTGTTCGGCACCGTGTTGATCCCGAACAAGACATACGCGAAGGGCCCGATGATCGGGAAGACACTGGTGAAGAAAATCCAGAGCAGTGACGTGCGCGCGTCACGCGGCTTCAGCAGCAGGTGCAGACAGACCAGCAGCCACAAGGCCACATGGACGATCGTCCCGTAGCCGATCGATTGTGACAAGCTGACCGCTGTTGCCGCAGTATCCATACCGTTCCCGCGAAACAGGTTTGCCCGTTCTCTTTAGTGTTTGACGTGGATTGATTTGAGCGACAGGTCACCGACGATCTTCCACACGTTCCCGTCGCGCTGCACCGTCAGGCCGCGCCCCGGCAACACCCGTTCCAATCCATCCTGAATCAGACGGACGGCTTTCCGCTGTATGCGCTCGACCTCGACCTGCGGCACCCTCTCAAGTGTCACCAAATCAAGCTGCAACACATATCCGCGCCCCAATTCCGAGCCGAAACCGGGGCTGAAGCTGGCCGTGATCCGGAACAGCCCGTCATGCTGCGGATTCGCCGTCGAACCTTTCAGCGGACGTGCGGGATGCAGGGCAAACAGGTGTCCGTACTCCTCCTCAAGCGCGTGGTCGACCTGCCTGAGAAGTTCATTCAGCCGACTCTCCCACCTCTCAACACGCTGATGACGCATGGACGCGGTTCACCCCGCCAATCACGCCGGCAGACGCGCCAGCACGAAATCGCGCAGCGCGGCTACCGAAATGAAATTCCGCACGTCAAAGTCGCTGTCTTCGATCACAATGCCGAACGCCTCCTCGAGGCCGACAACCAGTTCCAGCAGGCAGACCGAATCCACACCGTACACATCGACCAATGACGCATCCGTCACGATCGCCTCGGGCGCCACGTTTAAAAACAGTCGCTCGACAATCATTTCTTTGAGTTTGGACTCAACCGTCGCGATATCCATCAGCACGTTCCCCCCTTCGTGTTGGGCTGCGTCTCTTACTTTAAGTTTTTCTCGATGTACTGCAGATGCTCGATCAGCGTTCTGTACTGTTTTTCCGCCCGCATCTTTGTCATGACCTGCATGACGATTACCAGAATCAGAAGTCCCACGGCAACGATGGAGAACAGCGGCGAGGGCCCAGATGCATGCATCTCCGCGCTCTCCGGGACAGCAGAATCAAGTGGCTCGCGCTTGGAAGCCGAAACGGGCGGCTTGTCCGACCCGACGGGACGCTCAACCGGCTTCTTAAGCGTGATGTCGTTCCCTTTGGCCACCGGCTCTTTCTTGTCCTGAGCATTGTCGGACGGCTTATCGGCATCTTCTGGTTTCTTCCCGTCCGCCTCTTTCTTTTCCGCCGGCTGGACATCCTGCTTGTCGGCAGGCTTATCCTTCGATTCCTTGTCCGCAGCAGTCTTCACAACCGTGCTATCCGTCTTCTTCTCATCACTTGTCGAAGCTTCAGCCTTTTTCGCACCGTCACACGCGGGTTTGTTCGTGTCGGTCGCCTCGGTGCTCTTCTCCGCCTCTTTCTTCTCCTCCGACTCAATGACGAAGGCGTTGCCGCACTTGGGGCACTTTTGGTTGATGGGCTTACCGAGGTCGAAGACGGCCAGTTTCGCCTCGCATTTCGGACACGTGACAATGCGTTTCATGACTGCTTCCTTTTTCTTGATAGGTCTCATTCTAAATGATCCCGTCGTTCGCTGACAAGACTGAGTATGCGGGTCAGGAATTAGGAGTTGGGGGTTGAGGGGCGTTTTTGGCGTGGCGGTTCGGGGTAGATGCCCTTGAGCGCGTTCTCGCAGATGGTGCGCGTGTCCTGCGGAAAATCGTTTTTGATGATCCACTTCACAAAACTCGGGTCGTCCCGGACCAGGTCTTTCAGCTTGGCCCCTTTTTTCTTGCCGAAATTCACGGTCACCTCGCCATCCACCCAGCGCAGACGCCCGGATCGATCGGCGTTGAAGGGGTCGATAGGATTGAAGGTGCGGTCCAGCGTCTCCATATCACGCGGCAAGTCGTCATATTTCTTAAACTGCCCCAGGATCACGTCCAACGTCGCGCGTACGTCCGCTTCCGCGCCATGCGCGTCGACATGCGCACGGCCGCAGTAAAAGTTCAGCGCGGCCGACAGATCGCGCGGCTCGCGGGCATGGAAAATGCGTTGCGCATCGAGCAACCTGCGGCGGTCGGCATCGAACGGAATACCGACACGCGCAAACTCTTCAACAAGCATCGGGATATCAAAGCGGCCCGCATTAAAACCGGCCAGATCGGCCTCGCCAAAAAAGGCCAGGATTTCCAGCGCCTTGTCTTTGAAGGTCGGCTGGGATGCAACGATCTCGTCGGTGATACCGTGAATAGCGGTCGTCTCAATCGGGATCGGAATGCCGGGATTCAGCAGCCAATAGCCGTTGACCTCCGTGCCGTCCGGCTCGATCCGGATCGCGGCCAGTTCGATAATCCGATCCGCGCGCGGACTGATGCCGGTGGCTTCGATGTCAAACACAACCAAGGGACGCTCAAGCTGAATAGGAAACATGTTGCTCAAAGGGGGTTAGGGGTGGAGAAATAAGCAGGGAGAAACGACTTCGCTCAAGGCGAGCGCCGCGCACCTCCCGGCGGGGTGAACACCGTGTCAAAATCAACCAAAACCGGACGCTGCGGCAGGACATCGCCTGTCGCCATCGCGGCACGTAGCTCCGAGGCCGAGTCGGCATCATACCACCAGTAGCCGAGCAGCGAACGCTCGTCGCCGTATTTTGACAGTACAGTATCCGGCATGCCAAAGGTATCCCAGTGGAGCAACCGGGTGGCGTCGGTGTTCCAGAGGAGCACATATGGAACCGCAGCAGCGATACGTTTGTCGATTTCCCGGCAGATCGCATTGCGCTCGGTAATGCTGAACAGCGTCTTCTGGCGTTCGATCAGCGCATCCACCTGCGGGTCCTTGAAGCCGGTGATGTTGTTTCCGGAGGGACGGTCTGCTTCCGAGGAGAGCCACATGCTTTCGGGGTCGCGGAACAGTGAACCACCCCAAGCCGCCCAGGTCATGTCGAAATTGAACGCATCCATGTCGCGCATCCACGAGGCGAAATCCTTGCGCTCGATCGTCATCGAGACGCCGACCTCGCGGAAGGCCGCCGAGCAGAGCGCCAGAAACTTGTCGGTTCCCCCGTCACGCGTCAGAAACCGGAAGGCCAGCGGCTTCCCCTGCTTCTCAAGGATACCGGCCTGAGGATTGGCCGTGTAGCCCGCCTCGCGCAGCAGCTCTTTGGCGCGGGCGATGTCGAAAGAAAACATCTCGTTGGCACAGGGATGGTCGGCGTCGTAAAGGTCTTCAACATAAGAACGGTGCAGAAAATAGGCCCCGAACATCATAGTGCGGATCATGGTCTCGCGATCCACCAGATGGGCCATGGCTTTACGCACGCGCAGATCATCGAAAGGCGGCCGTCGCATGTTCATCGCGAAACCCTGAAACCCGATAGGGTCATGATTCTTCACGCGTCGCTTGACGATCCAATTCTTGTCGAACTTCTCGCCGATCGTCTCGTTGGCCCAAATCCGCGCGGTGTAGACCGCATAGACATCCACCAATCCTTTCTTAAAAGCCTCAAACGCATTCTCATTGCTGGAAAAATAGCGAAAAACAATCGTGTCGAAATTCATGGTGTTACGCATCGACGGCTTGGAGCCAGCCCACCAGTCGCGCCGTCGCTGCAGACGGATTTCGATCTGCTCTTTGACCGCGCTCAACACATAGGGGCCGGACACCACCGGGCTGTCGAGATCGAGCCGGTTGAAATCCTGCCCTCCGAAAGCGTGTTTAGGCAGAATCTCAAAGAGGCCGAGCGCGCTCAGATTACGCCAATGACTCTCCTTAGCGCGGAAACGTACCGTACGCGGCCCCAGGATCTCAGGCGAATCAAAGACGCCGAGCATCACCTTGGAGGCACCGGTGGCATGACGCGGATCCATGACCTGATCAAAAGTCCACTTCACATCCTCCGCCGTGACGGGGCGCCCATCACTCCACATGGCGGTCTCATCGAGTTCAAAGGTGTAGGTGAGCTTATCGTCGGAGATCGTCCAACGCTTGGCAAGGTACGGCACAAATTCCGTGGTGAGCGGATCCACGCCCAACAACGTCTCATACATCATGCCGAACACCTGACGGGTATAGGTGTTGTTGTCGATGTAAGCGTTCAGGCTTTTCGGCGGCTGGAACGCCGCGAAACGGATCATGCCGCCCGGCACGGCATGCGGGCTGGCCAGCGGATCGGGCAGATCCCGCCAGTCCGGCTCAGGATACACGTCATCGGGCCACGCCAGCAGCGCAGCACAGGCATAAAAAATGAGGGCAAGCAGATACATGGCATTTACAAAAGACGCCGGACAGATTAGCGGATTATCGCCGGAAGGGGGAGAGGAAAAACGCCCCTCTTCGCGTGCACTTCGGGTGCAAGGTCATTTTTTGAGGACAAAGGGACATCTGCGTTAAAAACTCTCAACGTTCAACGCTCAACGCTTCTATGAGAAGGCTTGTCAAGGGCATCCGCATGGCGGATTCCACTTTTCCGGAACGCATTGACGTCTCGCTTCTATCCGCACTCGTGTTGGACAACCTTTTGTCCGGTGCATGGAAAGGTCCGTC
>Ga0208461_1001726_pt1 | contig 19053 bp, 10 predicted proteins | sample AD_JPNTR4_MetaG_FD_184448 | JGI IMG/M metagenome (GOLD analysis project Ga0208461, IMG submission 184448) | Active sludge microbial communities of municipal wastewater-treating anaerobic digesters from Japan - AD_JPNTR4_MetaG (SPAdes) (version 2) | ecosystem: Engineered > Bioreactor > Anaerobic... | reverse complement strand
AAGAAAAATATCGAGGTAATCTAAAGCCGTAAAAGAAGAAATTTCGACAAAAACAAAAATAATTGCATATACTGTTGCTATTGAAAGGATTCTTGTTGAAGAAAAAATAACCAACTATTTCGACGGATACATAACAAAACCGGTGATAAAGTCTGCACTTATAAACGAACTGAAAAAATTCATATCCTACAAAGAAATATCTTCTTCAAAACCTATAAAAAACAAATCATTATCCTTTGATAATATGTCAAAAAACATTATTAAAGATTTCCTTATCAAAAACAAGATTTCGGAACCTTCGGACTTTACAAAAAAATTATTGATTTCATTTATCTCAGAAATTAAAAACTCATTTATAAACAATAAAGACGCAGACTCCGAAAAACTCATTGACAGTCTGGAAAAAGCTTTGCGAGAATTCGATGTTGAAGTTATTGATTATTTTAAAACTCTTTTCATAAATATTAAAAATGAGAAAATCTAATCTTATAAATAAAACCATGAAAATAAAAATATTAATATTTTTTCTTTTATGTCTCTCATTTGCAGGGTTTGCAAAAATACATCCGGATTTAAAAAAAGAATTATCTAAAGAAGAAATTCAATATTTAAATAATAAAATTAAAATTAAAGTAATTTTTTTGCAAAATGATTTTAGTCCTTACTGGTTATTTTTAAATAATCACGGTTTTGGCATAAATAAAGATTACCTCGATATTTTTCTTGAATATACAGGATTACAATGCGATACAATCATTGCAAATTGCGAAAACGCTTTAAAACTATTGGAAACTGAACAGGCAGAGTTAATTCCGTTTATCACCAATTTTTATCAAGGAAACCAATTACTATTCTCAAGCAAAATAGTTAAAACAAATCTGGTAATTATTTCAAGAAATAAAACTTTAAATAAACTTACTGATCTATCGGGGAATAATGTGGCTATAGGAAAAAATATTTATGTAAAAAAATTTCTTGAACAACAGATAGCCGGAATTAACTTTATTGAATATGATTCCGAAGATGCTGCTTTTGATGCCTTAGAAAAAAATGCTATGAATTTTTTGGCAGGAGAATATTTTTCATTATTAAATAAATTAAAAAACAAAAATCTAAAATTTAAAATAAATAAAAATCTTGAGACAATTAATATTTATTTTGGAATAAATAAAAAAGATGAATTACTTTTAAATATAGTAAATAAAGTTTTCGCAATTATTGATTCTAAATTTAAATCAAACATTTTAAAAAAATACAATGTAAATAATAATATAGATTTTGATTTTGTTTTATATCCCGAAGAAATAGATTATATAAATTCATTACCGGTTTTAAAAATAGGATATAAAACTTTCAGAGTCCCTTTGGAATATTCCGAAAATGGTGAGTTACAAGGCTTTATACCCGAAATAAATAATTTGATTTTTAAAAAGATTAATCTTAAAACACAATCCGTTGCTTATGATAATTTTGATAAATTGCTAAACGACCTAAAAACCGGAAAAATTGACATAATTGCAGGATTAAACTATAATCCAGAAAGAGCAAAATATTTTCTGTTTTCTGATTCTTACTTTAAAAATTCATTTGTTTTAATTTCAAAAGAAAAAGATATAAATAGTTTATTGCAAGCCGAAAATCAAACTGTGGGAATTTATTCTTCGTATTGGATTAAGGAAGAATTAATAAAAAGATATCCTCAAACAAATTTTACTAGCTACTTAAATTTTGATAAACTTATTGATGACTTAAATTCTGAAACCATTGACTTTGGCATTCTCCATAAATATTCTTATTTATATTTTAAAAATAAATTAGACAAAAACAATATCAAATTGTGTTTTGAATTACCATTTCAGGAAACTGTATGTTTCGCAATCAACGAAAAGCATTACCAATTATTGCCAATTTTGAATCGAGCTATTCATAATACCAATCCCGAGACAATCAGCAATACAATATTATCATGGCACATCCAAAATTTTCAAAATAAAGAAAAATCAAATTACAATCTTTTAATTATATGTATAATATTATTTTTTGTTATAGTTCACATTTTTGTTATCATATTCTTGAGAAAACAATTTAAAGAAAAAATAAAAACAAATCAGAAACTTTATGAAATCAAAAATAAAAATTCTGAATATCAAAGAATTTATAATAATTTAATGGATGTTTATTATAAAATTGATTTTAACGGTACTATTCTTGATATCAGCCCTTCGATAACAGAATTTGGCGGGTATTTACCCGAAGAAGTCATCGGTAAGCCTGATGCATTTTTTTACAATGATGTTTCAGAAAGAGAATTAATATATAAAAAGTTTTATGAAAAAAGAGAACTTATTAACGAAAGAATTCATTTAAAACATAAATCAGGAAAAATTATTCCTATATCGTTAAACACCAAAATAGTTTTTGATGAAAACAAAAACCCTTTATTCATTGAAGGTTTTTTAAGAAATGTTGAAACAACTGCTAAACTTGAAAAGGAACTTGAGAATACCATAAAAAAATTAGAATTTATAATTGAAATGGAAAATATTGGAATCACTTTAATTTTACCTACAAATAGAACTTTTTCAGCAAATAAAATATTCTACAAGTTTTTTGAATTATCTTATGACGAAATTCCATTTCAAACTTTTGATAACTTCATTGATTTTGTCTCTGAATTCGAACAAAACATTATTAAAAACGGATTTGAAGCAATAATCTCCAAAAGAATATACGAATTTGAACATGAATTAAAGATTAAAGATGCAAAAGGAAATGATAAAACAATATACTCGAAATTTGTGAAATTTTCGGAAAATGAAAATGAAATTTTAATTATCGGATTGCATAATGATATTAGTGAGAAAGCGGCACTAAATAATATTCTTAAAATTAATGAGATTGAGTGTTCTCTTATGCAAAAAAATGTTAATCACAGTTTGCTTTATCTCGATAAAAATTTGAATATAATTCAGACAAAAACACTTTTAAAGGAAATTAATACAGATGTAACAGGAAAAAATCTTTTAGAAGTTTTTCGTTTTCATGATATTCAAAACAAAGAAGGTGAAAACTTAAGCATTGATAAGTTGAATGAAATATTCAGCGATTTAGAAATTAAAGTACATGCAAGTATTTATAACTCAAAACAAAATGAAGTCGAAAAACATTTGAATATTTATTTTACAATTCCGGATTTTGATAAAAATCTAATTTTGTGTTTAATTATTGATAATACAAACTTCATAAAAGCAAAAGAAGAATCCGCCAACTTATCAATACAATTAAAAAGACTTAAAGAACAAAACGATAATCTTGTTGAAAGCATCGCTTATGAACTCCGAGAACCTATTTCTACAATAATCGGATTTTCACAAATGCTTGATGGAAACATCTACGATTCTAGCAAAAAAGAGAATTATCTTGAAATAATCAAAAAGAATTCAGATGAGCTTATTAGTGTGATTGAATCATTAAATACATTATCGGATATATCCGCCGGTAAATTAGAAATTTTTAAAAGCTCTTTCAACATAGTTTCGCTAATAGATGAAATCTTAAAAAATTTATCTCAACAAATTGAATCAAAAAATATTGGAATTGAAAAAATAATAAAAATTCCCAAAACGGGAGAAATTGTTTTTTCGGATCTTCAAAAAATAAGCAAGACATTAAATTTTTTATTTAAACATTTAATAGAAAACAATAACTCAGGAACTTTAATAATACAAATATCGGTTATAGCTAAGCTTTTGGAAATTAAGATTAGACCCAATTCAACTAAAATTGCCGAGGATAAATACGTATCGTCAGATTTGTTTTTTAATGAAAACAAAAACTCAAAATATTGGCTTCAGTTAAAAACTTTTTCAGCTTTTTTAGAACATCTTGGCGGGTATTTAAAATTATATTCCTCAAAAAGCGGAGATGCTGCAATTATAACTTTTGAAATATCAAATTCCTCCAATAATAGTGTTTTTGACAAAAAGATTTCGGATAAACCAATTACTAAAGAAAATCTAAAAGCAAAAATTTTAATTGTAGAAGACGAAGAGTTTAATTACATTTACCTTTCGGAAATTTTCAAAATGTATGGATATGATTATATTATTGCAACTAGCGGAATTCAAGCCATAAAAATATTAAAAGAAAAAGAAAATGAAATTAACCTTATCTTAATGGATATACGAATGCCTGATATGGACGGAATAGAAACAAGCTTTGAAATAAGAAAATTCAATCAAAAAATACCAATTATCATTCAAACAGCATTTAATTATGATATGGATTATGATATTAAAATACAAAAATATTGTAATGATTTTATTCAGAAACCAATTATTTCCGATATACTGATTAATAAAATCGAAACCTTATTAAAACAATAAAATATGAACAGTAGAATTTTAATCGTTGACGACAGACCAAAAAATATTCAGATACTAGCTAATCATCTTACAAATGATGGTTACGATGTAGAATATGCTACAAGTGGTAAAGAAGCTATAAAAATTCTCGAAAAGGAAGATTTCGATTTAATCCTTCTTGATGTTATGATGCCGGGAATAGATGGTTTCGAAACCTGCAAAAGAATTAAAAAACTCGAGAACAAAAATAATATTCCTATTATTTTTGTTACTGCAAAAACCGATATTGACAGTATAACATTAGGATTCGAATACGGCGGTGTTGATTATATCTCAAAACCTTTCAAAGCCGATGAACTTCTCGTAAGAGTAAAAACTCATATCGAACTTAAAAAAGCAAAAGATATGCTTAATTATCATAAATCCTACCTCGAAAAAAGAGAAGACTTCTATAACAAGGAAATAAACAAACTTAAAAAAAACTTATTAGAACATAATAAGCATTTTGAATCAATAGGAAACCATTACAGCGAAATATTAAATCTTTATAATCAGGCAATATTAAAAATACAAATACAAACAAGCATTCCGCTGAGTTTATTAAAATCCGAACAACTAAACGAAAAGCAAACCGCAATATTATTTGAATTGGAAAAAGCAATTAAAAACAATGTTAAAGAAATAGAATCAATTCATCAATATCACGAAATTTTTAGTCTGAGAGAAAAAGCCCTGAAATTAAAAGATGTTTTTGTTGCTAAAATTATTGCAGAAGCAATCAACAGCAGCTCAAAAAAAATTAATTTGAATCACTTAAACATAAATACAAATATTGATGCTGATATAATTATCAAAGCTGATGAAGAATATATTAAAGCGGCCTTTGTGTCATTACTTGATTTCATTATTGAAAATTCCGAAAAGTCAGAAACAATAAATATTAATGTTACAAAATCTGATGACGAAATTTCCATAAACATTATTAAATCAAACAAAAAATTCGATAAAGATGTAATACTGTATCCGCATAAAATCATTAGAGAAAACAAAAAGCAAAATTTCAATTTATTCCTATCGAAATATATCATCGAAATTCATAACTTTAAATTTAAAATTGGAAATAATAACGAGGGGGGAGCCTATATTCGAGTCAATATTTCAAAATAGTATTTACAGCTTCGGTTATAACAATAACTTTTATTAAATCAAATATTGTAATTCTATGATTTATTGTATTTTTGCCTAAAAAAAGTATGGAATACAATTTTCGAGAGATACAGATAAAGTGGCAAAAATACTGGAAAGAAAACAAAACCTATAAAGTAGAAATTGATAAGTCGAAACCTAAATATTATGTGCTCGACATGTTTCCATATCCCTCAGGAGCTGGATTACATGTCGGACATCCATTAGGATATATTGCTTCTGACATTTATTCAAGATATAAAACACATAGAGGATTTAATGTATTGCATCCCATGGGCTATGATGCTTTTGGGCTTCCGGCAGAGCAATACGCAATTCAAACAGGAACACATCCGGCCATTACTACCGAAAAAAACATTCAACGCTATCGCGAACAGCTTGATAATATCGGTTTTTCTTACGATTGGGACAGAGAAATAAGAACCTGTGACCCAAATTATTACAAATGGACACAATGGGTTGTAATTCAATTATTTAAGCATTACTACGACAATGATTTAAATCGTGCCAATCCGATAAAATTTTTAGAAGAAAAATTTGCAAAATACGGTTCTTTTGGAGTTAATGCTGTTCATTCCGAACATGAAGAATTTACTGCCGAAGAATGGCAAAAAATGGATTTCAAAAAACGTCAGGAAATTCTGATGAATTACAGGTTGATGTATTTGTCGGAAGCATACGTAAACTGGTGCCCTAAATTAGGAACTGTACTTGCCAACGACGAAGTGACTGATGGTTTTTCGGTAAGAGGCGGATATCCCGTCGAAAGAAAAAAAATGAAACAATGGCTGCTCAGAATTACAGCCTATGCACAAAGACTACTCGATGGGTTTGCAACAATAGATTGGCCGGAACCGGTAGTTGAAATTCAGACAAATTGGATTGGTCGCAGCGAAGGTGCAACAATATTTTTTGAAATTGTCAATTCTATTCGCAAAATTGAAGTTTTTACAACACGTCCCGATACAATTTATGGAGCAACTTTTATGGTACTTGCTCCCGAACATGAAATGTCGCTTGAAATTGCAAGTCCAGAATACAAGCAAAACGTTTCAGAATATATTCAATGGGCAAAAAATCGTTCAGAAGTAGAACGAATGGCTGAAAAAAAAGTAAGTGGTCAATTTACAGGTTCCTATGCAATAAATCCTTTCACCAAACAACAAATTCCTGTTTACATTGCTGATTATGTTTTGATAGGATATGGTACGGGAGCAATAATGGCAGTACCTGCCCACGACAGCAGAGACTTTGCATTTGCACGTCATTTCAATTTACCTATAATTCAGGTTGTTAAACGTCCGAACGAAGATAATATTCCGGTAGAAGAATGGACAGAGTCCTATGATTCAAAAGAAGGAATAATGATTAATTCCGGTATTATTAATGGGTTAGAGGTTAAAGACGCAATAAAAACCATCATAAAACAAATTGAAGAATCCGGAATAGGTAAAAAGAAAGTAAACTACAGATTGCGAGATGCAATTTTTGGAAGACAAAGATATTGGGGAGAACCCATTCCGATTTATTATAAAGATGGAATACCACATGCTTTAAGCATCGAAGAGCTTCCTCTTGAGCTTCCCGAAATAGACAAATTTTTGCCAACCGAAGAAGGCGAACCTCCATTGGCCAGAGCAAAAAATTGGAAAACATTCGACGGATATCCGCTCGAAACTTCTACTATGCCAGGCTTTGCCGGGTCTTCGGGATATTACCTCCGATATATGGACCCGCACAATGAATGGGAATTAGTGTCTGAAAAAGCCGTTAATTATTGGCATAATGTTGACCTTTATATCGGAGGCAGAGAACATGCAACCGGACATTTAATATATGCAAGATTCTGGAATAAATTTCTTTACGACCTCGGATTAGTTCCAAAAGATGAACCTTTCCAAAAACTCGTAAATCAAGGAATGATTCAAGGTCGTTCTAATTTTGTTTACCGAATTACAGGAACGAATACTTTTGTTTCGTACAACCTAAAAGATAATTACGAAACTCAAAAAATACATGTTGACATTAATATTGTTAATAACGATATTTTAGACATTGACAAGTTCCGTAAATGGCAACCTGAATTTGAAAATGCAGAGTTTATTCTCGAAGAAGACGGCAAGTATCATTGCGGCTGGGAAATTGAAAAAATGTCAAAATCAATGCACAATGTACAAAACCCGGATGATATAGTTGAAAAATACGGTGCCGACACACTCAGAATTTATGAAATGTTTTTAGGACCAATTGAACAAGCAAAACCATGGGATACACATGGCATTGAAGGAGCTTTCAGATTCCTGAGAAAATTCTGGAGGTTATTCTTTAACAACAAAAATGAATTTTATCTTTCTGACGAACAACCAGATTTAAATGAATTGAAAATCCTGCATAAAACCATAAAAAAAGTAAGCGAGGACATTGAAAAATTGGCCTTTAACACAGCAATCAGTACTTTGATGATTTGCGTAAATGAACTTAACAACTGCAATAAGCGTAAAATCCTTGAACCTTTATGCATTTTAATGTCTCCTTTTGCTCCTCATATCGCTGAAGAGCTATGGCACTTAGCAGGACATAAAGACAGTGTTACAAAACAAAACTGGCCCATTTATAACGATGCTTACACGCAAGAAAATTCTTTCAGCTATCCTATTTCGTTTAATGGCAAAACAAGATTTAATCTCGACCTTGGCATCAACTTGAACAATGAACAAATAAAAGAGATTGTTCTAAGTAATGAAAATTCTAAAAAATGGATTGAAGGTAAAGAAATCGTAAAAATCATTATTGTTCCTCGAAAGATTGTAAATATAGTTGTTAAGTAGCAGATTTATATTTTACTTTAAAATTTAATCCTGAAACAATATTTTGAATATAAATAATGCAATGTTTTGTTAATTTTTTCTTAAAAAACATTATATTAAACATTATCAAGATAAATATTAGACAAATATTTTTTTGATTTTTATATTTATAATCATGCGTTTAGTTGTACAATTTTAATTTTTTATGCATTTTTGCACATTAAAAATACATGGGTATTAATACGTATTTTTAAAGTCAAAATACAATATAAGTTTATTTAAAAAGAGCATGTAAAATTTCTTAATTATTTTTGGAAGTTAACCAAATTTCATTAATATGAGGAAATCTTTACTTTTATTATTCCTTTTTGTTTGTTTTTTAAGCATTATTTCTTACTCACAAACAGTACAGCTTTCGGGAAAAGTAACAGAAAAAGGTTCAAATACCGGCTTATACGGAGTAAATATAATGATAAAAAACAAATTGGTTGTCGACAGCAAATTACTTGGAACTACAACAGATTTTGATGGTAATTACAGGATAGCTTTATACCCGGGACAATATGAAGTAAAATTTGTTTACATTGGTTTTGAAGAAGTTAAGAAAGACATAGAACTTATTGTTGGAAAGCCGGAAGTAATTAACATTGAATTGGCTCCAAAAGCAGAAATTATCGAAGAGGTTGTTGTAAGTGCTGGTAAATACGAGCAAAAACTTTCGGAAGTAACAGTTTCTATGGAAGTCATGAAGCCACAAACTATTGAAAATCTTAATGCACTCACATTAGATTACGCCTTGAATGTTATTCCGGGGGTTGACTTAAACGATTCCCAGGTGAGTATTAGAGCCACTACCGGTTGGAGTTATGGAGCTGGTAGCCGCGTAATAATTCTAATGGATGAGCTTCCTATTATGTCTGCTGATGCAGGTGATGTAAAATGGAATTTTGTTCCAATTGAAAATGTTTCACAAGTAGAAGTAGTTAAAGGTGCAAGTTCTGCCCTATTTGGTTCTTCTGCATTAGGAGGAGTAATAAATGTGAGAAGTGGATACCCCACGGATAAACCTGTTACAAAAGTTTCTTATTTCAGTGGAGTTTATGGTAAACCCAAAGATTTAAGAAACAAGTGGTGGGAAAAAGAGTTTTTCTCTACAAATAATAGTGCTTTAAATCCACTGAATGTTCCGTTAAGAGATGAAATTTTCTATTGGGTAAGAAGTCCAATGTATTCGGGATTGAGTTTTCATCATGCCCAGCAATTAGATAATCTTGACTTATCAATGGGAGGAAACCATTTTATAGACGAAGGTTACCGTGAATCCGAATATGAAAGACGTAGCAGATTTAATGCAAATCTAAGATATCGAAGCCAAAAAATTCAAGGATTAGCTGTCGGATTTAATTCTAACTTTATGGCTGTGGATAAAAGCGACTTTTTCATGTGGCAATCCGACACTAATGCCTACAAGCCCAATTTATTGTTTGGAGATGCCGCTCCAACTCAAGGTTTCAGAATGAATATTGACCCATTTATTTATTATTATAAAACCAATGGCTCAAAATACAGCTTAAGAACACGATATTTCAGAACTGAAAATGTAATTCCAAATGACACATTAAAAAATTCGATAGGACATACCTTTTACGGAGAATTTCAGTATCAGACAACTATCAAAGAAAAATGGAACATTACCGCCGGAATTGTAGAGTCATATTCAATGATTCAAGCCAATCTATTTGGAGATCATACTTCAAACAATCTTGCAGGATATGCTCAAGTTGATGTTAAATTCGGCAGATTAAAACTTTCGGGAGGACTAAGAGCTGAGTCATTTAGAATAGATTCAGTTTTAACCGAATCACTGATTGAAACAAGATCAACTATAAATAGCTCCATGAACATCCCATTTAAACCAGTTTTCCGTTCAGGAGCAAATTATGCTCTTACAGATAATACTTTTGTAAGAGCTTCGGTTGGGCAAGGATACAGATTTCCCTCAATTGCTGAAAAATTTACAGCAACAAGTCTAGGCATGGTACAGATTTTCCCGAATCCTTACTTAGAACCCGAAGAAGGATGGAGTGCTGAAGTTGGGATAAAACAAGGCTACAGAATAAGAAAATGGAGAGGATTTGCCGACCTGGCAATATATAAACAGGAAATTTACAATACAATGGAGTTTAACTTTGCTTTTGTTGATACAACAACTTATATGGCTGTTCCGCCAAATTCAGGAGGTTTACCCGGATTCCAGGCACAAAATATCGGAAACATAGTAATTACCGGATTAGATGCTTCCGCTTCTATTGGTGGAAAAGTAAGAAAAGTTTTAATCACCGGAATGGCCGGTTATAACTATAATTATCCAGTTTATAAAAATTATGTTGATAGCACTGCTTCAAGTTTATCTCCAATTCTCAAATACCGAAATAAACATACTATTAAAGCAGATTTAAACATCGAAACAAAAAGAATTTCTTTAGGTACAACAATTATTTATAAATCACCCATTGAAAATGTTGACAGACTATTTTGCGATGAGAGAGACAGATATTCCGTTGATACCGTTACTTACGATTCTTATCGCTTATTCAGCTCATTTTTACTTCCCGGCTATTGGAATTACAGAATCGAAAATGCCCAAAAGCCTTATTTTAACATTGATGTAAGATTCTCATTTATTTTCAGCGAAAAACTAAGAGCATCCTTCATAGTAAAAAATTTATTAAATCAAGAATATGTTGGACGCCCGGGAGATATGCACCCACCACGTCGCTTTGAAATTATGATTAGTAGCAATTTTTAGAAAAACCAAAACTTATATATTATGAAAAATTTGTTTATACTTTTTAGCTTTGTTAGTTTTGCTTTGGTGGTAAACGCACAAATCTGTAATCCACCCTGTACACCCGATCCTACTTGTGAAGATGTCTTAAATCCGGGAGAAGTTTGTCCCGAAGTTTTACCTGTTGGATACGAAGGCGTATACTATGATGAAACAGTAACAGTAATTCCGCCATCTTCCTACATGGGGTTACCAGTTATTCACTCAATTAAAATCACCAATGTTTCAGGACTACCAGAAGGAATGACATGGTGTAAAAGTCAGGATGTCTTTCTTGTAACTAATCCTGCAACAAGATACTGCTGTCAACTCTATGGAACACCTGCACAAGCCGGCGAGTATCCATTGACATTGACAATTGTACCTTACGTAAATGTTTTTGGACAACCGGTAGCACAAAATCCTGTTACTGATGACACTTCGCTTGTTGTTATAATTCTTCCTCCTCCACCAGTTGCTGATTTTTCTGCAGCAGCTACAGCTATTCAGATTAACGAACCTGTGCAATTTCAAGACTTGAGCTCAGGAAACCCAACAGCATGGGAATGGATTTTTGAAGGCGGAACTCCCGAAACCAGCTTGGAGCAAAATCCTACAGTAATTTACACTGCTGCAGGAACTTATGATGTAACCCTCACTGTTTACAACGAATCTGGAAGCTCAACATTAACAAAAGAAGATTATATTGTTGTTTCAGATTTATCAGGAATAAATAATACATTGCCTGAAAATGTAAAAATATATCCTAATCCCGCAAATTCACAAATTATTGTTGAAGCAACAAATATCAAAGAAATTAAAATCACAGATCTGCTTGGAAAAATTATATTTTCTTCAAAATTCGATCAGGATAAACAAGTTGTTGATGTAAGCAATTTTAATAAAGGAACTTACTTTATCACTGTAATTACAAATTCAGGAGAAATTACAAAATCAATTACAATTAAATAACAATGTTTTATTCTAAATAAAAAGGTCAACATTGTTTGACCTTTTTTTATGCCCAAAATTGAACTAAATTCCGAATTTTGAAATTCATAATTTGCCGAAAAGTTAACACATACGGGCTTTAGGGTGCTATTTTTAACTTGCAAAAGTGATCTCAAAACACCTGTTATTATCAAACTGTTGAGCATTATGCAAATTATCTTCGATAACTTAATGGGCTTTGTACTTTTTTAATATAAAATAATAAATTTGGCCTAGAACCAAACTTTCCAGTGTGTGAACTATGCCGAAAATACATGGTAAGCCTCAGTTTACTACATTCCTGATGTTTAATACTCCAATGCTTTATACTGTTTGAATTTGTAATTCCTTCTTCAGAAACTCAGCCGTAAAAGAATTACAATTCTCAGCAACAAATTCAGGTGTACCTTGAGCTACAATCTGTCCGCCTTTTTCTCCTCCTTCAGGTCCCAAATCTATAATCCAATCGGCAGACTTTATAATATCCATATTATGTTCGATGATTACTATGCTATTTCCCCTGTCAATCAATGACTGTAGCACATTCAGCAAAATTCTTATGTCATCAAAATGTAATCCTGTAGTAGGTTCATCAAGAATGTACAGAGTTTTACCGGTATCTTTTTTCATTAGTTCAGTTGCAAGTTTTATTCTTTGAGCCTCACCTCCGGAAAGCGTAGTAGCCGATTGTCCTAAACTTACATAGCCCAGTCCTATTTGTTGAAGTATTACAAGTTTTTTATGAATATGCGGAATATTTTCAAAAAACTCCGTAGCCGCGTTTATTGTCAGATTCAAAACATCTGAAATAGATTTACCTTTAAAACGAACTTCGAGGGTTTCGCGATTATATCTTTTACCCAAACAACTTTCGCACAGTACGCTTACATCTGGAAGAAAATTCATCTCAATAACTTTAACTCCGGCACCTTTACAAGTTTCGCATCTGCCTCCTTTTACATTAAAAGAAAACCTTCCTGCTTTATACCCCCTTATTTGAGATTCAAGTAAGGTAGCAAAAAGTTCGCGTATGTCGGTAAAAAGTCCGGTATAGGTAGCCGGATTAGATCTTGGAGTTCGGCCGATAGGTTCTTGAGTAACTTCAATAAATTTATCTATATTTTCCAATCCTTTTATATTATCATACTCAAGTGGCATTGCAGTGGAATTATAAAAATGTCTTGATAATATTGGCACCAGAGTTTCATTCAGCAATGTTGACTTTCCGCTGCCGGATACACCGGTAATTACCACAAGACCACCAAGAGGAATGTCAACATTTAGATTTTTTAAATTATTACCTCTAGCTCCATAAATACTGATTTTTTGCTTACTTAAATCCCTTCTCTTTGATGGAACAGGAATTTCAAGTTTAGCATTCAGATATTTTGCAGTAATAGTATCAGCCTGAAGCAATTGTTGGGGAGTTCCGGTAAAAACAATCTCCCCTCCTTTTCGACCAGCCCCCGGACCAATATCAACAACAAAATCCGATTCTAAAATCATATCCTTATCGTGTTCTACAACGATAACTGTATTTCCTCTATCGCGTAGTTGTTTCAAAGATTTTATTAATCGTTGATTGTCGCGTTGATGCAGTCCAATACTAGGTTCATCAAGAATGTACAACACATTAACCAGACGACTTCCGATTTGTGTAGCAAGACGTATTCGTTGAGATTCACCCCCTGATAAACTCGAAGCCGGACGATTCAAACTCAAATAATCGAGCCCGACATCAAGTAAAAAACCCAATCTGGAAACAACTTCTTTAATAATTTCTTCAGATATTTTTCGTTCCCGCTCGCCAATTTCAGAGCCAACGGATTCCAGAAAATTTTTCAAATCCGAAATACTCATTTGACTGAGTTCGGCAATATTTTTACCGACAAATTTAAAATACAAAGATTCTTGCTTTAATCTTGTACCGTTGCATTTAGGACAAGTAATGTATTTATTAAACCGCAATGAAGAACGATTGGAATAAGGATCTTTAAGTTCTTCTTCTTGTCTTTCTTTAATAAGATTAACAATACCATTAAACTCAACAACATAATTAGAATTTTCTCCAAGAGGTGTGTTGGTAAGTCTAATCCCTTCGGGATAGCCGAACAAAACGGCATCAAGACATTCTTCGGATAATTCTTTGACAGGAGTTTTTAAAGAAAAATTCAATTTTTCAGCCAGAGCTTCCAGAATCCAAAACTGCATGGAATTTTTATACTTGCCCAAAAAAGAAATTGCACCATTATAAATTGATAAAGAATCATCCGGAATAATTTTGCTAATATCAATATCAGTAATTACACCAAGTCCGTTACATTTTGGGCAAGCCCCTTGAGGCGAATTAAAAGAAAAAGTATGAGGTGCAGGTTCTTTATATGAAATTCCACTGGTCGGACACATCAAAAATCGACTAAAGTAACGAGGTTTTTCAACATTTTTCTCAATGATCATGATTACTCCTTTACCAATAGACATAGCTAGATCTATGGATTTTTTCAATCGTTTTCTGTCATTCTCTTTAATTATAAATTTATCCACAACAAGTTCTATGAAATGAGTTTTATAACGATCCAGCTTAAGGTTTGGGGTCATTTCAGAAATTACTCCGTCAATTCTGGCTTGAATAAAACCTTTTTTACGTTGGTTTTCAAAAAGTTCTTTATAATGTCCTTTACGTCCGTCAACTAATGGAGCAAGAATAAAAACCGGTTTGGATTCATATTCTTTTATGATGATGTCGGCGATTTGATCATCAGTATATCTTACCATTTTTTCGCCTGTAACATAAGAATAGGCTGTAGAGGCTCGAGCATAAAGCAATCTTAAAAAGTCGTAAATTTCTGTAATTGTTCCAACAGTTGAACGAGGATTTTTCACTGTAGTTTTTTGTTCGATGGCTATTACTGGGCTTAATCCTGTAATAAGATCCACTTCCGGTCTTTCGAGTTTCCCGATAAACTGACGGGCATAAGCAGAAAATGTTTCCATATACCTCCGCTGACCTTCGGCATAAATGGTATCAAAGGCTAGAGATGATTTACCGCTACCACTCAGCCCTGTAATTACATTCAGCTTATATAGAGGGATATCTAAATCAATGTTTTTTAGGTTATGAACTCTGGCCCCTCTTACCGAAATTAACCTTTCTTTTTTTTTCATAAAATCTACTTCTTATCAGGAATATCACAAGGTCTTTGGTCCCTTTCGGGAATAACAATTTTATACTCTTTTTTGTTTGGATTAGGAAGCGATTTTCCTCTTAGCCATGGATTGAAGTAGGTTAATATTTTATAATTGATTCCGTTATCGAAAGCAAATTGCACAAGGTCGTTGATGCTTGTATCAATTATTATTGTTGTGGTTTTTAAAGGTTTATATAGATCTTTTTCTTCAAGATAAAACCCATAACGTTCGGGATTCGACATTATTATTTTCAGAGCTAATATTCTGAATACATATCTTGAAGTTTCATCATTAAGTTTAAGATCATAATAAGAATTTACTTTTTGATATTCAATTTCTCTTTTTAAACCGCCAATTCCCATATTGTAAGCAGCTGCAGCAAGTGTCCAACTGCCAAACATCCTGTATGCAGTTTGTAAATATTTTGCAGCAGCAAGAAGAGATAAAGTAGGATCGTATCTTTCATCAATGTCTTGATTAACAATCATCTTATATTCCTGAGCTGTAGGTTTCATAAATTGCCAAAAACCTGTTGCTCCCGAAGGACTTATTACATTAGCCAGTCCACTTTCGGCAACGCATAAGTATTTCATATCATCAGGAATATTATTTTCCTTAAGCAATCGTTCTATCTCAGGAAAAAACCTGTTTGCACGCTTAATATATAACATCGTTGAAGAATGACGATAAGTATTAATTATCATTTCTAAGTCAAGCGATTCATAAATATCAAATAAATGTAAAGGCACCGATTCACCGCAAAAACTCAAAGTATCCGGAATATACGGCTGAGAACCATGTATAAAACTATATTTTTCAATTTCCTGTTTTTGCTGATTTACAATTTCTCCATCACTATCTTTAGAAAAAATAAAAATATTTGAGACAATCAATCCCAAACCCAAACCTAAAACTATAAAAAATGGGATTTTCACGTATTTCTTGTTTAACATCTGTTTATTTTGGTTTTGAAATATGAGTATTTATATATAAAAGCAAAAAGGTAATCACCGGGAAGATCATAAAATACCATAGATTATTGTAATCTATTGAATTAGAGTTAGTAATAAGATATAAAGCCACGATAACCCCTATAGTATTAAGTAAAAACAACAAAAATCCAACCCAACGAACCGAAAGGCCTAAATAAAAAAGATGGTGAGTAGTATGATCTCTTCCTCCCACAAAAGGAGATTTGCCTTTTAGCATTCTATTAATTGAGACAGTAGTTGTATCTGTTAATGGAATGATATAAGCGAGAGCAACAATCAAAGCTTGTTTAAAATTAAGGGCATATTGCACCTCCTCTATTTTAATAGAATTCCAGAAAAATACTATTCCCACCCAAGCAAGAATTATTCCTAAATACTGACTACCATTATCACCCATATACATTTTAGAAGGATTCCAGTTGAAGAATAAAAAAGCAAGTAATGATGCTGCTGTTCCTAAAAGAATAAATTTTCCCAGATTAGAGATTGAAACATCAAAAAAAATATTACCAAAAATAACTCCGGAAATTATTGATAAAGAAACTAGGCTTGTAACAGCGTCCATATTGTCAAGCATATTTATTGAGTTCATAATTCCAACAACCCAAAAAATTGTAATTGCATAATTAATCCATTCAACAGGTGAAATTTTAATATATACTCCCGAATAAATAAAAATTACAGAACATATCAACTGTACTATAAGTTTAAAAAACGGCGAAGTATTTATTAAATCATCGGCAAGCCCCATAAAAAACGACAAAGTAACTATTATTAAGATGCTTATATATTCGCTTGAAACAAAAACCTCTTCATTATATAAAACGAAATAAACTATCATTAATAAAAGAAAAATCGAATAAAAACTAATTCCGCCAAAAATAGGTTTAGATTGTGTACTAAATCTTATTGCAGAGTTGTTAGCTTTTTTAACAAGAAATTTTATGGGTCTTTTAATAAAAAACCTGTCTATTAAAATAGCAGCGAGAAAAGATAACAAAAAAATTGTAATTAAAATATAATTCATTTCTTTTTCTTTTTAAACTTATCAATTATTTTTTCAATCATATTTCTGGTATCTTCAACTTCTTCGCCGTAATAAGAATTATGAATTTTTGTAAGATAGCCGTATCCATATCCGTAAGTTGAATAACCATATTGATAACCATAACCTGTTTTATAACCGTATCCATATCTGCCAGGACTACGAATAATCCCATTTAAAATTATTGATAAATTATTTAATTTGCTTGACTCAGCAAAAGAATTTACATTTTCAATAAATGATTTAGGACTTACTCCGGCACGCATTACATAAATAGGGTTATCAGCATAACCGTAAGTAATTATTGCATCAGTAACAATTCCTACCGGTGGGGTATCAAGAATTAGAATATCGTACATTTTTTTTGCAGACTCTATTAGCTCAGTAACACTTTTGGATAAAATAAATTCTGCCGGATTAGGCGGTAATGGACCAGAGATAACATAATCAAGATTTTCTATCTCTGATTTGTTAATACATTCTTCCAACTTATGCTTTCCGAGAATTATTGTACTTACTCCCTTGTTATTATCAACGTTAAAACATTTATGTAATCTTGGTTTTCTAAGATCAAAATCCATGATTAAGACTTTTTTGTCGGACATTGCGTAAATTGCTCCGATATTTAATCCGACAAAAGTTTTTCCTTCACCGGCAATTGTTGAGCTAATAGTTATAACTCGGCATGTATCCTTTGATTGATAAAACTCTAAGTTAGTTCTTATATTACGAAAAGATTCTGCCATCATTGATTTTGGTCGCTGATGCACTACTACCTGTGAAACTGACATCTCGACTTTAGCCATTGGAATGCCACCAATAACCGGAATATCAGTAAATTCTGAAATGTCTAAGGTTGTAAGTATTTTATTAAAAAGTAAGTATCTTACAACGACAAATAATAAAGAAACCAATAATGCAATTATGATGGACATGAAAATTACCCTATTCAAAATAGGATAATCAGGGAAAATTGGTATTGCAGCTTTTTCGAGTATTATATTATTACTAATATAACCAGCTTGTGAAATCATTGTTTCGGCCTTTGTTTTAATTAATTGAGTGTAAAAATTTTCGTTTATTGTATAAAGTCTAAGGAGTCGGGCATATTCAATTTCATCATAGTTATTTTGATCGAGCGAATTCAGTTCTAAATCTTTGATTCTCTGAACAATTTCTTTCTTTTCGCTTCTTAATCTGTGAATGCTCGAATTTGTAAAATCAGCTATCGTGGCTTTGCGAGATGCTATTTGTTCGTCGAGAACTTTTATTCTGTGATTATTTGTAGTAACATCAAATAACAAAGCCTCGCGTCTGTTAATCAATTCCTGCAAAGAATTTAACATAGAACTTATAAATGCCTCCGAGCGTTGGCCGGATAACATAGCTAAAAGTTCAAAGGTTTTTATATCGGGATTATTTTCGATTTCTGTTTTTATTTTTTCCAAAGTCATAATCTCAAAATCAATATTTAGAAGCTTTGTTTCCAATTCAGAAATCTTAGAACTGTACAAATTTGTTTTACTGAGTAAAATTTTTTCATCAATATCAACAATATTATTACGAACTCGAAAGTCATGTAATTCTTGCTCAGTATTAGTTAACTGAGAGAAGACATTATCCATTTGCTGAT
>Ga0208461_1001723_pt1 | contig 19094 bp, 17 predicted proteins | sample AD_JPNTR4_MetaG_FD_184448 | JGI IMG/M metagenome (GOLD analysis project Ga0208461, IMG submission 184448) | Active sludge microbial communities of municipal wastewater-treating anaerobic digesters from Japan - AD_JPNTR4_MetaG (SPAdes) (version 2) | ecosystem: Engineered > Bioreactor > Anaerobic... | reverse complement strand
GGCACCTCGCTTACAGATCTTGTTGCATCATTTTATCTGTTTCCTTACAACAACTGTGCTGAATCTGGTGCGATTTATTCGTTCCTTGAATTCGTAGATGGTAATTTAGTATCGGCCTATGGTTCACCCAGAATCAATGTGACTGTGGGTGGAGCCTCCTGGAGGGGCGTTATTCATCAGATGCAGATCGAGAGCGGAGTACATCAGCAATCCCCAGAAATAGCTGCTGGAACCATCTCTGCTACAGGCAATTTCTTGTAACATATTATGTCAATTTATGTTAAGAGAGTTTTCGATTGTAAATTACGCTTGTCGGGTGGATACACATTTGATGTATCCTCCTTTTCGGCGAACTATGCTTTGAACGGGATTCCAACGGCAGAAGTTATTCTTCCCCTGGGCAGAGAATTCGACACAAAACTTCTCTCTAACAGTTACAGTTTCTTAACCAGCTCCTTTATTGATCGTCCTGCATATCTATATTTAAGCTTCCTCGATAATTCAGAGGGCGTCGGATTAAACCCAAATATCTCTACCGGTACGTATCTCGTATTTGCAGGGTATCCGAGTAACGTACAGTATGTTAAAACAGCGGATAATTTACAGTTGAAGGTGACGCTGAGGCATTGGTTGTCGGATTTAGACTTTGCATCAACATTAAGCGCTGCCAGTCACCCGTCTAATCCGAAGACTCTTATATGCAACCCGAAGCTACAGTTTGGTGGGTTGGGCAGTGGTCTGGGTTTTGCCCTGGCCGGTATTGCGCAAAGTATTATAAATCCAACCTATGCTGCAGCTAATCTTTGGGGAAATGCTATATTTCCGTTCCTAAGACAACTTGTGCTGGCTGATAGGGTTAATAACTCGCTTTTTGGCACTGGCAATGATTGCCTCAATCGTGCTGTTCTCCGAGCATTATCCAGTTGGATGTATTCCATACTGCCTCTTAATATCGCAGCGCTCGGCATGACGGGTGTGCAGAGGATAATGGATTCGTTGGTTGGATTACTAGATCAGAATTCCGCCGATCAATTCGTATCAGAATTGGCAGGAACCACACTCTGGAAGAAACTGCTCGATTTTGCAAGGCAGTTTTTATTTACAATCGTACCTTTTCCGTTATATTACAGAGTCGAACCAATCGTCCTGGGGTTGAGTAATTTTTATACTACAATACCAGCATCAGAGATATTGCACATCACTACCGTACTGGATAGGCCAACGGTTCCAACACGTGCTGTAGGGGTTTATGGAAGTTTTACCCCGCTTTTAGGATCAGCCATCGATAACCCAGAGGAAGCTTCTATCGATCTCATAGGTGGTTGGTATATCAGCAGCAGTTTAGGTTATGGGCTTGTCGAGGTGCTTCAAGCTCCCAGATTTCTCAGCGGTCCATTCGAGCCAGCTTACTTTACGCGCGCTGCCGTCGGTGGAATAACAGATAAGACACCGTTAATGAGGAGTCCAGCGCTTAGAGATCTTGGTGTCCTGGAAGTACAGAAGAATGCAACCCTAGCACATTACGCTGTTCTTGACGAGCTGGCACATTATTATTATATTGTTAAACAGTTATCTAATAGGACTGCTGTAGTAACTTGTCCATTCCGAATGGATATTTGCCCAGGATCAACAGTCAGATTAGCACTGTATTCGCAGGAACAGATTCCGTTTGAGGACGGATATCTATACGGGATGGTGGATTCTATTAATTATTCACTAAGTGATGGTGAATCGCCAAAGACCATATATAATATATTAGGAGTCCGAAATCAGGCCGAGTTTGTTCACCCTGATTTCAGTACAGTATATCACCCATTTTACGGTATTTACTTTATCGGAGGAATGCACAGATGAGTCAATTTCCGGATCAAGAAAATTTTATGGATGTTACGGGAACTACAGGAGAGCCTGTGGTTAATGCACTGGCTGAAGGAGCAATCGCGCAGGATAATTCACTTACTTCCACCACCCCTGAACCTTCAAATGTGGAAGCTGTGGATAGCGCTACTGTGGTTCGTCCATCGTCAGAAGCTGCTAAAGCTATGACATTGGATAAACTGACGAAAGGACGCGGCTACATTGTTACTGAGACGGTGGAAGGCGCGTCCATGCCTTTATGGCTCTGTAAAAATGGCAAAATCGGGCTGTTTGAAGATGAGAAGCTCATTGTAGTGTGTCTGACTAAAGTAGCCAAGGAAGTCGCTGCTATTCCGGGCGCTGTTAATCTTGTATCCCGCGATACAGAAGAAATCTTCACTGTCCCGATTTCTGAGTTTAAGGCTGTGAAACGGATTTTGCGTCCTCGTCGCAGGATTTCCGATGAGGTTCGTAAGCAGCGAAGCGAGCGGATGAAGAAATACTGGGAGAACAAACGGTCCGCAGTACAACAGGCAAGTGATACTGTACAACCCCAGTAGGTTTAATGATGCGCCTAGAAAAGAAGTATTTAGATATTTATCAAAAATACGTAGAAAAACGGGATCCAGAGAGCTTGGGTGTACTCATCCAAGCTCTCGAACCTGTATTACACAAGGGAATCAACACATTCGGGTATGGAATCCCGACTTTATATGGGCGTGCAAAGTTATTAGCAAAGAATGCTATAGAGACCTACGATCCGATGAAGGCTCCGTTAGAGAGCCATATCATGCTGCACCTGCAACGATTGCAGAGATATGCACCAAGGACTGGGAATGTAGTGGATGTTTCAGAGGGGCAGAGGATGCTGGGGAGGGAAATAATTAATGCGGAACGAGAGCTGAGTGATAAGTATAAACGACCACCATCAGACCAGGAACTGGCAGATTATTTGGGAATAAATGTACGAAAAATAAACAGGGCTCGTGCTGCGTTTGGAGCTGTCCCAGAGAGTGCTTTTGAGGGAAATGTGGAGACTGCTCCTATCGAACAGATAGATATCAGCAGTCCTACGAAGCAATTGTGGACGGAAGCAGTTTATCAGGAGCTTTCTCCTATTCAACAGTACATTGCCGAACGCCGTTTGGGTTTGTTCGGTCACAAAGTAGAATCTGTCGAAGAGATAGCAAAGAAGCTAAATGTCAGTCCGGCGACAGTATCCTATCACTTTAATACTATCAAACAGAAGCTCATGCTGGCTGATAAATTATGATTGATGTAAGAATACCACCTCTGCTATATAATCTGCGTGAGTACAATAGTCTGAAAGCCACCCAAGTAGCCGGGCAGGATTTTCCTTCCGGGGGATTGTTAAACGGGGAGTGGATGACCTTTGGGCTTAAAACGAAGGGGACACAGTACAAAGAGCTTGGGGTATTCTCTCGTAAAGATTTAGCCGCTAATATCCTGGAGCTATACTCTACCGGCGGAGAACAGGGGCATATTCTGTCCAGCAATATCCAGATGGCTATATTAGCTGGAGTTGAGCGTGCGATCTATAACAGAATGCAGACTCCAACCAGAAGCCTGGCACACGTGGCAGCGAGATTTTTAGGAGTTGGTACTGAAGACCTGTCTATTTTTGATTCTGTCGGTGATAAACTGGCTAGTCTGGAATAGCCAATTCTTTCCGGACCTTCACTGGCGGTAAAGTACAAAATTAGTTAGACTGCACGGTTCATATCATGTCGTGTTCTGGTTATTTTTGCTGGTGGATGTGGACGGGATTCAGTTGGGCCCTGACTGCTTCGTGCCAGGATGATGGTGCCCCACCCAATTGTTGTTGCAGCAGTCCAGAACATTATGGATACGCATATGGGCAGTCGGACTATACTAGTTGCGTGACGTGCGCTACAACCTCAGCTTCACCAACCACTTCAGAAGAACCAACTACTTCTGAACCAGCTTCAGCAGCACCAACCACTTCAGAAGAACCAACCACTTCAGCAGCACCAACCACTTCAGAAGAACCAACTACTTCTGAACCAACTTCAGCAGCACCAACCACTTCAGAAGAACCAACCACTTCAGCAGCACCAACCACTTCAGAAGAACCAACCACTTCAGCAGCACCAACCACTTCAGAAGAACCAACTACTTCTGAACCAACTTCAGCTCCACCAACTACCTCAGCACCAACTACTTCAGAACCAACTTCAGCTCCACCATCGACTACTACAACAGAAGCGCCTACTATAGGGCAATGTACTTATCGGTGTCAAGATAGCCATTGGAGGTTGATCTGGTCCGATTGCATATCAGGATATATTTGTCCAGTTGATCCAGCCTTTCCGGAACCGGATGGGGAGTGTACAGAAGACGATATTTATATCGCATGGTGCGTTCGAGCAATTTCTGCGTCTGAGTGTCCTAGAGAGAATTGTTACTGGTCTTGTATAGATGGAGTTTGGACATTAGTATCGCCCAGTGTTGCGTACACTGGAAGAAGTAGATGCTTTGAATATTCTGACGGTTCCTGCGAATGCTTTCACCCCAGCCGCTACTACGGAGAGCCCTGTACGCACGGTATGCAGGTACTGACAAACTGCGTACCAAAATCAACGAATGACTGCGCCTGGCGATGCACAGAAGTCAGCCCCGACATCTATCAGTGGGTCAAAATCATAGACTGTACATCCGGGACATGCCCACAGGTACCGGCTGGTGTTAATTGTTTCTCAAGCGTGGAAGGTAGAATAGTAGCCTATCCATGTCGATATGATCTAGCCTCGTATTGCTATTCCAGGTGCGAGCAGGAATGGGACCCCAATACTCAATCATACATGTATTTCTGGCAGTATACCGGTAATCGTTGTATTTATCTGGAGGAAGTAATACCGTGCGACGAGAGCACGGACAGCGGAGTCCCTATAGAAATAACTGGATTACAGGTGGCTGATTGCTGTAAGCGACTGCCAGATAGAAAGTGTATCTGGCTCTGCATTCATACCCCTTATGATGAATACGAGTGGATTTTAGTAGCAGGACCTAACTGCGAAGACGGTCACTGTGAGGAACCCGCGTATAACTGTAATGCATGTCATGAATTGGAGCAAGTACGGACAAACTGTAGATTATCACACGATTTGACGGGGAGGCAGTTCGGTAACAGAACCTGCGTCTATCAGTGCGTAACACGGCTTGATACAGGGGAGTCCTATGTTTCTATACATGCCACTAATTGTCATGGCGGATATAGTTGCGATTCCGAGTGGGCCTATCTGATTGCCTGTTCTGGTAAGAACCCCGAGGGCTATTGGAGATATCACGAGCCGGAGTATGAAGGTTCAAACATAGCAAACATTCAGACGTACTACTCCATCGTCCCATGCAGCATGCTAGTAGAGGAAGATAACGATACAGGACCAACCTGTGTTTGGTTCTGTAATGGTTCGTCGTGGGAATTAATTCAGGGTTGTTTAAACCCACAATACCAATGCCCAGAACCAGACTGCGAATGCAATGCTTCCCTTGCGGACGTGTATGAAACTGTCGATTGCGTGCTGGATGCAGCTTCGACCACGGCTCCGCCGTGCTATGGACGGGTTTGCGTGTGGCGGTGTACGGGCTTATTGTCCTGGGAGCTTGTTGTAGATTGCGATTCTCCCTGCGAGTGTGAACCTCCAGAGAGTGATTGTACATTTACCAATATCTGCCAGGAGATCGAAACACTCTGTGGTTATACGCCGCCAGCTACAACATCGTCAACAACTACATCTACTACGACCACAGCAGCACCTTCCAGTAATTGCAGTTCCTACATTTGTCGTTGGTACTGCCGCTATGATACCACCGAAGGGGAATTTGTCTGGACAAACGTTCAAGCCTGTCCATCGGGATGTACGTGCGTCGAACCAACCACTGCTTGCGACCCACTAACTGCTTGTACGTATATTACACAGCGATGTTCAGGCACAACATCTACAACACCAGCACCTTCGGGATGTGGTGACTGCACCTATGTTTGCAGTGATGGTATATACATATTGCTATCAAATGCATGCACCGATGAGTGCTACTGCCTTGAGAATTTGCCGTGTACGGAAGAAGGTTCCGTGGATTCCATCCCATGCTACAAACCAGGAACCACTGGATCCACCAGCTCATCGACAACGACAAGTACTACAACATTAGTATATTCCGAAGGCTACTGTGCTTATTTGTGTCTAAGCGGTAACACGCTTTATCGTATTGAAGATAACTGTGTAACCCCAAATATATGTGATGAATTTTTAGCTTTCACGTGTAACGCTGGGGAAACATATTTCCTACCGTGCTCGGCTACAGGTGGTTATCCAATAACGTTGTCTTCCGGGATTGATCTTGAAATTGATTTTAATTCCCTGTCGGTAACAATAGAACCCACGACCCCGAGTCCTGATTACATACTGGTGAGTCCAATTCAGCTTCTCTATGAAATCTTGGAAGTACAATTATCACTTGCTACGACAGCTACGTTACCGAACTGCTTTGGTATCTGTCGTTACTTGTGCCTGGATAACAGGTGGTATCTGCTATATTCCAGCTGCACATGCGCCTGTCAGGAGCCAGCAGTAGCCTGCATAGATGATACAGAGGCTGAGGGTTCCTGTGTGGATGCTTCCGAAGTTCTGCCCACGCTTCCACCGCTTGGTACCACGAACTGGGGTACTACACCGGCATACCCAACAACTTCTTCTACAACAACGCCTTCTGGATATCCGCACGGTTATTGTAAATATCGTTGTACGTTCTATACTTATATACTAGAAGAGAGCACATGCACTTCTGGATATACTTGTGAATATGTGTATGAGGCGGACTGTGATCCGGAGTCAGTGATTTATTCGGAATGTATAGAGGAGTGAGAGATTTATGGTTAAGAGGAATCTTCTGACCCTTGGGACGCCAGTATATGATGATTTTGATGGATTGTTTTTTACGTTAAAGGCTCTTCAGGTTTATCACACAAAGGTCTTTGAGAATTCGGAGATAATTGTTGTTAACAATAACCCAATGGGGGTAGATACATCTGATATAAAAAGACTTGTTTCGGAGCTAAACTACACTGGAATGGTTCGGTTGATCGAGTTGAAGGAACCACAGGGGACTGCTCCGGCCAAACAGAAGGTTATCGATTCTGCAACGAACGATTGGGTTGTAGTTTTCGACTCTCACGTGCTCTTCGCAGAACGAGCTTTCGATTATTTACTGCGTGTTATTGAGACGGGCGAACATGATAGGGACATCCTGTCAGGACCGTTAGTAGGAGCAAACAATAAATCACTTTCTACGCATTATTTGTGGAAATGGAGAGGTAATTTATTGGGGATCTGGGGAACAAATCCCGCTGCTGAAGATATAGAGGGTCCTCCAATCGAAATACCAGGAGTCGGGACCGGTGTTTTTGCAGTTAATAAAAAGTATTTCCCTGGATTTCATCCGGCTTTTCGCGGATTTGGCGCAGAGGAACTTTACATTCATGAGAAAGTAAGGAGGAATGGAGGAGCAGCTTACTGCATTCCGGGATTTCGATGGCATCATCGCTTCTTCCGTCCAAGAGGGGTACCATATCCTAATTTAATTTGGGATCGTGTGCGGAACTATGTGATTGGATTTATGGAACTCGGATTGGACGTGAATGAGGTTTATACTTACTACGTGAAATCCGGATTCTTTAGCGAGCGAGACTGGGAATATCTCATCGCCGATCCAATTAATCATGTTAGGCCGATGCAATACTTTGAGATTGCAGACGATGCCCCTGAGAAGAAACGAATTGTTGAGGCTGATCGAGGTCAAGCCGAGATGAAGGTAACTGCTGTACCGGAACAGTATAGAGCATTTCTGGAGAGTGGTGGTTCTGTTCTATCCGCACAGGAACAGCAGATTCGTAGAAGAATTGCTGCCATGTCGGATGCAGAACTGGAAAAGATTGAATTGCCTCCGGAGTTTGTTAAGGCGACGGCCAGTCTTAGCGAGGAGGACCGTAAGAAAGCGATACGTTCTTATAGGGAAGGAGTTATCTTTTCTCGTTGGAAGGAAGCATATGAAAAATCGCTAGCGGCACGACCGAACACACAGGAGAGTGGCTGTGGCGGATGCAAACAGAATCAGGGCACTGAAATACGGAAGGAAATCGTTGAAAGTCTGAAACGAGGTAAAACTGCTCGCGATGTTCTTTCACTCCCGACGGATGTCGATGATTCCTATAAGGATATTATTCGAGAGTATGTAAAACAGGCAGATAAGATCATCGAACTGGGGGACGATCCTATAGGTTTTACGGCTGTAGTCATAGATAGCATGGATGAAAATGACATTTTTGTGTCCATTTACGAGGATAAGAAGTTCATACCAGAATTGAACGAACTGGGTCGTATAGCAGCAGAGAGCAGCAAATCTGTCAAGTTGCTGATAGGCTTGGATCAGTTGGATATTAAAGAGGATACCTTCGACCTTGCTATCTATAATCCTATTTTTCCAGATATGGAGTCCGTATATACTGTTCTTAAGAAACTAGTACCCAATGTCAAAGGTAGAATTTTAATCCATCGTACTGATAAGTATGGGATAAAGACACCAGATAATAAGCCTGGTATTATGCCTGGGATCACAAAATTTTTGCATGAAACTGCCGACTTCTCTTGGTCTGTGATTAAGATTCACAAGCAGGGTCAGGGTCTGGTTGTGTTATCTAATCTTCCAGAGGATAAACCTAAGTTGCCAGGAACTATTACACTAGCAGCTAACTTTGCTAAAGCTATCGCTAAGCATATTGCAACAGGAGCCAAGGAAGTTACCAGAGAAGAGTTGGAATTTCGGCTGAAACAATGCACTATCTGCGAGCACAGAGTCGATGACCGTTGCTCCGTATGTGGATGTTTTATCACCAGTAATGTTTTAAGCAAAGGTAAAGCATTTTGGAAAGATCAAGTTTGTCCACTTGGCCGATGGAAAAGGGAACAAGAATGAAACGCCGTGTTGCCTGTTTATGTCCAACATTTATGCGACCGCGTTGTACTGCTAACGCAGTCGCGCTATTCAATCAACAGACATACGAAAATCGTTTTCTCTATATTCTTGACGATGGTAACACCTATCTGGAGGAGAGTGACGATCCACGAGTAAAGATTAAAGTAAGTGAAGACCGATTCGAATCTCTTCCTGCAAAATACAACTATCTGTTAGACTGGGCGATCAAAGACTGCGATCCGCATATTATAGTTGTCTGGGAAAATGATGACATTTTTTTACCAAACCATCTAGAGCAATGTGTTACAGGTCTAGTACACGCGGATGTTTTACGCTTTGCACGCGTTTTTGTATATGATCCAAATACTAAAAAGGTCCGTGTAGAGCCAGTTCGTGGTAACTTTCACGGTAGTCTGGCCTTTAAGGCAGACCTGGCGACATCGAAAAAGGTACGTTGGCCAGAGACGAAAGCAGCAGGATTTGACTTGAAGTTTCTTAACGAACTGTGCAGTACGTATAGAGTAAATATCTTGGACGTGTTCCCCACGTATGTCTTTAGATTTCCATGTACTGAGACAATCAACGGGGAGTGCTTCATGAACGGTCTGGATGATATAACCTGGTACGATAGATATGGGATTCATTTTGGAAGAAAATGCTGCTCCCAGGAGAAAATCAAGCTACAGCCGAAGATTGACGAAGAGACAAACTACTTCTTTGAAGTATTTTATGGTCCTGGGCTGTTACACCAGATTATAGCATACAACATTCGCTACAATGCTAATCTGATGTGAGGGCGCAGATTTGTACCAGCAAGATCAGGAAATGATGAGGGAAAGCGCACTGCTCTCCTACCAGCAGCAGCTAGATCTATTCTATGCCTATAAAAATAACGGAGACATCGAAGCCTTCCAACGGCTTTTGAGTTGTCATATAAGATTAGCATATAAAGTAGCTGATTCCTACAACTGCCTAAAATTACAGGATGATCTCCGCTCCGAAGCATTATTAGCGCTGCACTTTGCTATCGAACGTTGGGATCCTCGAAGAGGAGCGCTCACAACAATAGCTACTCCGATTATCAGACAAAGACTGACCAGATTTCTGATCGAGAACTCACATGTTGCCAGGGTGCCATATCTTGCCTATAGAAATTGCAGCAAGGAGGGGTTCAAAGCCGATCACGTATTTCCGATTATCAACGCCAGATACTTAAGTAACAGGTCCAGTTCGGAGGACGAACACCTCATATTAGAATCACGTGTTGTAGAAGAACTCTCAGACAACGAATTGCTGGACTCCATACGGAATTTCATGGATTCGACGGACGAAGAGCACAAGACATTAATAGAACTTATCTATGGTATAGGCGATCATTATGACGATAAGATGTCGCTGGGATTGCTATCCAGAATGCTGAGAGTCAGCAAAAGTCGTCTGAAGACGCAAATCAACAGAGTACGAGAATATATAGCGAATCCGCATCTGTGCAAGCTGTGCGGAAAGGCATTTCTCAGAAAAAATAGAAGGAAAATATGTTGTGATTCCTGTCAGGAACTCTGTGAATCAGGTTCTGCCGATGAAGGGTCTGAGAAAGGTTTTCTGCGATAAAGCTGTCCACGTAATATCTTTACTTCCTTTGGGGCGTGAAATTGTAACTCTACTGTTTTATTGACACAGTCGATATTCTTAACTACAATTCGTACATCGTCACCGATATACACGTCTCCGTTTAGCTTAATGTTAAGGTTTAACATGAAATGCTCCTAGTAATTCCAGATGCTTCTTGCTATAATTTAATATGATCTGGTGTAACCGTTAATAAATTATATTTTGGTATCTAACGTGTAGGAGTAGAGTTATGGAAAAAAGAATTCTGCGGCAGGACGATTTTGTTATCGTCATTGAAGACAAACCAGCTACACCATCTGGGTTTGCTCGCTATAGCGATTACCATTGCATGGTATGTTCTAAGGACGCTTCTCGACTGGTAGATCAGGTCTGCTTGAGGCATGCTTTGAATGCGATAGGTTTGCGCTGGGATGACTATGTCATGGACACAGAGTCCCGAAGACGACCGATCACGGATGTTTTAGATCCTAATGATGAAGAAGAGCGTAACTACTTTTGTATTGAGTACTACCTCTCTGAAAAGAAATAGCGCGCTTGGTTAGCTCCACCTCCACACATTACTGCAATATGCAGTAATTTTTATCTACATGTCCATTGTGCTTGGTTTAATAGATGAGAATGTGCTTAACGGGCACCTAAACACTGTAGAGTTGTGAAGTTTAAACATCTCCTTTTTTCCTTCTGTTACAAGAAAAATCGGAGGCAAACCAAGCTCTTGTAAGATTTCGTTGATTCGGGCCTTCGGCACTATAAACTCATGGACATCCACTTTTCTAAGCTCATTTTCTGGTAGTGCTCCTTCAAAGATCAGTTGCCGTATGATGGCCGCAGCAGTGTTTTTTCGTTGTTTAACCGAGCTTTTCTTCAGGTTGGCTAGTATAAAGTTCTCGGCATCCTCTCCAATATCGAATAGCTTAGCAAACTCCTTCAAAAAAATGTAATAATAGTCGTTTCGTCGTCGTTTAATGGCAAATGGGTCGTCTCTTCTTGTTAGGCATTTCTGAATCCAGAGGCACAAACTGCTATTGATGTCTTTTTCTGAGAATAGCGGAGCTGGATTATCCGAAAGTCCAAAAATGAGTCCTCTGGATAAGTACATGGCTACAAGGGCTTGCAGCTCGTTTACGAAATATATCTTGCTGTACCTATTCTGCAGTATGCTCAGCGAGAAAGACCTATAGGCCGTCGGCCAGAGTAAACCAGAATCTTCGTTATAAGACGGGTCGTGTATTGGTACAGATAGTTGCTCGAGTATGTGCTCTGCTGCCTGCCCTGGGTTTCCAAGGATTGCTATGTCAGTCTTCTGTTTCAAGTATAGATACCTACCGATGGCACAGCAGAATGCAAAGAAGAAGAGCAGATGTTCCGCTTGCCCCTGGGTAGTTGGCTTCAGGGATACTTTCCTGGTGTAGAGACGAACCCTGCCAGCGGGCTCGTCTTTGAAACCCATGTGTGTGTTGCATATCCGTGACCCTGTAATAATCACGTTTGGCAGTACAACTTTATTTTTAGTTATGCGGGGCTTATATCGTTTGGTCTTTACCGGATAACTCAATGCGGCTGCAACATCTGCTAAATGCTTCTTTAAAGAGGGCATGCAGTACAGGGCTATTCCAGCATCTGCACACAATTCTGCAATTTCACTATAAAATCTGTGCTTTCCTGTGATTTTGAATGGAATCTGCTTATTATTGGCAAGTATTCTTCCGATGTATCTGTACGTCTGTCTGTATTTGTGTATGCGATGAATTTGAATATTAACGTTGAGTGCCAGATCGGTAGATGGCATAGCGTACCAGGCATGATGCTGTGATACAATAGTTGTTTTTGCCGTTAAAGCTACGGAAGTCGTCAGTTCCTCCTCCAGCGGCTTAGCGTTAGCTAGATATATCAATAATTCTGCTGGACTTTGCGATACCGAATTCACTACGGATTCGGATACAATTTTTGGCCTCAAAGGTTTTAAATGCCGATACTTCTCCGGAGCATACTGTTTAAGCACAAGAACGAGTTCCCTCCGTGGCAACCATTCGTATATGGATTCAATATCCATGAACGGGGATGCCATAATAGCAGCTACAGAATTTTCTAGGATAAGAAAATTGAAAAAGATACGCAGGGCAAGAAGTGGGTCCTGGAAAATGAAGATGTTATTATAAGAATAATTGGCATGTCTAGCGGTATGTCCTAAGCAAACTCCTCCGTCCTTCCATGAAATCCTGGATGTTGTTCCAAAGATTGGATGGACCAGGACGAATCCAGTTATTAACCGATCTATGCTCTCTGGTATAATGTAGTAATTATCTGACGATTTCCGTGGTTCAACGATGCCTTCAGACAGCAATCTATGAACAGCTTGCAGGGAATTGAATCCAAGGGTGAGTGGACGAAGGTCCTCCGGAACCGCTTGCAGCTTGTCCATGTAGTAATTAGATACGACTGGTTCACACGATACTCGCATGAATGAATGGAATCTCTGCTGGTTGCGGATCCAGTCTTCGTTCGTTTCGTATTGCCTTAATTTATGAGAAAGCTCCGGATGGCTATGCTCTAACCGCCGGACTATAATATTTATAGAACTAGTTTCACAGTTGCAGGACGCGAGGCCGTTGAAAATAGTAAATGACGCTTTACAGACAGGACATCTGATAACCGAGGGTTTGTAGCCAGGTGTACTCATGAGAACCTATAAAGATTTGATCCGTGCTGCTCAAGAGCTGGCCAGTACTGAGCAGGATATTACAGATCGAGAATTCCGAAAGCGCGCTGCTATGTTAATGGTAGAAGCAGAACGCTACGGAGTCGGTCCAGAAATTAATAGTATCTTGAACAAACGGAAAAAGCAAGCTAGTGCTCCGAAGCCGCCGGGTGATTATACGAATCTTCCTCTTCGCAATCCAACAGAAATAAAAAAAGCTGCTGAATGGTTTGCCCAATTTCGTAGCCGGTTTCCGTTTGAAGTTCGAGTTAAACAGGCAAGACAGATTCTCGAACGAGCTGAAGCACTGGGCGTATCGTTAGAAGCTGATATAGAGGAATGTTTGCATAAGAGTGCCTGCCTGGGTCTCATAAATAAGAATTTTATCAAGCATGAGCTTACAAAGCGAGCCAAATACTTTGAGCAGTCCGGAAGACAGAACCTTGCTGAAAACATCAATTCGATCATAAAAGAGTTGGATGGATTTGAGAGCGACGATGCATTGCTGAAGAATGGTTTTGCTGTTAAGTTAGCGGGATATGTTGATGCGTTAGACCGTAGATATAACCTGCTTACTAAATACGGAAAATCGTTCCAGATTCCAGAAGATTTCATTTTCTCACAATCCATTGAGCCTATCATCGAATATGCATCACTCATAGGGAACGTAAAAACAGGAAAATACTACTCTCCAAAAGATCTTGAACGGTTAGATATGCAGAAGCTGAAAGATGCATTAGGTCCGGAGTTTGAAAAAGCGGCGAGCGTTGCCGGTGCTGCGACAGACGCAGCAGGGTTGAAGGAGTGGTTCAAGACTGCGACCAAAGACGAAGCTCGTATTTTTGACGTGCTTGCTGCGGAGCAAGGGATATATCCAACAGCCGAGAAGCTTCCAGAAGAATGAGATCTATTCGTAGTAATATATTAAAATCAGAACATTGTTACGCTACGACTGCTCTGGCCTGCTTTCTGGACCAATTTGGTACAGAGGGGTTAGATTGGTTACCAGAGACGATTTTTGTTAGCATGGAGGAAGCCTATGGTGCTCTTCCAATTGGAACATTGAATAAGTTAATGGCTGGAATACAGATTCTCACTTCTGACGATTTTTTTACAAAAGTAGGAAGGTTCGTCGATTACACAAATATCCTGAATCATGGACACTTCGACGATTCAGTAGCTGACGTAGGTGAGATAGCCTGGGCGCTCACTGAAGTAAAGATCATCAATGATCCTGGTAGCACAGAAGATCCCCTGGCAATATTTGTATCGGATATAGTGGAGTATATTGAGGCTGCCTTCAATAATAGCGGGCTGACTTATCCACCTGATATTTTTAAATATTACGGACTGTACTTCCCAGATAAGCGTCTCAACGTTCTGTCCTCCTATGCCGATAACCCTGAACTGTATTCTATTTTAGACGAAGCAGTGAAGTATCACACTGCATTGGTAAATGCAGCTATTAAGCAAAATCTCGATGAGCTATTCATTCAATTATCACAATGTGGCTTAAATGTGCCAGACGTCACAGCATCACCAGCGCGGAAGCCCCCGACTTCAGTCGGGGGAGGAAGCGCGGCCCCTATGGGTTGACATATTGAACCAATCCGCCTATAATTATAGGTATGAAGCTGACCTTGCAAACACAACTTCTGCCCACGCAGGAACAGGTCTTGGCGCTTGAAGCGACCATGCGTGCGTTCAATGCCGCCGCCGATTGGTTGGCAGGAGAAGCGTTCCATCGTAAAACCGCCAACAAAATCCTGTTGCAAAAACTCTACTACGCCACATTGCGTGAGCGCTTCGGGCTTTCTGCTCAAATGGCGGTACGTTGTATCGCTCAGGTCTGCGAAGCGTACAAGCGGGACAAAACAAAACGGCCACACTTTAGACCTTTTGCTTCTATCCCATACGATCAGCGTCTCATGAGTTTCAAGGGCATTGACCGCGTGTCGCTTTTGACGCTCTCGGGTCGCATTCTCGTGCCTATGGTCATGGGCAAGTATCAGCAAGAACGGTTTACCAACGCAAAAGGACAATGCGATCTGGTGCGGCGCAAGGATGGCAAGTGGTTCCTGCTTGTGACCGTTGATCTGCCAGACGGCACCAAGCCGCCAACGACCGATTTCATTGGCGTGGACTTGGGTGTTGCAAACCTTGCTACAGACAGCGACGGGCAACGCTACAGCGGCGATGCGGTCGAAGCCGTCAGGAGTAGGCAGTACACACTGCGCGCCAGTCTCCAGAGGGCTGCTTCTGACAAAAAGCGGCGAGGCATGCGTCCGAAGAACATCCGGCGCAAGCTCAAGCGATTGAGCGGGAAGGAAAGGAGATTTCGCGCCAACGAGAATCATCGCATAGCCAAATCGCTCGTTGCTAAGGCCAAAGGCACCGGTCGCGGGCTTGCCCTGGAGGAACTCAAGGGCATCCGCAACCGGACACGGTTTCGCAAGGCGCAGCGGGCGAAGATGGGTGGATGGGCTTTTGCGCAACTTCGTGCATTTGTCGAATACAAAGCCAGGCTGGCAGGCGTTGAGGTCGTCTACATCAACCCTGCCTATACCAGCCAGACGTGCGCGGTTTGCGGGCATGTATCCAAAGCCAACCGCCCATCGCAAACGGAGTTTCGCTGCGTGGCCTGTGGGCACGCCGACCACGCAGACGTGAACGCGGCGAGGAACATCCGTTGCCTCGCCAGGGCGTCTGTCAATACGCCTAAAGTCTCGGAACCGCATCAGGACCTCCTGGTTGCGTAGTACAGGGACAAGCCCCCGACTTCAGTCGGGGGTAGTTGACCAGACAGGTTCGCTATGGCATAATAAATTGCTCTCTCCTCCGCCTGCAATCGTATATTTTGAAATAGGGTATGATTGCAGGCATTAAAATATGGTAATGAATTTAATGCTCCGCGGAACAACATCTCTAGTTGTTCCGCGGAGCATAACTTTTTATTGTATTTTACTTTTTCTATTGAATTTACCGTATTTACTGAATTTACCGCTGTAACTTTGCTGTAACTTTATTGCCATCGTTTCGGATTGTTAGGCTGGTTTCTTCCGGAGAGTCCAGCTATAAAAACTCTCCGGAACACGATCTTCGTTTAGTTGTTCGTTTCTTCATTTCTAGGAGAAGGAGCTTGCGATGAGAGTTGCAAAGTCGGCGTTTTTAGCGGCTCAGGCCGGGATTCCGACGGTTTTGGTCGGGGACTACGGGATAGGGAAGTCAACGGTGAATTATCAATTTGCCAAATTCTGGCTGAGGAGGAACGGATTCGATGAGGAGAACGTTATACACTTTCCGATGGTAGGGGCATTAACGGAGGACCTTATCGGATACCCTGAGATTCAGGATGATCCTGAGATAGGTAAGGTCACCGTTAACATTCCTCACCAGCGGATTCGTAAGCTGATCAATGGTGGAGTTGTGTTGTTGTTGGAAGAACTCAATAGAGGCGATGAAAGGATTCAGAACGCCGTAGCTCAGATATTAGATGGTGAGCTAGGGCAATTCGGAAAACGAGCGGAGATTCTCGTCCTGGCGACCATGAATAAGCATGGTCGTGGGATATACGAGTTGAACGAAAACATTATAAGCAGAATGGCCTTTTACAACTGTACCATTGACAATACGGAGGAACAGCTCGCCATAATGACGGGCAGGTACAGTACCGACAGCAAGTTTATACCATTGCCTGATAATTGGAAGGATTATATACCGATTGTGCGGAGCTGGATGGCTGGATTTTATCAGGTCCGATCATCGGCGTTCGTTGCTCCGCACGGATTTGACTTTACGGAACCGTGGCCGAATCCCAGGTCACGTGATAAGCTGGCGGTCCCCACGCTTGCCGCGTTATTGTCGGTGGGGCAACCGACCAGTCTGGAGATTGAGGATGCGCTAAAAGCGACGATGGGAACATCGTTCGCGTTAGAGTTTAGTCACTGGTACTCGACCCGTGACTATCCAGATCCGCGAAAAATATTGGACGAGATAATACACGGGAACAGTCCGAAGTTCTCCGGTGGTGTACCAGCATTCATTTCCGTTTTTGGAGAGATTTTATATATCATAAAAACTCTCCCTAAGGAGAGGGCAGTGATTTCTATGGAAAAAGTGCTGAATTATTTTGGCAAGAGCTTCACGGAAGCGGATGTCCCGGAGGCTTATCTGTTTACGGTCTTCTTGTACCTTCAGGAAAAAGAGCTTGTAAGGAAGGTGCCAGTGTCACTGGCTCCAGTGTACAACAAGTTCAAAGAGAGGTGGTAATATGTTATCTAGAGATCAAATTTTCAAGCTCCGCGTTGATACTGCTAAACTATGTCGTTTTGATATAGCTCGTTTAGCGGTATCTATACCCATTCGCAGTGAGAAGAATTTGCCGGGCGTGTATATTAGAACTCACGGAAATACTGTAATCCTGTCTGAGGAATTAATTCAGGATTACGAGTATGAGGACATAGTTTATGCTTTCGTACATGCACTATCTGGCATACTACTTCGCCACGAAAGGCGAATGGGTATGCATGCGTTAACAGCGAGCGACAGGTCCGTGTGGTGCCTGGCATCTGAGGTCTGTCGCTCGTCGTTTGTACGAATTCTGTTTCCGTTTGGGGTGAGACCCAGACAATTGAATTTTTTGCAGTTCGATGACATCAGGGATGTTGTCACTAACGTAAAAGAGGACTCTTGTGTCGAGGATCTCTATTATGCCCTCATGGAGGCAGGGAAGGAATACTCAGAGTTGCCACAATGTCTGAGCACTCTGGGTGGTGAAGGTGATGGGGATCCATCGACGAATAGTGGCGAGGAGCTGGATCCCATAGAGGATGCTATGCTGGATTCGACTGTCGAGGAAACGATGCAGATGGTTGCAAAACGTTTCCTGGAGACGATGTTTCGCGGTATAGCGTCCGCTCACGGGGAGTTTCAGTATTTCATAGCTGAATACTACCCGGAATTTAACAAGGATGTATCTCGTATTCGAGCGTTTCTCCGATCTGCATCTGGAAGAGGATCTGGAAGATACCGAGAAGGAGAACGCCCGAGGAGAAGGAACCCCACTCAAATTAAGCTGAAGCAAGTGGACAGGATGAGCTTCGGTAGAGTGGCGGTGATTGCGGACGTGTCCGGAAGTACAGCGGAGCATCGTGCTCGGCTGTTTCAAGGGCTGACTGCTGCCGTCAAAGCCTGTGATAGAATAGACGTATTTATTGGTGACACAGCTATTCTGACGGAGCTTGTAGGGGTAAGGTCAGCCGGACAGATAAAGGGGTTGAATGATGGAGGTGGGACTGACATGGCGGCCATCATGCAGGAGGTCGATCGGCGCGGCTACCACTCCATCGTAGTCATTACTGACGGCCACACGCCCTGGCCACCAGCTAAGTTGAAAGGGGACACGTATTATTTCCCGTTCGGTGATTTTACGTTGAAAGGAGTTCCGGAATGGATAAAGATTGTTTAACGCTCTACAAAGTTTTGCCAGAAAAGGTAAGGAAGATTTGTGCTATAGCAGCATCCGATCTTGCAGGAGGTTCTTTAATCCCGGATAAGGTGTTTCCATACATCTTTTCTGTGGACTCTGCTTTCGGAGGATATGTAGTCCTACTGTGTGACGAGAAATCCGGAAAAGCATACGTAGCTGTTGAGCTGAGTTCCGGAGAGTATCTGTTGCTAGGAAGGATAGACGCTGAGATCGTTAGCATAAAGAAAGAGGGCGGCGAAGAGACTATCTACGCTGCCTTTCGACAAAAAATGCTGACGTATCTATATAAAACGGAAAATGTAGATAATTCAGTCCGCGCTGAGCTTGTAGCCGATAATTTGATCGCTAATAATGTTTTTCCGGCAGAATCCCGTCCTGCCATTGTGGAATCCTTGAAGGATCATG
>Ga0208461_1001722_pt1 | contig 19115 bp, 16 predicted proteins | sample AD_JPNTR4_MetaG_FD_184448 | JGI IMG/M metagenome (GOLD analysis project Ga0208461, IMG submission 184448) | Active sludge microbial communities of municipal wastewater-treating anaerobic digesters from Japan - AD_JPNTR4_MetaG (SPAdes) (version 2) | ecosystem: Engineered > Bioreactor > Anaerobic... | reverse complement strand
TATTTAATTGGTGAAAAATATTAGAATTTTCAGCTTTTTCTTTATGTGCGACCAGAGAATCAATCATAATATTTCCTACAAAATAAATTTTCTCTGGGTCTATACCCTCTTTCTCCAAATTTTTATTTGCATCCAGCGAAGGTGTTAATAAAATATCGGATATTCTATCTGTTAGAACTCTATTTATCTCTTCAGGCATTCTATCATCATAACTTCTTAGACCCGATTCAAGATGAGCTACAGGAATATATAATTTCTTAGCCACTAAAGCACAGGCAATGGTAGAATTAACATCTCCCGCAACAATAACTAAATCAGGTTTATCCCCTGCTAGAATCAAATCTTCATATCGTTCTATTATTCTGGCTGTCTGTTTTCCCTGTGTTCCTGAACCTACATTTAAATAGGCAGATGGCTCAGGCATAGCCAAATCATTAAAAAAGAGTTTAGACATTTGTTCATCATAGTGCTGACCTGTGTGTATTATCTGGGGTTCATATCTATTACTATACAACGATAATTCTCTATAAAGAGGAGCCATTTTCATAAAATTAGGCCTTGCACCCACTATCAAATGAATCAATCTCATAACGCCTTGTCAAATTCCTTAACTTTTATTTTCATATTCATTCCAAATTTATAACTTCTTTTTTCACTATTTGTATTTCTTCGTTTGTTTCAGTGATTTCGGTGATTTCGGTGGCTTCTGCGGTTTTATTTAAATCTACCAAAATCAAAATCCTTTGCCTTAACCTCTTTTACCGATTCAGGATAATTTTCTACAAACCATACCCAGAATGTTGTTACATCAATTTTATCTTGAAGGAGTCTCTCTCTCTTTTTTTCCCATTTTTCTTTTAAATTAGGCAGTTCCAAAAATTCTTTTATTCTATAAAGCATCCAATCAAATTGCGAAGGATGATAACCAAAGGTTAAACCGTATTTTAATTCTAATTCCTCCAAAACTGCCAATCTATTAGCAAAAGTATTACAACGAAATGAAGGGACCCCTAATACAGCTGATTCTTTAGTCATAGTTTGCGAATCAGATATTAGCATTTGAGCATAATATAAAAAAGTATGTATTTCATCAGGTGCTATTGGCATTCTGAATTCAGCAAATTCTGGTTCTAATGCTGTTTCCGTAGTGATAAATACTTTTCCATATTTAGAAAGCGTATCTATCAAAATATGTTTTTGTTCTTTACTTAATCCATATTCGTGAATATCGTGATGAGCTTTAAAAGCATTAAACCTTAATATAAAATATTTGTTCTCTTCATTTAATCCATATTTTGTCAGGATACTGGGATCAGGTGTAAAATTATTAGGATGTAAATAAGCAAGCTCATGATTACCAGGATAATATATAGCATTTTTGAGATTTTCATAACTTAGAGCATCTGGTGATAGAATGTGATCTACATAAGGAGAAACAAACTTTGCTGTAAATGGTTGAACCGCCTGGTCATCTTCATCTAATAAAATTGATTTAGTTTTGGTCCCCCTCAAGGCAAAAACTGATAATGATGAGCCAATTGCTATATCTATCTTTCTCTTTTTTATAATATTCTTTATCTTACGATTAAAACTAAATTGTTTAATAATTTTCTCTCTAATATTTTTGCCCTTCTCGCCAATTTCAATATAGGGTATTTGATAGGTATTTAATAGATTTCTTACTATTGGAATAGATTGACAAACTACGGTTAAATTATGATTATCCTTTAATCTATAATACAAATTTTTAATGTTATGAAAATGGGCAGGATGAGCTATATTAACAAGTATATTCATTAAATAGATTAATAATTATAATTTAGTGTTTTTACTTTGGAGGATCGTCTTTATACATTTAATCTTTTGCAAAGATTTAAAACCAGCTTCAGCCAATTTCATTTTTAAAGGATTATGAACTAAAGTGTATCTACCATAGTTGACTAATTTCCCGCCAAATGACATTTTGTAATCACGAACACCATAAGGGACATTAGGTTTTCCAGCACCACCAAAATCAAATACAGTTTTTCCTTCTTTTTTACAAAGTTTAAATACTTCCCAAGGAAAGATATCATTAGGGTGCTTATCATAATATTTAGATATACTACCTGCAAACAAGCCAAAAACAGTATCCTTGTATTGAAGAGTAAACCTTATACCTATAAGCTTATCGGTCAAAAAAACCCCATATATAATCATTCCCATATTTTGAGTACTTTTTTGTAATGCATTTTCAAAGAATAAGATTGAGGGTAAAGGCAATTTAATCCTATTATATACTTCTTTCATAATAGAATAACTCTCAACCAAGTAGTCATTAGTTAATTTACTTACAAATACACCATTCTTTATTGCTTTTTTTATATTTTTTCTTCTGCTTGGATGTATTTGTTCCCATAAGATATTCTCTCTTTGAGATAAATCAACTATAATATTCAAATGTTCTTCATAATGAAAACCCAATTCTTCATAAATATGCCTCTGGTTTGAGGTATCGTAATTATTTCTTATTTCGGTATACACAGCCTTTCTTTTCATAAAATTTATATAATGTTTTAATAATGTAGAGAGAGCTTCGTCATCAAGAGCAACAGGAGCTTGCATTAATACTGCCCGGGTTGATATTTTACCTAGAATACCAGGTGAAACTGTTTCTAAACAGCCGGATAATATACCCTTTATTTCCTCATTTCTGTCAATAGCAAAAAAGGCAAAAGCCCTGTAGCCTGGCGTTTCATTCCAGACATCATACATATAAGGAGTTGAGAAAATATTACAATTTTCATTATTATCCGTAAAATCCTGCCATTTTTCTCGAGATATTTGAGAAGCATTAATGATTTGATATTTTTTGATATTGTCCATATTATAAATAATATATTATATATTTAATAATTAATTTAATTTATATGATATTCTAAGTTTGTTAATGCTAATAACATCCATGCTTGACTCCACCTCATATAGGGTATATTATTAGTAATAAAAGGATATTTTCTGTAATAAAAATAACCCTCTTTATCCTGCATATGCGTTATTGTCCATTCTGCGATCACGCTCGCAAAGTCTAAACTATCAGATACGTATTTATTAAGTTGGCTAAAAGTAATAATACCTTGTGCCTGATTATGAATATCAATAGGATATTCTTTAGGATACCGCCATTTTGCTATCCCTTGAGAAGAAAATTGAAAATTACGGTAAAATTGTAGCCCTTTTGTGATTGCTTGTAAAACAGAATAATCGTTAGTTACTGAGAAGTAATCATATAAAGAATTTAATATAAAACCTTGATGGAAATCAATTTGAATTCGTTCTTCTCCGGTGATTTGATTAATACTATAATTCCAATGGCCATCTGAATGCTGTTTGGCAACTACATAATTAACAGCTCTATTGGAAGTTTCTATTAATAATTCATCTTTCTTTAACTCATAGGCTCTCAACAATATTTGCATAGCCAAAAGAGACGCATTATAACATATCCCTTGTGAACGATGAGTATAAGCAATAGATATCCCTTCTCTCAAATTTATATGTGGAACTCTATTCATCACATATTCAGCAGCACTTTGAATAATATTAAATATCTTATCCTTATGAGCAATTTTACTATAAGTAGCTAATCCATCTACAACAAAAGAAGTTACAACAACTGAAGGGCAAAAAGAAGGTAAATATTCAGTTGGATTAGCCCAGGGAAAATTATATCCCCAGCAATATTCAGGAAAATCAGGAGACTTTAATGCTAGCAATCTTGTATATATTTCTTCACAAATATTTAAAAGAGATTGATCTTTCGTAATCATATACTGCACTGAATATGCTTTAAGCATTAAGCCTAGTCCTTTGGGATTATCTTGAGGTTTTATTGCAAAAATTTTCCGTAAGTTAATTGGATTGTTTTTAAATACCTGAGTAATTATCGCTCCTACTATAGGTTGTTGAATGTTTTTTAAAATTGGACTGGTTAAAGCATCATAAGGATCATATCCCTTAAAATCTTTGTAGATTATATAATGACTAAGTTTATTTAATGCATCTTTTATCATAGAGAAATAGCTCTTTTCTGTTTAATGGACTCTAATACTAAGAGAGTTGCTTTAGAAGAAAGGTATATTTCATCAAAGGATATAGGAGGTTTGCCACCATTTTTCAGGAAATTGATATATTCTATTACTTCATCACTATGTCCCTTATCTTGTTTGGATTTTGTCATTTTTTTACGATTTGTATATTCAGTTAAAGTAATAAAATCGTCTATAGTAAACACAGCACCATCGCAAAAAACTTCTATTCTTTCTTTTGGACAAGATTTATTTCCATTGGAAAAATATGATATATTGGCTATTGAACCATTTTCAAATTTGAGAGATATACAGACTGTATCCTGAGTAATATTTGGCTTTGCATAAGCAACGATATCTGTAATAGGAAATCCTGCAATGTGCATAGCCAGGTCAATAAAATGACATACTTCTCCAATTATTCTTCCCCCCCCAACCATAGGATCATGAACCCAATGATCAGGTGGAAGTATTCCAGCATTTACTCTAATATTTGTTGCTTTTATTTGATCTTCATTCAATTTTGATTTTATCATCTTTATAAAAGGAGAAAAACGTCTATTAAAGCCCAGCATAAGAGATATGCCATTTGATTTTTCATAGGCATCCTTCACCCCTTCCAGTTCTGTCATATTCATAGCCAAGGGTTTTTCAACATAAACATTTTTTCCTGCTTTAAGTGATTCAATAATAAATTTTGAATGCGTATTATGTCGTGTTACTACAAAAACAGTATTAATTGTATTATCTTTAATAATATCATTAGCGTTAGAGGTATAATAAGAAAAACCGTATTTCCTTGCTACATATGCAGCTTCGTTCCCAATTATAGATGCAACACCAACTAAAGAACATTTATTCTTTAAATGTGGTAAAAGAGTGTTTTGAGCGAAAGATCCAGAACCAATAAACCCAACTTTTATATTATTAGATAGCGGGATAATATTTTCTTTAATTGTAATTTTTTTTGACATTTCTACAACATTTGAATATTTTAAAAGAATGCCACAGAAAAACTCCTTTTTTTCTAATATCATATCATAAGCTTTTTCTGCATCTTCAAAATCAAATTCATGAGTAATAATATTACTCATATTTATCTTGTTATTTGATAATAAATCAACAAAGGTCTGCATATTACGATTCTCAGTAAATCGAACATAACCAATAGGATAATCATAACCCTTATTTTCATAATTATCATCATATCTTCCTGGTCCATAAGAGCAGGACATTCTTAGCTCAAGCTCTTTTTTATAATAATTTTCTCTGCTAAATCCAGTTGGTACAGCTCCAACTATTATTACTCTACCTTTTTTCCTACTAATTTTGCCTGCAAGTTCTACAGGATCTAATGATCTGGTTGCTGCAGTAATAATAACAGCATCAGCTCCATATCCTCTTGTAATATCTAAAATTGTATTTTCTAAACCTTCAGTATTACGAACAAAAGTATATTTTGCTCCATTTTTCTTAGCTAATTCAGTAAGATGAGAATCAAGATCTATACCTATAGGTATGACACCGGAAGCATTAAGGATTTGACAAGTTATTTGCCCAATTAATCCTAATCCAATAACTACACAATTCTCTCCCACTTTCAAATCTGCTTGCCTAATTCCCTGGATTGATATAGAACCAATAGTTGTAAAAGCCGCAAATCCAGGTAAAACATTATCTGGTACTTTAACACATAAATTCTTTGGAACTTTTACAATTTCTGCATGAAAAGCTCCTTCTCCTCCACATGCTACGATATCACCAAGAGAAAATCCTTTTACCTGAGCGCCAATTTCAATTATTTCTCCAACACAGCTATAACCCAGAGGAGAAGGTGCTTCAAGTTTATTCATAACTATTTTATAGGTTGTAATGATACCTTCCGATTTTGCCATTTTTAAAACAGCATGAAATTCATTCTGACGGGCTCTTGCTTTGGCAATATATCCCTTTCTGGCATCTATAACAGTTTTAGATTCAGTGCCTGAGCTAATTGCTGAATATAAATTTTTTACCAGAATCTCATTCTCTCCGATATGGGGACAAGGAACATTAATCAATGCCATTTTGCCTGATTTTAATTCCTGAGTTAATTGTTTCATTTAAGCAACTCCATATATATTTTTTCAATTCTTTTTACAACATTACTAGCATAATACTTTTGCGCATCATCGTAATTATATAAAGACATATTATACATTAAATCCTTATTATTAATTAATCTAATAATTGCTTCTGCAAGAACAATGTTATTATCAATTGGAATAAAATAGCCATTCAAACCTTCTTTAATTATATCTTTTAATCCACCAACAGGGGTCACTAATAAAGGCAAGCCGAAAGCCATTGCTTCCAAAACAGTAGTAGGCATTCCTTCTGTATAGGATGGTAAAACATAAATATCCGATTCACTATATACTCTGGACTTATCTTCTCCAGAGACATATCCCAGAAATTTAATGTAATTCTTATTTTTTATCTTTTCCATTACATCTTTTTCTGCTCTTCCACTACCTGCTACTAATAATTGAATTTTATAATCTCGCTGTGTCAATAACTCGCAAGCATTTATTATATCAAATACCCCCTTTTCTCTTTCAATGCGAGCCAAAAAAAGTATAGTAATTTCATCAGAGCACTTTTGTAATTTTTTGGCAATGTTAAAATTATTCAACAGATTATCATCTACTAAAGTGGTTTCAAGATAAATATTTTTTTTATAGCCTAAAGATTCTAGTATCTCTTGAGATTTTTTTGATAAGGTAATCAAAGCATCTGTATTTTTCAAATATAATTTTAATAACCATTTATAGTTGTTCATCATAAGTATTTCTTCATTCTGGGACCATCCATGAAAAAAAACTATACATTTCTTTCTTGTCATTTTAGCATAAATAGCAAATATAAAATCTCTTAATATTGACTCTTTCCCTAAAGAAGTATTAATATGCACTATTTGAATATGCGTTAGAATCACATTAATAAAATAAGATATATAATCTTTTAATAATCTTATCCCTTCTGAAAATGAATTACCTCTATAAGGCCATTCTCTTGCTCCTCTGTATTGATAATACACAGGAATTGAAAAATAATTCTTCAAAACCTGATAATAATTTTTTATCCCGCCGTCAGCAGTTTCAGAAGGAGCAAGAATCAAAACTTTGAGTCTTTTTTTCAACAATTATAATAATCCCTTTTAATATAGATATAAAGTTATTTAAGAAAATATTTAAAATTTTCGTTCTTAAATATAATTTCTCTATTTATCTATTGGTTTTAATTCTATATTATTTTTATCTACTGTTAACTTCTAATATATGAATTTGCACATATAAGATTATTATATTAGATTAATTCCTTAAATATTCAGCATTTTAGCTTTTTTATAAGGAGAATCAATTTCTATATCAGGCAATTTAAGTTCTGGCATTTGAAGCGCATCTACTAACTCAAAATATTCAGGGAAATAATGTCCACTGTGCCAGATAAGGTTTTTATCCCAGTAACCATTGGAAAACTCAGGATAATCACCATATGTATAACTTATTTCAGCAATAAGAGGATTTTTATTTTCGTCATATATAAAATCCAATGCCATAGATTGAAAATTGAGCTTGACAGAAATATCAAAAGCAATTTTTAACATATTTTTATCAATAGTATTTCTATCCATATCATAATAATTGCTTCCACTCGCACGAAAATCATTTTCCCTTACAAATCTTTTAAACGCAAAGGCTCTTTCTCCTAAAATACAAACACGCGTATCATATTTATTATTAGGTAAAAATTTCTGGAAACAAACATAATTTTTATGACGGTGATAATTTATAAAAGGGGTAGCCTTACCTGTTAACTTATGATACATTGGCTTAATAAGATATTTAAACATTCTTTTCTTATCGCAATTAAAAGCTTTATATTTTCCAGGAAGATCAAAAAAATAAGGATGAATCCCTTTCCCAAAAGCTTTTTTTATGAGCGATTTTGCTTCTTTAGCTGACTTTATAAGCTTTACATTTGCCGAACCTGCTCCCCCTTTTAGTTTGAAAACAACAGGATAATTGGCATTTTCAGCCCATTTAAGCGCTTCTTTTTTATCCCAGAATATATAAGAATCTACAACAGGAAAACCCATACTTTTCAATAAATAATATTGTTTCACTTTATCATCATAATGCCAGACTGTATTATAATCGGGGAAACAGGGAATATTTAAAAATAGATTTATAACCGGGACTATTGTAGCTGCTAAAGCAAGGTCATCATCATAATGACCTATTTTAGCAAGAAATAAGTTTATTTTTTTTATCTTTGCCCAAAAAGAATCGCTATTAATATCAAGATCAATATAATCAATAGAATTATAATTAAGAACCTGTTTATACACATTAAGTTCAGAGTAATGCATATTTCTGAAAGGTTTAAGTATTCCGACTAACATTTTTTATTCCTTATAATATATTCAATAGTAGTTATAATTTTCTCCCGGTGTGACTCGCATCTTATTAAATTCAGTAAATAAATGTCTGCTTTTCTCTCTATATATTTTCTAAACATACCAAATTTAAGACCTAATTTAATAAATTTTGAAGGTCTAAACAAAGATTTCAGGTTTGTTAGATATGTTTCTGAGCAATATTGATCCCACATATTTTGAATTTTTTTTTCATCAGAAATTATACGATTCATTTTCTCCAATTTTTGGCTGATTTCTACATCTTCTATTAGCTCAATTTGATGAGAGATTAAGTCATATTTAAATATATAAAAATCTATATCATTCTTTTTTAATACTTTTACTGCTGCTGCTAATCCAATAAACCATAATTCAATATTAGGCAATTCAGGAAAATAAAAATTTCCAAGACCATATTGAATTATTTTATTATTATAAGTTTCCCAACCAGAAATAGTATGACTATGGTGAGATAAAATGATATCTGCTCCAGCTTCTATCAGAAAACGGCAATATCTTTGTTGCCCTGGTGCTGGATAAGGATATAATTCAACACCCCCATGATATTGAACTATAACTATATCAGCATTTTTTTTAGCTTTATTTATTTGTATATATTGTTCTCTTGGATCCAGTCCTATGGCAGCTATGCCTTCAGAAGAATCTGTTGAAAATTCGTTTTCTGTAAAACTAATCAAAGCAACTCTTGTATCATCTATATCAATAAATAATGGGTTATTCTCGTTATAACTCTGTAAGCCAAAATATTTAATATTAGATGAATCTAAAATTGAACAGGTATCAATTATGCCTTGAATTCCATAGTCTTTTATATGATTATTAGCTAAATTACAAATATTTATATTAAACTTTTTTAATAAATTTACACTATCTTGATCAGCTTTAAGGTGTGGTCCGGTTTTAGCAATTTTTGACTCTGACTTTGTTAGAGGGCATTCTAAATTAATTACATTATATTTTGATTTTGACAATAAATCCTGCAACATAGGTCCTATATTTACTTTTTCATTTGCATTTGTATCAACAGGACAAAAATCTCCTAAAAATATAAAATCGTAATCTGGATAATACATTAATAAATTTATTATATTTTATACTATATAAATTTCAACAATTATTTCTTTTAGCTAAAACGGATTCAATTGATGCTTCCATTTTACCAAAAGTAGCCTCTAAAGTATATCTTCCCTGAACAAACTTTCTACATTCCTCGGATAATTTTTGTCTTAATTCTGGATGATTTATTAGCATAAGCGTTTTTTGAATTATCTCTTCATCCGAATCAGCATAATAACCCTGGACACCATCTTGAATTCCTACACTTTGAAGACCATTATGGGTTCCTATTACAGGAACTCCAAGTGCCATCACTTCAACTAATCTACCCCTAAATCCAGAACCTGTTTCAAGGGGTAAAAGTAAAACAGCACATTGACTAATAATCGGTTTAATATCCTTAATAAAACCCGTTACAATCATATCTGGATAATCATATTTATCCAATAGTTCTAAAGGTGGATTACTACCTGCAATAATTAATTTTGCACGGGGATGCAATTCAATTATAGCAGGGTAAATTCTATCAAGTATCCTTTTTAATGCTAATCTATTAAATTGATTGGATAAACTTCCATAAAATAATAAAGAATTGTTGTCAATGGGACATTTGTACTCTAAAAATTCCGATAAATCCTGTCCATTTGCAGCTATTACAATTTTATCTGCAGGTACTGAGGTTTTACAAATATCAGCCTGTTTTGAAGAATTGACCACTATAAGATCACATTTCTTAAAATATTCATTTTGTTTTTTCAGACTATATTCTAATTCTTTCCCCAATCTATATCTATTTCTTGTTTTATAATAACCTTTATTAAATAATTCTATGTTTTCTTCTACTGCGTAATGAGTATCAATTACTTTAATTATATTATCTGGAAAATTTTTTAATAAATAACCCCAGTACCAGTAGTGAAATATAACAACATCATAATTTCCTTTAGAGATTATATCTTCAACCCCTTTTTTTATATGGACTGATGATACTACAATATATTCCATAGGTTTATATGATAAATAATATTTAATAAATTTTAAGGATTTAAGTATGAATCTTTCAATTTTATTCTTCCCCAGATAAATTCCTTTGATAGGATAATATGTGTTAACAAAGGGTGAAATTCTACGAGCTGTATCTTCAACAGAATTTAGTGAATTATTTATACTTGCAAAGTCTACAACATTATTTATAGATAAATATTTAATCTGGTTATATACACGAACCTGACTCATTCCTATCATAGGTTCCAGAGCGATACCGAATAGAATTAAAATTTTCACTTTACCAGCAAATCCCCTCATAATTGTAACTGTGAATTTTGTCATTTATGCGAATAAGGTCTAAGAAACTTTTATCTGGATATTTAAATACAAAATCTATATAATTTTCGTTTTTCCTATTAAAAACTATCATTTCAGCCCAGTCAAGTAAATCTTTTTCATTATTAACCATTAAATTTTTCAAATAAGGAAGATTTTTTTCAATATATTCCTTATTAGAACCAATCAATAAAGCTGTTTGGACATAATCATCATAGACCTTAACTTGATATCCTTTTTCTAAAAGTTCATCCACTACCTTTAACACAGGACTATAGCGTAAATCATCAGTGCCTTCTTTAAACGCAATTCCAAGTATACCTATCTTTTTTTTGCCTGATTTTTTTATTAATTGGATTGCGTTCTGTATATGATTTTTATTACTTAATTCAATTGAATTTAATACTGGTGTTTTTATATCTAAATCATTCGCCATTGTTTTCAAAGCATTGAGGTCCTTAGGTAAACATGAACCTCCATAAGCAAATCCTGGACGAAAATAGTAAGATGAAATATTTAATTGCTTATCCTTACAAAAAATATTCATAAGCTCGTAAGCATCAATATCCAGTTTTTTGCAAATTGTACCAACTTCATTGGCAAAAGTAATTTTTAAAGCATGAAAGCTGTTATTAATATATTTAATCATTTCAACAATTTTAATTTCTGTACGAATAAATTCACCATTAACCTTCTCATATATTTGTTTCATTATATCAGCTGCTTTATCATTCTCAGTTCCAATCAAAGTATAGGGTGGATTATAATAATCCTCAACCGCTGTTCCTTCACGAAGAAATTCGGGATTTGAAACAACTGCAAAATCTATATTTACTTTTTTCCCAGATTCTTCACTAACTATTTTCCCCACCTTTTGATTGGTACCGGGCATTACTGTGCTTCTTATCACTATAATATGAAAAAATTCTTTATATATTAATGCTTCTCCAATTTGTTTAGCTGTTTGATATATATAATCAAGATTTAGGTTACCATCTTCTCCCAGAGGCGTTCCCACACATATTATGGACATATCGCTTCCCATCACTGCTTGATGGTAATCCTGCGTGGCTTTAATCTTGCCAGCTTTATGTTGTTCTTTAATTATTGTATCTATATCTTTTTCAATAATAGTAGGTAAGCCCTGGTTGATAAGCTCAACTTTTGTTTCATTCACATCTACACCAATAACTGAAAAACCATTTTTTGCTAAACAACCCAGACTTACGCAACCAACATATCCTAATCCAAAAATTGAAATGGTCATTTTGTTTATTTTTCTCCTTTGCAGACAATATTTTGATAACAATCAAGAATCTTTCTCCGGCACCCACCATCTAAAGATTGTACAACTTTCATTCCAGGCTTTTCATTTGCCTCTACAATGAAGAGTCCATCATCTGTAATGGCAACATCCCATCCAATTATAAAATTATTATATAGCAAATTATGAGCTTTAATACATAATTGAATAGCATCTTTTAGAAAAGGAATTTTATAATCTTTAAATGTGATACCAGAATCAGGATGTTTACTAAGAAAGGTACAAACCGGGTCTCCAGTATTATATAAACCGTATTCCTTTAAGCATTCTTTTTTAATATCTATACCTACATATATAGAGCCTCCACTCCCGGAATCTGTAACCGCACCATTTCTGGCAAATGCTTGAAAACCTGTGAGATACACAGGACCATTTTTATCCCTGATGGTTACTATTCTCGTCGTATTTAAGGCTGAATCATTAATCATTCTTAAAGATTTATGTGACGATAACTTTTTTTGAACAAGCCAGACTCCATTATTTAATATTTTTTTTACCTCAAATAAAGAAGTTTCCTTCCCATTTTTTAAAATACAACCATCTCTTTTTTGGTAAAGTATAAAACCATCACTGAATTCTAAGGTAATATCTTTAAAAACAAGTTCTTCTTTATCCAATAATGAATCTAAATTATTTATTTCACTATTATCAATGCAATAAAATACCCCTCTTATAACAACTCCATAATGAGGAATACAGGGAATATTATTTGCCGATAGGAAAGAATTTGTTACAAATTTATCCTTTGTTACTACATCATAATTTAATGATGAAATACAGTTTAAATCTAGCAGGAATCTTTCTACCTTTGATTTTATCTTTAAAAATTCTTTTCTGCTCATATAATCAGATAATAGCTTACCTTTTTCATTTAAACCCCAGGCAAAATACATTTTATTGCGTTCGCAATATTTATAATACCATTTTAAAAGTTCGCAATATACCCTAAATTTACTTTTTAATGCAAGAGATTTATAGTAATATGTTGAATTTAAAGCATAATCTAACATTTTATACTGATCATATAAAAACTTTTTAAAAGTAATAGAAAGATTAATCATAATATATTAAAGTGTTTCAAATTAAGAAATCTATTATCCTTTATTAATATGCTCATTACTTCTAGCGGTAAGTTATTTTAGTAATTAGTGCTATCTCTTTTATTAATATATTTATACACCATTACTTATTATTTTTTATCAACTAATTATTATAATTTTTATATATTTATATAATTTATCAACTTAATAAACCTCATTAACCCTTCTCAACCTCTTTTTTCGTGCAATTCGTATAAATTTGTAGACTTGGATAATAGTTTGCGATAGACATATACAAATCTATCTCGGCAAACTTCAGAGTTTTGTCATTTATACTTGCCAAAAAAATAAGAAAGAACCTATTAAAATTGGTGTCTGTAACCCTGAACCCAATTAGCATATTTTTCAGCTGCTATTGGATATTTGTATTTCCATTGATATACGATAGAATCATATATATTATTATTATGAATAGCTGCACCTATATAGAAATTATATTTCAAGGGTGAAAAATTTTGCTTAAATTTAAGTAAACTATCATTCATATTATCTGTTCTTCCTCCACCCAAATGAATAAATGAACAATTATTTTGTTGCGAATATTTTATAGCACTATCAATAATAAGGTTTGTAGCATAATTAATTGAACATCCAGATGATCTACCCGAAAGATGATAATGTGAGTAAATACCATATAGCATAAATAACCCACCAGCAATATATTTCAATCCATCACATAACAAAATAACAAAAGAGTTATTGGGTAGGAGGATATTAAATGAATTAAAATATTGTTTAGAAAAATAATATTCTTTATCTGCATTAACTTTAGCCATTGTCTCATAATAAATATAAGAAAACTTTTTATAATACTCAGCAGTATTCCCAATATCAACTATTATTTTGGATTTATTCGCTTTCCGAAGCATATTTCTGTTGTTGGCAGTATAATAGTTTGTAAATATTTCTTCATAAGGAACATTCAATTTAAGAGCTATTGTGTAGCGATCGTATCTTGTTGATAAATAGTTTTTTGAAATTTCTACATTGTTTAATAAAGGATGAAATCTCGTAAATTCACAAATTATATTTTTATCTATTACAAACGATTGGAAAGAGTTATAAAAATTGCTTATAAATTCGTTATTTTGCGTCGTAGCTATAACCCCATTATATCCATAAGCTCCCTGAATATCATAATATTCATCATCAAGATCATAACCCAGATCGTTTATTCTATTTATTAAAAATGGATACATTGCCAGATCATTATGATCTTTAAATACAAAACAATGAGCAATCCCATCACCATTAATTTCATATAGCTTATAATATTCTGGAGTAAAATAAACATCCTGTTGCTCTATTGGAAACAGAGATAGATACTGATTCCATTTTTCTGCATCTCTAGTGGTTAGGATTTCACAATCAGCCATAGAATTCTTCTTCTAATATAGACATAATAATTAATGATACATATTTACCATCTTTGAAGATAGAATCCCTCATAATTCCTTCTTTTGTAAAACCTATTTTTTCATATAGCCCTAAAGCAGCAGCATTATCTTCTCGGACAGATAAACACACTCTATGCAATCCTAAATCCTTGAAAGCAAATTTTAGTGTTAATTGTAATGCTTCTTCAGAATATCCCTTGGATCTTTCATTTTTATCACCTATATATAGCGGTTTCTGCCGATCTATTAATTAAATTTAAATCTCTAAGTATAGTTAATCCTATAAGTTTATTATTCTCAACTAGTTCTATTCCGAAAACTGTTATTGGGAAATTCGATGTTAGTATTTTTTCATACCATTTACGTTCCATTTCTTCGTTTATGGGGAAAGGATGACCTGCATACATTTCTACTATATCTGGTTGATTATGCCATTTTAAAGTTAAAGGTAGGTCTGTAATTGTTAATGCTCTTAATTTAACATTTTCCATTTAATACCTCATAGAACTTGGTAAATTAATAAGAGATTCCTCAATCTCAGATGAAATCTGAATTTCCATTTTTAGACAATGACTAAACATATTTAGTTTATTCATTAAAATCCAGACAGGACGACACATAACTTTTTGTTTATTTGCTAGTTCAAGGAAAGCATCTCTTTCTTCAACATTTTTTAGGAGAATAGCATTCAGCCAATAATTAGAAATGCAATCTTTGGGTTCTGTAATAAATTCTATATCAGCAATTGTTTTAAAATAATCCTGGTAAATTTGAGCTGTCTCTCTTTTGTTTTTTAAAATCTCTGATAACATTTCCATTTGTGCACATCCTAATGCTGCATTAATATTTGGTAAACGATAATTATAACCAATCATATCGTGATCAAATTTCCAGGGATGTGGTATCTTTGCTGTAGTAGTAATATGTTTTGCCAGAGGACCAAGTTCATCATCATCAGTTAAAATCATCCCACCACCACCAGTAGTAATAGTCTTATTGCCATTAAAGCTCAAAATACCTAATTTACCAAATGTACCTGTATGTTGTCCCTTATAATAACTGCCAATTGACTCTGCAGCGTCTTCTACCACAGGAATGTTATAATGGTCACATATTTCAACTATGCTGTCAATTTTACAAGGATGACCAAAGGTATGCATAGGAACACAAGTTGTAATATGTCGCTTTGTTGCTTTGTGAATGGCTATGTAAGGTTGAGAAGGTTGAGAGAGTTTAGATGGTTGAGTTCCTAAACCTCCTAAACCCTTATCAACTATATCAACATTTTGTTTCAGCCAGGATTCTAATGAATCAGGGGACATTCCTAAAGTTTCAGAGTCTATATCCACAAAAACTGGTTCAGCACCACAATAAGTAATGGCATTACAGGTAGCCACAAAAGTGAGAGGTTGTGTTATTACTAAATCTCCTGGTTGAACTCCTGCAAGTTTTAAAGCAATATGTAGGGCTGCAGTTCCATTTACTGTGGCAATGGCATATTTGGCATCAGTAAAATTCCTGATCATTTCTTCAAATCTATCTACATATTTACCTACACTGGACACATAATTAGTTTCAATGCAATCAAGAACATATTTTTTTTCATTTCCCCCAAAATAGGGTTCATGTAAAGGGATAGTTTCTTTATCTGGATAAAGGGAACGGATAAAGTCAAGGATAGGTTGGTAGCTCATGTTAATTAAGATTGGGTTTAGAAAGTTGAGATGGTTTAGAAGGTTGAGATTGATGAGAAAGTTTAGATGGTTGAGAGGGTTGAGATTGATGAGAAGGTTGAGAGGGTTTATTTAATGCAGCATTGCGAAGTTGATTTATTTGATAAGAGACTTTATCAATTAATTCTCTTATATTATAATAAGAACTTTCATTTATGTATTCTAAATCCAGGCAGAGTATAAGTTGACAGAGAACTTCCATCAAACTTGCATAAGCTGTCTGATAGAAATGACCCTGTTCTTTTTTACCTGTTCTTGATGCTCCTTCTGCTATATTAGAGCTTACCGAAACAACAGCTCTTTGCATTTGTGACCCTAAACAAAATCTCTCTACAGATGGTAATTGAATTGTAATACAATAAATTTGTTTCACTAAGCTTCTTGAATTCTGCCATACACTTAATTTTTCAAAACTATATTCTCTTTCCATATTTCTAAACCTTCTAAACCTTCTAAACCCTCTAAACTTTTTTGCGTGGACTATAAATTATATATTCCAGGTTTATATTTCGCTAAATTATTTGGATCTGTAAACCATTCTACTGTTTTTCCCAATCCTTCTCTTAAGGTATATTGAGGTTGGTAACCTGTAAGTTCTTTTATTTTTGTGTTATCACATTTTAATCTGAAAACTTCTGAGTGCTCGGGTCTTAACCTTTGATTATCAAGGGAAAGATTTGCATCACTATGCATTATATCTTTAATCAGTTCAAATAAGTCTTTTATAGAAATTTCAGTATTTGATCCTATATTGACTGTTTCACCTATAGCTCGTTGACATATAGCTAATAATATAAAGCCATTACAAACATCTTGTACATAGTTGAAGTCACGGGTGGGAGATGTATCTCCTAATTTAATTTCTTTAACTCTACTGGCTATTTGAGTTATAATTGTAGGAATGACAGCTCTGGCAGATTGCCTGGGACCATAAGTATTAAATGGGCGTACAATAGTTATAGGAAGTTTAAAAGCATTATAAAAACTCATCGCTATTGCATCAGCTCCAATTTTACTGGCACTATAAGGGGATTGAGGTTGTAAAGGATGTTTTTCGTCAATAGGAACATATTGTGCTGTACCATATACTTCGCTGGTAGAAGTAACTAGAATTCTTTTCACTTCATTATCTTTAGCTGCCTGACATATATTATATGTGCCTTTTATATTCGTTTCTATAAAACTTTCTGGTGCAATATAAGAATAGGGAATTGCAATTAAAGCTGCTAAATGAAATACGATATCTATATCCTCGCATATTTCTTTGCAAAAAGATAAATCTCTTACATCTCCACAAGTAATTTCTAAATTTGCATATGGCTCTATATCCTCCAGCCAACCCCAATAATTAAAAGAATTGTATTGAGCTAAAGCCCGTACATTGTATCCTTCTGCTAATAACGCTTCTGTAAGATGCGAACCAATAAAACCATCAGCACCCGTAACTAAAACTTTCATATCTTCCTTTCCCTATCCACAAATTATCCCAAATTTATTTTAATTAAACTTTCTAAACTTTCTCAACCATCTAAACCCTATAAACCAAACTTTCTAAAGTCTCTAAACTCTCTCAACCATCTAAACACTTTAAATAAACTTTATCAACCATCTAAACTTAATAAATTACCCTTCTCAACTCCCAACAAATTTGTGCAAATTCGTGGACTTATTTAAAATATTCATTATATATTTCCTGAGCTTTATTATAATCTTCTACCTGACCTATATCCAACCAGTATTCCTTGATTGGATAATGAGAAATATGCAATCCTTTATCAAGCATATCCATAATTAATTTATCCATACCATACTTAGTATTATCTGGAATTAAATCTAATATTTCTGGTTTAAATACATAAATTCCAGCTAAAATAGTAGTTTTTATATCAGGTTTTTCCTCTATTCCGATAACATAATCGCCGTCAGTATGAATGTTTCCAAATTGAAATGGGGTATATATATCTTTAGTAGCTATAGTTAAAAGTGTATCTTTAGAACATGCAAAATCATAAAGATTTTTATATGATAAAAGAGTGAGAATATCCCCATTCATTACTAAAAATGGCTCTTCTTTCAATTCATTCTTGAGCAGTTTTACTGGACCAGCAGTTCCTAAAGGTATATCTTCTTTACTGATTGTTAGTTTAACACCGTATTTACTCCCATCGCCAAAGAAATTTTCAATATAACTGGATTTGTAATTTGTTGCTAAATAGATATGATCAAAACCATTTTCTTTTAAATGCTCAATTTGTATTTCTAAAACAGATTTTTCACCAATAGGTAATAAGGGTTTAGGAATTATCTCGGTAAAAGGTTTTAACCTGCTTCCCAAGCCTCCGGAAAGTATTACGACTTTCATATAAATTTTCCCTTTAACATAATATATTTAAATCCGCTTTACTATATTCTTATTAATTTAATAATTTTATTAAAATATTTTTTTATTTTAAATTCATCAATGCATAATGTAAATCGTCTGCAGTTCGTTTCCAACTATAATAATTAACCACATCTTCCCTTGGAACAGTATTTACTTTTTTCTTACCATTAATTATATCTTCAAGTTTTTTTGCCCATTCTTCATAATTATAAGGAGAAACAAATTCGCCAGCATTATGTTTTTTCAAAA
>Ga0208461_1001698_pt1 | contig 19291 bp, 14 predicted proteins | sample AD_JPNTR4_MetaG_FD_184448 | JGI IMG/M metagenome (GOLD analysis project Ga0208461, IMG submission 184448) | Active sludge microbial communities of municipal wastewater-treating anaerobic digesters from Japan - AD_JPNTR4_MetaG (SPAdes) (version 2) | ecosystem: Engineered > Bioreactor > Anaerobic... | reverse complement strand
AAGCGCCCCCTTCTTCAAGATTGAGAGACTGATTCAGTTCTAAAATAATATCGCGCGCCTTAGCCAGAGCGGTTGTTTTTTGGGCGTAATTGCCGTTTTGAATGGCGATGCGGCCTTGGTGGAGAAAACGGATGGCTCCTTCATAGAGCAGCACAACCACTCGTCCTTTGTTCTGGGTTGAGACGGCGGTTTCCAGATAGGTTTCCGAGATGCTCATTGGTTGACTCCCATCGTTTTTTGTTGTCAAGGATTTAGGTTTTTCCCCGAGAAGTTTGACCATGCCGGCCGACAGGGTCCGGATCAAAACCCTGTCGGCCGCTCATCATGGTAAGAAGCTCCCATATTTATCCCTGCAGCAGCGTCAAGGCCATTTGGGGCATGGTATTGGCTTGGGCCAGCATGGCTACGCCGGCTTGGGCTAAGACTTGATTGCGGGTCAGAGCTGCCATTTCTGTGGCGACATCCACATCGGAGATTCGCGATTCGGCTGCCATCAGGTTTTCCGCCTGAATATTAAGCACTTCGTTGGTGCTTTCCAGCCGGTTCATCATATAGCCGAAACTGGCGCGGGCACTGTCTTTCCGCTGGATGGCTTCTGTCACCAGAGTCAAAGCATCCCGCGCTTTACTTCCATCAGCGCCGGCAATAGAAATTGTGGCACTGTCAATCAAAGCCGAAGCCTGAACATCGACGGATTTGACGTCAATGTGTGAACCCTCTCCGAAATGAATTCGGTTAGTGCCGGTAGCGCTGTTGAGCATGTTGATGCTGTTGAAGTTTGTGGTTCTGGCAATTCGGTCGATTTCCTCCTTCATCTGCACAAATTCATTGTTCATGATGTTCCGCTGCTGTTCCGAGTAGGAACCCGTGGCTGCCTGTTCAGCCAGTTCTTTCATTCGGATGAGCACGGTGTCGATCGAGCCCATCGCTCCTTCCATCGTTTGCAGCATGCTGATGGCATCCATCGCATTGCGGGATCCTTGCTGGATGACGGCGATATCCGCCCGCATCAGTTCGCGGACAGCCAGGCCTGCCGCATCATCCTTGGAACTGTTGATCCGCAGGCCGGACGAAAGGCGCTCGACGGATTTCGCTAATGCGTCGTAACTTCGGCCCAGATGTCTTGCCGCGCTTTCCGCCATTAGGTTGTTTTTAATTGCTAACATAGGTACTTCTCCTTACCAGATTGAGTTGTGCTCTGACAATCTCCTATAAAGAGTTCATTTTTTTATTTACGACAAAGGTATTATCGGAAACTTTCGGCGATTCTTTAGACCTATAACATAAGTTCCGAAAAAAACTTTCATTTCAAGGGAAAGAAGCGGCAGAAAATATTTTTATCGGACGAAGGAGCTCAGGAGAGAGAAAGAGAGAAAAATTTTATCCATCAAACTATGGACCAACCCGGTCGGGTCTTTCGAGTGGACAAGAGGGAGTTTGGGAGGGATTACACGCCAAAACGAAGCAGGGCTTCGGCGGCCTCTCGTGCGGCTTGCGGACTGTCCAGCAAGCCCTTTTCGAGGGCATTTCGAGCTTCGAGAACGGCCTGGGAACCAGATGATTCTGTTTGCAGGGCTTCTTGCAGAAACCGCTGGTAATCTGCGCCAAGTTCAACGCGAACGGAGGAGCCGCCGGCCGCAGATTCGCTCTTTTCGGAGGGACCGTTTTTCCGCTCCGGATACGGCTGAACCGGCTGGCTCGAATCAAGTTGGACTGGATTTATAGGTATCATCACGTTTTATTGTCGGAACAATTTTGAAAAACTTTACAAAAAAATAGAAAAAAAGTTAAAGTATCGTTCTGAATTGACGATAATATCCCTTTTTAGATAAACAGATTCAGAAGTTTCGACTCCGGATGGGATTGATAAGTTCTTTTTATTTCCTCACTTAGCATTTTTTCTTCCATGGATTCCTCTTGAGGAGACGCTGTGCCTGTCCCTCCGGAACGATGCTGCCGGCCTTCGGACATTTCGTATCGCAATGCCCAGTCTCCTGCGTTTTCAGAGCTGAACTGCCGTTGCTGCTGGTCTTGATTGGGCATTTGGCTGATGTCGATTTTGCGGACTTGAATGCCCTGGCTGTCGAGGGAGGCGATGATATTCGGCAGGGCCTTTTCAATTTCCTGTCGGGTTTCCGGCTTTTGTACCTCCAAGACCCCGGATATTTCCTCTCCGATTTTATCGAGTTGGATTCTGACCGCCCCCAGGCCCGCCGGAGCCAGAGTTATCTGAACAGTCTGAATATCATTTTGAACGGCATTTTGAAGGTTCCGAAGTACCTGCTGAGAAGCGGAAAGCGGGGTGTTCGGATCTGAAGATGTCCCGGTTTCTTTGATTGGGGTGCTTCTGAACGAGATGGTCGAGCGAGTCGAAACAGAATTTGCATTTGTTTCCGGGCTCGACTGCGGTCGGGCTGTTTCTGTAATCGAATCGAATGAATCCGACGTGCTGACGTTCTTTTTTCCGAAAGATGGCTCGGAAAGACTTGCCGAAATTGAAGAACTTTTTGTTTTCTTTTGTTTTATGTCCAATTCTTCGGTTGTCATGGCAGGTTCGGAGGTTTCCGATGGGGTTTTGGAAGCGGCGGGGGGCTGAGTGAAAGTGATTTTGGGAGTAATTGGGTCTGGTTCCGGATGAGGGGAGCCGGCTGAAGGGCGATTTTCCATAACAGCAGGCGGGACAGGGCTTTCTGCTGCCTTGGGCCGCTGGGTTTCTTTGGTGTTTTTTGAGGGATTGTCGAGTTCAGATACTGGCTTTTTACGGTTGGCGGCGATTTCGGCGGAATGAAAAGGTGTGTCGGCCTGCTCGACATTTTTTGCAGGTATAGGAGCATTTTTTGCAGGTATAGGAGCATTTTTTGCAGGTATAGGAGCATTTTTTGCAGGTACCTCGGCAGCCGCCGAAGACCTGGAAGATGCGGAGATATCCGATACAGATTGTTTTGATAAGAGAGGTGTTTTTTCCGGGCCGCTGCCGATTTTGGGCAGGATGGGTGATTCAGACGATTGGGTTTCCGCTTCCTGCGGTCCCTGGAGAGAAGGGTCTGTTTTTGGAGGTGTATTCATAAGAACAACATCAACAACGGCTTGCGCAAGAAGTACCTCGGCCGACACTGCGGTCTGTTCTTCTTGCTTGTCTCCCGAAGGCCGCTGTTCGCCGTCCGATTGTTTTGTTTGTTCTTTCTTTATCTTGTCGTTTAGGACGGTTAAGAAAGGATCGGTCTTTTTTTCTTCGCCGGAGGTTTGTGAAGCGGCTGTTTTCTGGGTGTCCGCGGCCGCCTCATTGTCAATATCTTGTGGCTGACAAGTGTCTTTACCGCTATCCCTTGATAGTGTTTCCGTTCTGGCTGGACGAGCGACCGCCTCCGCCATCCCTGTGAATATCTTTGCAATGCCGGCTGCCTGGGTCATAACTGCAAGTTCTCCTGTCTTTAAAATAACGAACGGAAGAAAAGATGCAATTTATGTGCCAAAACAGGAACGAGGAAGGCGATAAATTGTAATCTATTGTAATCTATGGAGATAAGAACAAGGCCCTGGGAATCCTGTTTCAGCAGTATCTTAAGAAATGGAGCAATTTTTTCCCATGGTGTGAAAAATTTTCACTTGGGGCTTGAGCATTTTTCTTTATCCGCTTGCTCAGGCATTTGCAAAAGAGGATTGAACGAGTATTCTTACAGCCAATAGGAATCCCGATGGGGGTTCGAGATTTTCATGCGGAGACGGACTTGAAGAAAAAACCGGAAGAAATCGGTGCTGAACTGGCGGGCCTTTTAAAAGGTGATGTCCATGCTGATATTTTTAATCGGGTTGCCTTCAGTACCGATGCGAGCATTTATCAGATTTTTCCTCAGTGTGTCGCGGCGGTGCGGGACGAAGACGATATCCGGCGGGTGATTGTCTATGCGCGGGAGCATGGTTTGCCTGCTGCGGCTCGGGGGGCCGGCAGCGGCGTGGCGGGAGAATCGCTGACAGACGGGATTGTGATTGATATCCGCCGGTATATGGATCGCATTCTGCATACGAGCGAGGATGGGTCGCTGGTAACGGTACAGCCGGGGGTGGTGCTGGATGATTTGAACAGGCATTTGGCCTCCTATGGGCGGATGATAGGGCCGGATCCTTCCAGCTCCAACCGGGCGGCAGCAGGAGGATGTACTGCGAATAATGCCACCGGCGCTCATTCGCTTGTTTACGGCTATTTTGATCGATATGTGGAGCGCGTGCGGGCAGTGCTGCCGACAGGGACGATTGCTGAGTTTGTCAATGGCGTGCAGCCGGCTGAAGGGGGAGGGACGGAGCAGAAAATTGCCTGGCAATGTGCTGCGCTGCTGGCAGGCAAAGAGGCGATTATTCAGGCGGCTCAACCGAAAACTTCGCGGAATCGCAGCGGCTATCGAATTGACGGGCTTGTTCGGGATGGCAAGGCAGACCTGGCTCGGCTGATGGCCGGCTCAGAGGGAACGCTGGCGGTTTTTACGGAGATAACCCTGCGGACGGTGCCTGTACCGGCCTGTACAGGGCTGGTGCATCTTGAATTTGCTTCTTTTGAAACGATGGCTCGGGCGATTCCTTTTCTTGCGGCCTGCCAGCCGGCGGCCTGCGAATTGATGGACCAGGCCCTGATGACGATGGCCCGTCAGGCCTATCCGAAATATCGCGATGTTCTGCCGGAAGGATGCACGGCCAGTCTGCTGGTGGAGATGACCGGCTCGAATCAGGAGGAGGTGATCTGGAAACTGGAGCGGGCTCGGCAGGCGACGGCGGATTTGGCTGTTCGGGCGGAGAACGTACTTGATGTCCAAAAGCAGCAGCGGCTCTGGAAGGCCCGAAAAGATGCCGTCCCCCTGCTGAATCGCCAAAAGGGGGCCGCTCATCCGATCCCCTTTATTGAAGATGCGGCCGTGGATCCCGCTTGTCTGGATAAGTATATTGCGGGGCTGGAGGCAATCAGTCAAAAGTACGGCGTTGCAATGGCCTATTACGGCCATGCCGGCGACGGCGAGCTGCATATCCGTCCCTATATCGACTTGTCGAAAGAAGAGGGCGTTCGGCAGATGCGGGCGATGGCGGAGGAGGTTTTTGAACTGGTTTGGTCGCTGGGCGGCTCTATCAGCGGCGAGCATGCGGACGGACTGGTGCGGGCGGCCTTCGTTCGGAGGCAATACGGCGATGCCTATTATGAACTGCTGAAAGGGATTAAGCGGATTTTTGACCCGGAAGGGCTTTTGAATCCGGGCAAGGTGCTTCAGGATGACCCGGAGGTGATGGTTCGGCATTTGCGTCTGCCGGGCGGCGGATTTGGGGAAGGAGAGCCGGCTTTGCTGCTGGGGCCGGAGGAGTTTCGTTTTGAGGCCGAGCAGTGCAACGGATGCGGAGTGTGTCTGACGAGGACCGAGGGAGTTCGGATGTGTCCGGTGTTTCGTGCGATGAACGAGGAACTGGCCGGCAGCCGGGCGAAGGCCAATCTGCTCAGGTCAGCGGCACACCTGCCGGCTGAAGTGGGAGAATATGACCTTGAGGGGCTGCGGCGGACGTTGTCGCTCTGTCTGAACTGCAAGATGTGTTCGGTGCAGTGTCCGGCAGGAGTGGATGTGTCCAAACTGATTGTTGAGGCGAGGGCTCAGATTGCCCGAAAGAGCGGCTTGCCGGTTGGGGAATGGCTGCTCTCGCACAATCGTTATCTGAGTGCGTTGGGCAGTGCGTTTGCTCCGCTGAGCAATTGGGTCCTGGGTTTGCCGATTTTCCGCCGGCTGCTCGAAAAGACGGTCGGCCTGGACTGTCATCGTCCGTTTCCGAGATTTGAACGCGGCAGTTTTGTCCGAAAGGCCCGGCGTTTTCAGCGGCAGAGACCCGTGGAGAGCGGTTTGGAAAAAGCGGCGTATTTTGCGGATAGTTTTGCCAACTGGAATGACCATTCGCTCGGTTTTGCGGTGGTTGGGGTTCTGGAAAAAATGGGGGTGCAGGTTGCTGTTCCGCGGCAGCGGCCGGTGCCGGCAGCGGCGTATGTGTACGGCAATCTTCGGGCTGCCCGCCGGGATGTGGAGTATAACCTGCGGCAGTTGGCCCCGCTGGTTCGAGACGGCTGGAAGGTGGTTTGTTCAGAGCCGACGGCGGCCTTGTGCCTGAAAGAGGAGATGCGCTATCTGGCGGATTCGCCGGAGGCCCGCTTGGTATCGGAACATACCTTGGAACTGATGGCTTATGTGCGGCAGCTCCTTGAACAAAGGGGCTGGAGGGGATTGCGTCTGAGAGATGAGTGCAGAAAGATTCGGTATGCTTATCATGCCCCGTGTCATCTGCAGGCACTGCAGCAGGAGTTTTCTACCCCCGACCTGCTGGAACGGCTGGGGCTGAAGGCGATTTCTCTCAACAGCGGCTGCTGCGGGCTGGCAGGCACTGCGGGAATGCAGGCCAAACACTATTCGCTGGCGGAGGCCGTGGGTGAAGTTTTAAAGAAGAAGATTGCAGCGGTTAATCCGGACATTGTCTTGACGGAATGTTCGGCCTGCGCGATGCAGATTGAGCATTTAACCGGCCGGCAAACCCTTCATCCCATCAAGGTGCTTTGGGAGTTTGCCCGGACGGATTCGTGAGAGCGATGCGGAAATTCCCGATTGCATTCTCCGGAAAATTCCCTACAATAAACTGCGTTTGAATGAAACCCTGGAAAGCGGCGGGATTATGTACCAGCATGAAGAAGAGTACAAACGGGCGGTGCTGTGGGAGGCAGGGCCGGATGGGAGCGTTCAGTGTCAATTGTGTGCGTGGCGATGCCGGATTGCTTCAGGGCAGATGGGTCGCTGTCGGGTACGGAAAAACATTGGAGGAGTGCTTGTTTCCCTCAACTACGGCAAACTTTGTGCGGCCAATCCGGACCCCATAGAAAAAAAGCCGCTGTTTCATTTTCAGCCGGGCTCGAGGAGTTTCTCCATTGCGGCGCCCGGATGCAATTTCCAGTGTGTGTTCTGTCAGAACTGGCAAATCAGCCAGATGCCGTACACAGATGCTATTGAAGGGGCCTTTTATTCCCCTAAGGCGATTGTGGATGCGGCTGTACGAAGCCGCTGCTCCAGTGTTGCTTATACCTATACCGAGCCGACCATTTTTATGGAATTGTGTGCCGACACCGCTCAGCTGACCAAGCAGATGGGACTGGCCAATGTGTTTGTGAGCAATGGTTATTTGAGTCGGGAGGCGATTGAGTTTGTCCGTCCGTGGCTGGATGGAATCAATATTGACCTGAAGGCCTTTCGCGAGGAGTTCTATCGTACGTTGTGCAAGGCGCGGCTGGAACCGGTCAAGGAGACGATTCGGACGATTGCTCATCAGACGGAGATTTGGATGGAGATTACAACGCTGGTAATCCCGGGCTTGAATGATTCGGAAGATGAATTGAAGGCGATTGCCGATTTTATCGCGGAAGAGGCGTCTGTTGATGTTCCGTGGCATATAAGCCGTTTTTATCCGCAGTATCAAATGGAGGATATTCCCCCCACACCGCCAAAGACGCTGGAGCGGGCTTATGAAATTGGCCGTCAGGCCGGTTTGCGGTATGTGTACATCGGCAATCTGCCCGGGGTTCGTGCGGAATCGACGTACTGCTATAGCTGCGGAGCGCTGCTGATTGAACGAGAGGGCTATACGGTAAAAAGCAATGTGATTGAAGACGGCGCCTGCCCGCGGTGCGGGGCTGTGATTGCCGGCTTCGGTCTGTAAATTATTCTTCGAAGGCGTCCGGTTTATGGAATGGATGATTTCATACGAGAACCGCAATGTTTTTCAGTATTGTCCGCTGTGCAGCGCGCGGGCGCTGAAGGTGCACAAAAAAAGCGCCTTTGTCTGTACGGAGTGCGGGCTGGAGTTTTATCTGAATGTGGCGGCGGCAGTGGCGGCTCTGATTGAAGATGAGCAGGGCCGGCTGCTGGCGGTCGTTCGGGCGTGCAAACCCAAAGAGGGAATGCTTGATTTGCCGGGCGGGTTTGTGGACCCGGGCGAGACGGCTGAAGAGGCCCTTCGACGCGAGGTGATGGAGGAATTGGGGCTTCAGGTGGAAAATGAGAGGTATTTTGGTTCGGCGCCGAATCGTTATTTGTACAAGGGGGTTCTTTATGCCACGGAGGACCTGGCGTTTGTCTGCAAAGTTTCGGATTTCTCGCCCTTGCAGAAGAAAGAGGCGGAAATCCGGCAGGTTTTGTTTCTAAGGCCTGAAGAGATTCAGCCGGAGCGGTTTGCATTTGATTCGATACGGCAGTTTCTTCAAAAATATCGGGCACGGGCATAGAACGGATTGCCGCTGGCGATTTCAGGACGGACTGGTACAATATCAGACAGAAGATGAGGACAGACTATGAGCACTGAAAGACTTCGTGTGTATCATAATCCGACCCTGACGGGGGCGACGCTGGTAATGGGGTTCGACGGGTGGATGGATGGAGGCGAAGTATCTACGGGTCTGGTGGATTACCTGCGGGTGAATCTTGGGGCGGTTCCGTTTGCCTCGATTGATCCGGAGCCCTTTTATCTGTTTCAGGTGCCGGCTCCTGCCGAATTAGCCGGTTTGTTCCGGCCCCGTGTAAAAATCCATGATGGCTTGATTGAGGATTTTTCCTTTCCGACCAACAGTTTTTTTGCGGATACGAAGCATAATCTGATTCTGTTTTCAGGCCAAGAGCCGAACCTTCGCTGGGAAGGTTTTGCAGATTGTATTTTCCATCTGTGCGAGCAGTTTAATGTTCGGCAGATTTACTTTGTGGGAGGGGTGGCGGGGTTGACGCCCCACAGCCGCGAGCCGAAGTTTACCGCGTCGGTTTCGCAGCCGGCTCTGCGGGCCAATCTGGAGCGTGTCGGGATTCGGATGAACCGGTATGAAGGGCCTGCCAGTTTTGTGTCTTATTTGACTGTGAGGGCATCCAAAACTGATATTGATATGGTAGTGCTGACGGCGGAAGTTCCGGCGTATCTGCAGGGGTATAATCCGCGGGCGGTCGAGGCGGCTGTACGGTACATGTCCGGCTTGCTGGAACTGCATCTGTCCTGTGATGATTTGCGTTCGCTCAGCGATGAGTTTGAACGGCGGGTGGGGGAGTTGGTTCAGCAGCAGCCCGACCTGGCCCAGCGAGTTCAGCAGTTAGAGGAAATTTATGATCATGAAATCTTTGAGACGGAATTGAGCGATTTGAAGAATTGGCTGCATCAGCGGGGGATTCGGCTGGATTAGCCGCCGTCTGGGTGTTTGGATTCCATAAAGTCAATCATCGGATAGATAAATTTGCTGTGCAGGGGGGGCGTCTATCTGTTTTTCGCCGGCTTGCCGTAAGAGAGAGCAAGAATGGCTCGTAAAGGATTTCGAGCAAAATGGCGGGGATTTTTTCTTTCGGGAGACAGCGGGGAATCCCCAACCAAACGGCTCCGGCGTCGTATATAAAACAGTAATTTTGGGGGTCTTGATTTGCCGAGGAGAAGGGTGGAAATCGATTTTGTTTTATGGTATACTAAGTACTTTAGTATTTTTGAGGAAATCTATGGGAAACGAAAGACGCATTTTTGTTGTGAGTGATTTGCATATGGGGGATGGGGGGCCGCGGGACAATTTTGCGGTGGACCACAAAGCCGAGCAGTTTAGTCGGTTTTTGGACCATGTGGAGAAAGAGGAGGGAGAATTGTTTATTTTGGGGGATTTGTTTGATTTCTGGCAGGCCAATGTGGGACGGGTGATTGTCCGGCGGATGAATTTTCTGGATCGGTTTGCCCGGATGGGGGCGGTGTTTGTGGTGGGCAATCATGATTCGGATTTGGAGGATTTGATTGGAACCGGTCTTTTGGCGCATCCGTTTTTTGAGCGGATGAGCCGGCCATTTGAGCGGACGATTGGTTCCAGGCGGTTCAAGTTTCTTCATGGGCATGAGCTGGAGCCGTTTCATCGTGACGGCAGGCCGCGTTGGGGACGAGTTCTGGCGATTTTGTGCGGTATGATTGAAGACTGCAAGGGTTCGCCGCTGCTGTCGGCGGGGGGGTTGAGTGAAAAAACCCTGCTGGGGATGGGGCGGAGCTTTATGTGGATGTGGAACAATTCAGTTCATTGGCTGGCAAAGAATCAAAAGCAGCCGCTTCAGCAGCGAATGACGGACTCATTAACCCCCGCGCAGGACCCGAGCCGCGAAACGGGGATTCTGGCTTTGTACCAGAGGGACCGTCTTGAGAACGGCTATGATGTTCTTGTGGCCGGCCATACCCATCAGGCGGGGGTGTTCAACGGCTGGTATTACAACAGCGGCTGCTGGGTAGGGCTGCGGAATAATTTTCTGCGAATTGAGCCGGATGGCACTATTCAATTGGGGGCATGGAAAAACGGTCGGCCTGTTCTGCAGGGCAGGAAAAAAGTTCAGGCACTGGTTTCCGATTTGCGAAAGTGCGGGTCTTGATGACTCTTCAGCCATCAGCCATCCGAGAAACACGCAAAAAACTTGCTCAACTTCAGGAGATTTTCAAGGGCAATCAGACGCTTTTGATTGTGCTTCAGGACAATCCGGACCCGGATTCGATCGGGTCTGCTTTGGCACTTCGGAAGCTGGCGAATACGCTGGCGAATATTCAGTGTTCTCTGACGTATGGAGGGCGGATTGGGCGGGCGGAGAATCGGGCTTTGGTTCGGTATTTGTCGGTGAATCTTCGCCCTTGTTCGGAAATTGATTTTTCCGCTTATGATTTGATTGCGATGGTCGATACGCAGCCGTGGACGGGGAATAATTCGCTGCCGGCGGAGATGGAACCGGATATTGTGATTGACCATCACAAGTGCCGCCATCGAACGCGGCATTGCCGGTTTACGGATATTCGCAGCCGATATGGGGCGACGGCGACAATTCTTTATGAGTATCTTCAGGTGGCGGGGGTTGAGATTGACAGCATGCTGGCCACGGCTATCCTTTATGCGATACGTTCGGATACGCAGGATTTGGGGCGGGATGCAACCAGGGCGGATATCGATGCGGTGGCGGCGGTTTATCCGCTGGCAAATCAGCGGATGCTGGCGGCGATTCAGCGAGGGCGGGTGGAGCGAAATTATTTTCAGATGCTCAGCGACGGCCTGCGCAATGCAAGGGTGTTTGGGCCGGCGATTGTGACCAGTTTGGGGGCGGTGGAAAATCCGGATATGACCGGCGAGATTGCTGATTTGCTGGTGCGGGATGATGAAGCCGGCTGGGCTCTCTGTTATGGTTTTCTGGAGGGGCGGCTTTTGATTTCGATTCGTACCAGCGAGGAATCGCTGCGGGCCGATAAGGTCATCCGGCGTGTCGTCGGCCGCAAGGGTACCGGCGGCGGGCATCCGAGTTATGCCGGCGGGCAGATTCCCCTCGAGGGGACGGAGCCAACCGCGATGCGCCGGCTGGAACGAAAGGTGCTGAGGCGGTTTCTGAGAATCATCGGCGCAGCGGATGCGAAGGAGCAGAAGCTGATTCGCTCCTGAGTTTTCAAGCACCGGGGGATGCTCAGCCGTTAAGAATCTTTCAGAATGGAGTCGATGCGAGCCAGTTCATCCTGAGTGAAAGAGGGGGCGTCGAGGGCTTTGAGATTTTCGAGAATCTGTTCCGGCCGGCTGGCACCAATCAGGGCGGAGGTGATGCGGGAATCTCGAAGGACCCAGGCGAGGGCCATCTGTGCCAGTGTTTGTCCGCGCTGGGCGGCCAGTTGATTGAGCGTGAGAAGTTTCTTCCGCAGGGCATCGGTAATCTGCTCTTTTTTCAAAAAGCCGTGGGGCTTGGCCGCACGGGAATCCGGCGGGATTTGCTGGAGATATTTGCTGGTAAGCAGCCCCTGGGCCAGCGGACAGAAGGCAATGCAGCCGACGCCGAGGTCGGCAAGGGTATCGAGAAGGCCGTTGGTTTCAATGTCCCGCACGAGCATGGAATATTTGGGCTGATGAATGAGAAGATGATGGCCGCAGGTTTGCAGCAGTTCAAAGGCCTTTCGAGTCTGCTCTGCCGGATAGTTGGACAGACCAACATAGAGGGCCTTGCCCTGCCGGAGAATCTGGTCGAGAGCGGCACAGGTCTCTTCGAGAGGCGTGCTGGGGTCGGGACGATGGGAGTAGAAGATGTCCGCATAATCCAGCCCCATCCGGCGGAGGGATTGTTCCAGACTGGCGAGCAGGTATTTGCGGGAGCCGCCGTCGCCGTAGGGGCCCGGCCACATCCGGTAGCCCGCTTTTGTGGAGATAATCAGTTCGTCCCGCCAGCCGGCCAGGTCTTCTTTGAGGATTTTCCCGAAATTGCATTCGGCTGAACCGGGCGGAGGGCCGTAGTTGTTGGCCAAATCGAAGTGGGTGATGCCGTTGTCGAAGGCGGTCAGAATCATCCGGCGGGCGGTTGGGAAATCGTCCACATCTCCGAAGTTGTGCCAAAGCCCCAGCGACAGGGCAGGCAGCCGCAGACCGCTTCGTCCGCAGCGTTGATAATTCATCGTGTCATATCGGCTTTCCGCGGGGCGATAACTCATCGGTCCTCCTTACGATAAATGTTCTGTTTGAAAATGCCGTATTTCCTGCACCTGTGAAACACGGCTGGAACGGCTGGGCGAGTCGCTCCAACCTTGCGGACAAATCCGTTCTTCCGGAAACCTTGCCTTTTTCATCTGCTTTCTCGGATAATCCGAGACTCCGTTACACGAAAATCCTCACTTTGTCAATGGTCCGCCTTTAGAGACAAGGGCGGGGGTTAATTTGGGTTTTGTTTTTGTTTTCGTCGGTTTTTCTTTTCCTGTTCCCGTTTGTTTTCGAGCCGGCGGTATTTGCGGATTTTTCGGATGATTTGCTTTTCCAGCCAGCCGGAGAGCCCGAGGTGTTTGCAGACCATAGCGAAGACGGCATCTTTTCCAATGATATAATGGGCTTTGGTTTTTTCGCATTGGAGGAGCCGGACGAGCAGGTCTGCGACTTTCTGCGGATCGCCGGCGATGGGGAGAATTTCTTCAAACATTGCTTTCAGAAAGCCGCGGTTCCATTCAAACATCGGGCTGCTTCGGTCGTAAAAATGCTCCGCCTGGTTGGCGTTGGCACCAATGATTTCGGTTTTGTGGTAGCCGGGTTCGACGGAGACAACATCGATGCCGAAGGGGGCCAGTTCTACGCGAATGGATTGGGTGAATCCGATGAGGGCGTGTTTGCTGGCCGCATAGGCAAAGTTGAAGGGATGGCCGATGAGGCCGGCCAGGGAGGCGATATTGATGATTCTGCCGCTTCTTCGCTGAATCATCTGCGGGACGACGGCTCGTGTGAGCCGGACGGGGCCGAAGTAGTTGGTTTGGAATATTTTGTCTGATTCCTGCTCGGTAAGGTCGAGAAATGACCCTGCGATGAGGATACCCGCGTTATTGATAAGGATGTCAATAGGGGAGACTTCCTGAACGATCCTTTCAATAGATTGCGGCTCTGTTATGTCTAATTGTTCGATTCTTGCCGCCACACCTGCTTTTTCGAGGGCTTGGCGAAGCGGACCTGCCTTATCGAGATTTCGCATGGTGGCGATGACCTCGAACCCCTGGCGGGCGGCTCCGACGGCGGTCAGCAGGCCGAAGCCGCTGGAGCAGCCGGTAATCAGGACTCGTTTGGGCTGTTGGGAATTGCTGTTTTGCATTCAGCCAAGGGTAAAAAATCTGCGGGGGAAATCAAGTGAAAAGAGTTTTGAGACGCCGGAGGGGATTTTTTTGGGAAAAAAGCAAAAAAAACTTGCAAAAACGAGGAAAACCCCTATATTGATTTGCCTTTACGGAGAATGTTCAGAGGACACGTATGCCGCCCTGTCGGCGGGAGATAAGATTTACGGGAGTTTGACCATGGCAAGAGAATGTTTCTTTTTGGGCAAGAAAACGAGTACCGGGCGCAGTATCGCCCGCCGCGGCAAGGCCAAGTATCTGGGCGGCGTCGGCAAGAAGGTGACCGGCATCACCAAGCGGAAATTTAAGCCCAATACTCAGAAGGTTCGGGCGGTTGTGGACGGAAAAGTCTGTCGGATTGTTGTCAGTGCCAAAGCGATTCGGCAGGGGCTGGTGGTGAAACCCCCTAAGCGGAAATACCAGCCGGCGGAGCAATCAGCAAAATAGAGTTTCTGAATTGATGTCTGTTCAAAGGCGAGGGAACTTCAGCCCTCGCCTTTTTTATTGAAGAATGGAGCGGATTATTTTCAGATACATTTCTTTGGCAGTCAGCAAATCTGATATTTTGATTGATTCGTCCGGCTTGTGGCAGGAGGCGGGGCTGCCGGGGCCGAGTATCAGAACATCCGGACAAAGAGGGCGAAAATAGGGTGCATCGGTCGTAAAGGGGGCCGTTGTTGTCCGGTCGGTGCCGAGGGCACGGCAGACGGCTTGAAGGAAGGGACTGCCGGCAGCGGTTTCGAGGGCCGGACAGCGGCGAAGGACCGACAGTTCGGCAAGGAAATCCGGGTCTTTGGATTTTTGTTCATCGAGAAAGGTCTGAATGTGCTGAATTACCTGTTCCTGCGATTGGTCCGGCAGGGTTCGGATGTCCAGTTCGATTCGGCAGACATCGGGAACGATGTTGGCTGCGGTGCCGCCGTGAATCTGATTGATGCTCATTGTGCAATTGCCTAATTGAGGATGAGGCGGTTGGGGGATTGACCATGCGAACAGGCGGTTGAGCAGGGGGGTCATTTTTTCAATGGCATTGATGCCCAGGTGGGGCATGGAGCCGTGCGCACTGCGCCCGCGGGTAGTGATTTGCAGCCAAAGAAGGCCGCGATGGGCTGTGAAGATTTCCAGGTTTGTCGGCTCCGGCACCAGAATACCGAACAGAGGGCCGATGGTTTGGGCGGCGGTCTGGACGAATCGGTTTGCTCCGCAGCTGTCGGTTTCTTCGCCGGCTGTGGCGGTCAGAATCACATCCCCTTGCAGGGGGATGCCTTCGGAGGCAATTTGGACGATGGCGGCCGCAGCGGCGGCCAGCCCGCCGAGCATATCGACGGCACCGCGTCCTGTGATGCAGCCGTCCTGTTCGATGCCGCAGAAGGGGTCGGTGCTCCATTGCGACGGCTGGGCCGGCACGACGTCCAGATGGCCCGCCAACAGCAGACCGGGCTTGCGTCGGCTGGACGGCAGGCGGACAGTGATGTTGGCGCGGTTTTGATTCCAGCAGTCAATCTGCACCGGCAGCCGATGCGAATGGAAATAGTCGCCAAGGACCTCGGCGGCTTTCCGTTCGCCGTTGTCGAGTGTGGGAGCGGAGGCAATCAGTTGTTTGAGCAGATTTTTCATTTCTCGTCCAATGTTTTTTGGCGCCATTATAAAAGGTTTGGTTTTTATGACAACGGTTTTCGGTGTGAAGCGGCAAGGGTGCGCTTGCCGCCGGCCGCACCGTTTAAGCGAAGGATGGGCGGATGAATTTCTTTTTGGAGGCGAGCGAGGCAGCCAGAGTTTGAAATCGCGGCAGGGAGTGCTCAAAGAACATTTTATAACTTTTGCAGAAACAGCTGGGTGCGGCGGGGTTGCCGGTAAGGACAATACGGTCTTTCACGCAGCCGCCGCCGCAAATGTCAAGAAAGCGGCAAACCAGACAGGAATTGGCAATGGTGCGTTTTTGCCGGTTAAAGTTCTGCTTCTGCGGGCCGGCCGCCAGCTGCTCCAGCGGCGTATCGAGGATGCTGCCCAGGCGGGTTTGCGGCGCAACAAAGAAGTCACAGCAGAATACGTCTCCGTTGTGTTCGATGACTACATACTCGCTGCAGGTACGGGCGAAGGTGCATTCGAGAGGCGGGCCGTTTGAAAGCACAGACAGGATGCTGTCGAAGGTTCGAATGCTGAGTTTTTCGATCCAGCCGTCGAACCAGCGGTCGAAGAGACGGCAGAGGAAGCGGCCGTACTGTTCGGGGGAAATACTCCAGGGGGCCGGCTGGGCGGGGTTGCCGCTGTCCGCTTCAAGGCAGGGGATGAACTGAAGATAGCGAAAGCCCTGGCTGGTCAGGAAATCGAACAGGATATCGGGGCTTTCGACATTGCGGTCATTGAGGAGAACAAGAATATTGAACTCGACGCCGGCTTTCCGGCAGCGGTCGACGGCCGCCATCACCCGTGCATAGGTTCCGCGGCCGGCATAGTCTTTCCGGTAGTAATCGTGGATTTCCTCCGGGCCGTCCAGACTGATGCCCAGCAAGAAGTTTTCATCGGCCAAAAAGCGGCACATGGAATCATTCAGCAGGATGCCGTTGGTTTGCAGGGCATTGTGAACACTCTGGCCTGGGGCGGCAAACTGTTTCTGCAGACGGACGGCTTTTTGATAGAAATCCAGCCCCATCAGCGTGGGCTCGCCTCCCTGCCAGGCAAAGACACTGACAGGAAACCGCAGCTGAAGATAACTTCGGCAGAGGCATTCGAGGACGGCGTCATTCATCCGGAGGGGCGAGCCGGCAAAGAGGTCTTTTTTGGTTGTGTAAAAACAGTACCGGCAGGCCAGATTGCAATCCGGACCTGCCGGCTTAATGAGCAAGGTAAAAGGGCGGCTCATGGGGCGTTTATCCTCGAGCCCCCCGCAGAATGACGCGGTTGCCGTCCGTCCAGTGGTCGCGATAATAGGTAACGGCTTCAAATGTGTCGCTAACGGCGGCCATTTTTTCGGCAAGTTTGCCGCGAAGCTGCTGGAGGGTGTCCTGGTATTGAGGGTTGGCTACGAGATTGGTCATCTGGTAAGGGTCGGCCTGGTTGTCAAACAGCAGTTCCTGGGGGGCATCGGTGCTGGTGATGCGGTATTTTGCATAGGTATATTGTTTGGTTCGGACGGCCCGCCATTCGTGTCCGGTATCCCAGGAGGCGGTGGCTCCCGTTCCCTGCATAAGGACGGCATCCGGCTGGGGGCCGGATTGGCCCAGGGCCAGATGGGACAAGTTCATCCCTTCCATCCGTGAGGGAATCGGCAAGCCCAGCAGTCCAAGGAAAGTCGGGGTAAAATCAACAGCGGACAGGCAGGCATCGGAAGTCAGCCCTGCCGGAATCTGTCCGGGCCAGCGGATAAGAAACGGGATGCGGGCTGCTTCTTCGTAAAAGATGTTTTTGGCACGGCGGCCCTGCGAGCCGAACATTTCTCCGTGGTCGGAGGAAAAGACGACGATGGTATTTTCGGCCAGCCCGCCGGCTTCGAGAAACTGCATCAGACGTCCGAAGTTCCAGTCGAGATTGGCGGTCATCGCATAATAGTTTCGCCTCCAGCTTTCTAAAGAGGCCCTTTCTGAATCGGACAGGCGTGCCCATGCGTCCGCATAGGGGTCGTTGGAGGGCTTGTAATTGGGCGGATTGGGCAGCGAGGTGTTGGCAAACATTGCTCGATATTCCTCAGGAACATTGTCGTTGGACCAGGGATCGTGCGGGGTACCCCAGGAAAGAACCATGGCAAACGGATGGGAGGATTCGGCGGCTCTGCATTTGAGCCATTGAATGGCCAGGTCGGTTTGGGCATCCGGCTCATAAACGCCGGGACCATAAAAGATTTTGTCTTTGGACTCGGTATGGTAATAGGTGTTGTAGTAGTCGTGGTGGAAATTGTAAGCGGCCCAGAAGCCGTTAAAGCCGAGCCGATGCACACCGCGGGGGACAAAGGAATTGTCCGGATTGTAATGATCGCCGAGCACATTGGCGTAAAGATGCCATTTGCCGATGTAGGCGGTGTTGTAGCCGGCACGGGTCAGGCAGTGCCCCAAACAATCCTGATAGGGATTGAGCCGCAATTCGTTAATGACCATTCCATGGCTGGTGGTGTATTTGCCGGTCATCAGGGTTGCCCGAAAGGCCGAGCAGACGGGGGTGTTGGAGACGGTGTTGACGAAGTTGGCCCCCTGGGCGGCAAACCGGTCAAGATTGGGGGTATGGGCTTGGCCGGTATAATGGGTGCCGTTCCAGTAAGAGGCATAGCCGCAGTGATTCAGCCCCAGTTGGTCGGCCAGGACAATCAGCAGATTGGGTCGGCGGGGCGAAGACGATGCGGCATACAGCGAAGGAGCCAGCCGATTTAAGAGCAGCCCGGCCGCTCCCAAACATCCTTGCTGAAGCAAAGTGCGACGATCGATTTTCATTGAATGACTCATTACAGAACTCCTATCTTCCATTTTCGTTTCAGAAAGTCAAGTTCAGCGTCTTTTATTGGGGTCGAAAATCCTGACATTCCGGATTCGGCCAGCTGCAGGCAATCCATTCTGAAACGAAAAAGGCAAAATCTTCTAAGTTTACCTGGCAGTCCAGATTGAAATCGGCGGGATTAAAGCCCCAGCTGCCGCAGTCGTTTTCCTCAATTTGGACAGGGATATCCGATAATGCGTAGTTGAAATAGGGCGAGGCGGGGTCGGTGGAAACGGTCAGGGAAATCGCGGTCTCGTGAACAGCACGCTCCATGTCGCTGTCGTCGATAGCCGTGATGGTGATCGTCTGGGGGGTCATCCAGTTTTCCGCGGTAAACACGACCTCTGAGGGAGAGATGATGACCTGAGCCGGATTGAGTTTGTCGGTGAGGGTGATTGTAAGCGGATATTCCATCGGGCTGGAAGTGATGGAAATGGTCAGTTCATCGGAAGCACCGCCTTCTTTGACCTGGGTAGCTCCTTCAGTCTGGTTGACGAGAATGATTCCTAAGGGCTGCGTAAAAGTGGTAATCTGCAGATTGTCCAGAAAGATGCCGGCGGCAGGGGTGCGTCCGCTGATGCCGATGTAGTTGGCACCGGTATGCTCCCAGGTAAAAGACTGAATCGTTTGCTGGATTCCATTGAAATAGACAACGGCTGCGACGGGGCTGGAGGCGTTAAAGTCCGATACAAGAAAATCCACCGTGATTGTGCCGGCGGAAGCCCCGACAGGAATCGTCTGAAGCAGATTGCCGTTGCTCCAGATGCGCAGGTTCTGGTCCAAGGCGATGTCCACAAAGAAATCGGAAACGCCGATGCCCTGGTTGGCCCGCGCGGTGTTGGGCCGGAAGGGCGTGAGGGAATCGAAAGAATCCTGGGCAGCCATGGCTTCGTCTCGAGTATTGCCGACGCCGAAGCCGGCAAAGCGGTTGGGCTGGTCATCAGCCGCGGTGATGGAGACTACGGTAAGCGAAACGGAAAAGCCGTCCGCCTCAAGAATTGCATTGTCGATGAAGTTGTGATCAAGGAAAAGACTGCTCATGCCAGGGCCCATAGCGATATTCAGCTGGTTGGAGAGAATCTGAATCGAGGTAGGCAGGCCGGAGCCCTCCCAGACTTCCTGATAGGTCAGAGGGGCCAGCAAGCCGCTCATTCCTGCCGAGGAGGCGTCTATA
>Ga0208461_1001695_pt1 | contig 19302 bp, 18 predicted proteins | sample AD_JPNTR4_MetaG_FD_184448 | JGI IMG/M metagenome (GOLD analysis project Ga0208461, IMG submission 184448) | Active sludge microbial communities of municipal wastewater-treating anaerobic digesters from Japan - AD_JPNTR4_MetaG (SPAdes) (version 2) | ecosystem: Engineered > Bioreactor > Anaerobic... | reverse complement strand
AATTTCAAAAGGCGGTTGAGCTCAAGCCAGACTATGCTGAAGCTTATTTTCAGCTTGGTTCACTTTATATCAGTCAGAATAAAACCCAGGAAGCTATCAGCAGCCTGGAAAAATTTTTGCAACTGGCTCCTCAGAGTGACAAAACTCCTCTGGCCAGGCAACTGCTTGATTTTTTGAAAAAATAAGAAATCGAAATATTTAGAACCCATATAGAAATCTTATAGAGCCGAATGAGATTAAAAGTCACCAGGCGTGGTTTCCTGTCAGTCCGGGCAGGAGTAGTCTTTCTTTTTATGCTGGTCTGGCTGCTTCCTGGTTACGCTCTGGTCCAGTCAGGGACCGGGTTTATTTCCGGCCTGGTCACAGACGAGCACAGGCAGCCCCTGGCTGAGGTCAAGATTAGACTCTATCATCTTGAATCAAAGACTGAAATTAAAATCAGAACGAATAACAAAGGTGAATGGTCGGCCGCAATCATGGGCCGCGGCAGCTGGTATCTGGATTTTGAGAAAACCGGCTATGAAACCAGAAGAATCTGTATACAGGTGGTGGGCCAGCAGGCCAGACCAGCCTGGCTTGAAACCAGATTGAAAAGGCTGGAAGGTCTCGTTATAACCGAAGAAATAATCCAGGCCCTGGAAGAAGCTAACGCACTTTTCAGTCAGGGCAAGCTGGACGAGGCTGGGGTTATTTATCAGAATATCCTCACTGAAAGCCCAGATTCTTATGTCATAAATTATTATCTTGGCAACTGTTATCTGGAAAAAGAAAAGTATGATCAGGCTATTGACTGTTATCAGAAAGTTATGGATAAAAACCCACAGTTTGTTCCTGGCCTGATTGCTCTGGGAAACTGCTATCTCAAGAAGAAAGAGATTGCCCGGGCCATTGACTGCTATCAGCAGCTTGATATAAATAAAATCGAAGACCCGCAACTGCTTTATCAGATTGGGATTGTTTTTTTTAACCGCTGGCTTTTTTCGCCAGCTTTAACCTATTTCCAGAAAGCGGTTAATCTTCGGCCTGATTTTCCTGACGGATACTATCAGCTTGGCTTAACCTGCTTGCTGCTGGGTAGATACAGCCAGGCCCGTCTGGCTTTTCAGAATTACCTCAAATATGATTCAGAAACTGACAGGTCAGTCCAGGTGAAAAATTTCCTGGAATTCTTAAAAACCAGAACTTGATTCTGAAAAAATTTGATGGCTAATTAGTCGGTGCCAGGTCGGATTTTTATAAGCCAGGAAAAAATCAGTTTATCCTCAATCCCAATAAAAAAAGGCAGCAGGCTGAAGCCTGCTGCCTTCATTCTTCCGCAGTCTTAACCAGAATCAACTATTCAATTACGAGTTCAAAAGGTATCCTCTTTTCCAGAGTTAAACCAGATTTGTTATCTTTAATATTCATAACAATCTCATAGGTTCCTGGCTCTAGAGGTCTATCTTCTATCCTCTCTCCCTGGTCATCTTTGATCTGAACTTTTTTAACAGTCGGAAGAGGAATAGCTTGCTCAATAAAATTGATGTTATATTTCATCGGAGTGAAAGCAACAATCTTGTTGTTATCTTTTCTTATATCGAAGTTAATTTCGAGATCAAAAGTCTGATTTTCATCAGCCTGGGCTCCATAAATCATGAACATCAGATTGGGCTGGTCACCCGGCTTCAATTTATTGTCCGGATATGGAAAAGCTCTGAAAACAATCCAGCTGAAATAATCCTTATGAAAATTTGGATAATTTTCTTGAGCGTCCATCTGCTGGATATCTTTCAACAGAAAAAGTGAAGATGTCTCCAGCTTATTGTTAGTTTGAGCTAGCTCCTCGTAATTGGGGATTTCAAAATCATAGTAGGTTGTTCCGATTTTCTTGGTGGCTCTTTGGCCAAGAGCTGCAGCCAGGACATATTTACCGGCCGGCAGAGGATAGCCCAGATAATAATAGCTTTCTCCTTCTGGCTGATATTCAGCTACCGGTATGGTAAAAGAGCTGGATGTCCTTTGCTCAACAATTAACTTCGGGGCCTCACCGCCCAGTTCATAAAACTGCATAAAGAGATCAACATCACTCTGATAGATGTCCTGATTCGCAGCCGATTGAGCATAATCTAAATCACCATTCTTTATCCTGGTGATAAAAATGGCGATATAGGTGCCTTTGGCTGGTAGAATATAAGTATCTGAAAACTCGAAAGGCAGATCAGCTCTGACCTGTCTGGCCGGTAAACCCTGTTCTAAGAGAGCTTTTATATCCTGCGGGATAACTGACTTAACTTTCTGGTCTTTTTTCTGATCTTTTTTTTGAGGGGCAGCTTCAGAAAAAGAAACTGTTAAGGCTAAAATCAGAACCAGGACCAGAGAAAAAATGAAAAATTTTTTCGTTCGCATTTTTCCTCCTGTCATATTCAATTCACCTCTTCCTTAAACTGCAAGAATTATGCCAGCTAAGAAAAGGTTTTATTTCTCTTAATTTTATTTTTTCTCTTCTTATTCTGTAAAATTTATTTACAATGCCTACCTGGATTGTAAGCCGAATAATATTACCTCAATTGACGGTGATTTTTCAACTGGAATTTTTTTACAGCCAGCAGATGCTCGGCATAGGACCGATTAAAGACATGGCTGCCATCATTTTTAGAAACAAAATAAAGATAATCAACATCGGCCGGATAAAGTGCGGCTTGAATTGAATTCCGGCCCGGATTGCAGATCGGCCCGGGCGGCAAGCCAGTATATAGATAAGTATTGTAAGGAGAATTAAGATTTTTATCTGCCCGACGTAAATTTCCATCAAATCTGTTTTGGAGTTTTAAGGCATAAATAATAGTAGGATCGCAATCAAGCTTCATTTTCAGTCTTAATCGATTATGAAAAACGGCCGAAATGAGTGGTTTTTCTTCTGGTTGACCTGTCTCCTTTTCTATAAGCGAGGCCAGAGTTATCACCTGGCGGATACTCATCTTTAAGACCCTGGCCCGCTCCCTTTCTTGTTGACCGAAATTTTTTCTAAATTCCTCAACCATGGTTTTAACCATATCTTCGGCTCTGACCCCACGGGCAAAATAGTAAGTGTCCGGAAAAAGATAGCCTTCAAGGTTAGGGGCCTCTGGATCGAGGTCTGCTATCAGAGAGGTTGCCTGGCAGGCTTTAACAAAAGAACCAGTCAGGGGATAATTCTTGGCGGCTAATAGCTCTGAGATTTCCAGATAGGTGAGTCCTTCCGGGATAGTTAAAGGGTGAAGGAGAACCCGGCCCGAGATGAGATCAAGCATAATTTTTCTGGGTATAGCCGGCAAGGAAAACTGGTATTCTCCGGCTTTTAAAGAATGAGGATAATAATAGAGAGAATAAGATAACTCAAAGGTAAATGATTGTCTGATCAGCTGATTCTCTTTAAGAATTCTGGCGATGCCCTTTGGGCTTAGGCCCTTTTCTATGGTGATAACAATATTTCCAGTTCTGGCCGGCGAAGGGCTATTCATTGCCCTGGAAATATAGCTAGCCACGCCCAAGTTGATGATAATCAGCATTATAAAAAACAAGTTAACTATTTTTTTCAGCGTCGTCTGCCTCATATCGTTTCTTTTCCAGATAAGTTTCCAGAATAATGACCGCAGCCTGTTCATCTTCCCTTTCTTTTTTTTGTCGGAAGTCGCCCTTAAAGCGATCCAGCCTTTTCAGGGCTTCCTTAGTGGTCAGCCTTTCATCCCAGAGGACAATTGGTTTACCCGTTACAGCTTCTAACCAGCTGGCAAATTTTCTGGTCAACTCAGCCCGGCTGCCTTCACTTCCATCCATTCTGATAGGCAACCCCAGGACGATTTCTTCTATATTTTTTTCTTTAACCAGCTTCGAAAAAAACTGGCTGTTTTCCTGTTCCTTGGCTTTCAGAATGTAGGTTCCAAAGGGCTGAGCTGTTATCTTGAGAGGATCGCTTAAAGCCAGACCCAAGTGGCGGTCACCATAATCGATAGCTAGAATTCTGCCCATATTTTAGGTTCTTTCCAGACAGCGTTTTTTTTGGCTATGCCGTTCAATGGCCAGTTCTATTAACCGGTCAAGTAATTGATTGAAACTCAACCCGCTGACTTCCCACAGTTTTGGATACATGCTGATTTCTGTAAAACCTGGCATCGTATTTATTTCATTAATGTAAATAGCGTTTGTTTCTTTTTCCAGAAAAAAATCAACCCGAGCCAGACCACAGGCATCAATGGCCTTAAAGGCAGCCAGGGCCAGCTCTCTGATTTTGCGGGTTAAATCGGCCGGAAGCTCGGCTGGTATCCTGAATCTGGTTTTTCCCTCAAGATATTTATCATCATAATCATAAAATTCGCGATAGGGAATGACTTCGCCCGGGAGAGAGGCCTCGGGGCTGTCATTGCCCAGGACGCTACATTCAATTTCCCGGCCGGCAATGGCTTTTTCTACCAGGATTTTTCGATCGTAGCGAAAAGCCAGGTCGAGAGCTGCGGGCAGGGCAGCTCTTCTTTTGACCTTACTAATGCCAACTGATGAGCCCATATTGGCCGGCTTGACAAAAAGAGGATAAGCGAAAACGGAATTAATTTTCCGGATCAGCTTTGAACCCTGATTTTTATAATCCTCTTCGCCAAGCACCAGGTAGGGAGTCACCGGCAGACCCAGATAGCTCAAAAGGTTTTTAAAGATGACTTTATCCATACCAACAGCTGAAGCCAGAACAGGGGATCCAACATAAGGGACGTCGGCCATTTCCAGCAGACCTTGAATTGTTCCATCTTCGCCATAGGGGCCGTGCAGAACCGGAAAGTAAACATCTGCCTTTAATTCTATTTGCTGCCTGGCTGGCGACCAGGGTAGAAAATAGTAAGTCTGGCCTTCTTTTAGCTCCTGATCGCTTACCAGCGGGGAGCTGACCTGTTTCCACAGTCCCTCTCTGGTTATATAGATTGAATAGACCCGGTATTCTGTCTGACTGAGATGGCGGTAAATAGCGCGGGCTGAGGCTATAGAGACCTCGTGTTCGGGCGAGCGGCCACCAAAAATTAAGCCAATAGATAGGGGCTTTTTCATGCTTCAAAATTTTAACTGAATTGCAGCGAAAAAGAAAGCTGGCAGAATTAACTACGGCGGATTTTATCCAGGTTTGCTCTGTCAGTTCTGCCTTTCGCCGAGATATTACCCATCTCCAAACTGATCCTTATCACTGCTCTGCTGGCACATACACACTGACCCCCTGCCAGGCGAACAGCCCCTATGGGTTATAGATTCTATCAAGCGTAGCTTACCTCCTTTCCCTTAAAATGTTCAATAAGACTTTTAATGGAAGGAGCCCTGCTTTTTCAAGTACTAAGCTCATAAATCTCTGACCTTCTTCTGTCCCCGTCCCTGCTGCCGGCTGTCCAGCACGTCGCGACCAAAGCTCCTTACTCCTCCCGCCACCCTGGATAGTATGTCTTAACCTAAATGAGAATTTTTGTTGACAGTCAAGAAAAGACAAAATTATAATAGAAGCAAAGCCGAACGAAAATTGCCAAGAGGTGCGAAAATGAAAAAGTTTGTTTTTAATCCCTCGAAGTATTTTTTCCTTCTTCTGGCTGGTCTAGCTGTAATTCTCTGGCCGGCCGATCTGGTTGCTCAGGAAGACCAGGTGCAGAAAGCCGGGATCTTTGCTGAAGAGTATCCCCTGCTTTCTGATTCTGATATGTATTGTTGCCCTCTTATCTGGGACCAAAATCTGCCGGAACTCAGAATTGTTGGTTCTGAACGAGAAGATGAAAGGGCTATGATGACTGATTCTGATACTTTTTATATCAATAAGGGCAGAGAAGAGGGATTGGAGATCGGCCAGATGTTTCTGGCGATTGATATTGGTAAGTCTTTGCCCAAGCTGGGTTATCTGGCTCAAAAAAAGGGCCGGGTCAGGATTATCCGGTTGGAAGATCATATGAGCGTAGGTAAAGTGGAAAAGGGATGTAGTGATATAAGAGTTGGCAATTATCTCATTCCTTTTGAAGAGAAGGCCAATGTCATCGGGAAAGATGTTGGTTATGACAACAATCTCAAGCCCGGTGAAAGCCTCGAAGCTCAGGTAATTTATCTGGACACCGACTTTAACATTGTCGGCTCAGGCCACTGGGCTCTGATCAATGCCGGGGAAGAACAGGGTTTAAGACCTGGTCAGCAACTGACAGTCTTTCGTCAGAAAAAAGCCGGCTTCCCGCGTGAAGCTCTGGGCAATGTAGTTGTCGTTGATGTTCAGAAGAAAACGGCCACCGTCAAGATTTTGTCCTGTCGGGAAGCCATTGAAAAAGGAGATCTGGTTCAGGTTAAGTAGATTTATATAATCTCTTCTCCCTGTCTGTTGACAGAAATGCTGATTTTTGTTAGCTTTTCTATACTCGTTGATTGCCTTGAGCGGGCGTAGTTCAGTGGTAGAACGTCTGCTTGCCAAGCAGAAGGCCGTGGGTTCAAGTCCCATCGCCCGCTCCATTGTTTTCTAAAGGAAAATAGCCAGTGATAGAGGACGGCGCGGTACCCAAGTGGCTAAGGGAGAGGTCTGCAAAACCTCGATTCGTCGGTTCGAGTCCGACCCGCGCCTCCACCTCCACCCTTTCTCCAGAAATTAGTTTTATTACCATAGCTGCGGTCAACAATAACTAATCGCCACCATTTCTGACTGTTTTTTCTTTGGCCTTAGTCTTAAATCCTTTGCCTGGTCCGGGCCTCTTACCTCAGGTGTCCGGGCCTGTCGGACCCAGAAGACAAGGTACCTGAAATTTATCTCCTGCCTGCTGGCTAAATTTGTGAGGCTGGACAAAAAATAAATTGACCGGACCTTTTTGGTTTTTATATACTTGGCGGAAGGAGGGCCCATGAATATAAAGGTGCGGATTCAGGGAATTTGTCTTAAGCCAGCCGAAGAATGGCAAAAAATAAAGGCTGAATCAACTTCAGTAGGTGAGCTTTATAAGTCCTATATCATGATTCTGGCGGCAATCCCGGCCGTGGCCCAGCTTATTGGTTTCTGGCTCATAGGGGTCTCTTTGCCTGTCAGGGGATTGGTCAGAGCTAGTTTTACCTTCTCTTTAGGTCGAGCTCTGGTTTCCTATGTTTTTTCTTTAGTTATGATTTATGTTCTGGCTTTAATTATCAGGGCCCTGGCTCCCAACTTTTCTTCCCAGTCTGATATAGTTGGCGCCTTAAAACTGGCTGCCTATTCCATGACACCCTATTTTGTAGCCGGTATTTTATATGTCATTCCGTTCCTGGACCGGCTTGTCCTTCTGGCCGGACTTTATGGCCTTTATATTCTCTACCTTGGCTTTAAGGGCGGGTTGATGGGTACTCCGCCGGACAAAGTTATGGGTTATTTTATATTAACCCTGGTGGTGGAAATAGTGCTGGGAGCAGTCATCGGCCTGATCATGGGAGGTATTTTTTCGGCCGGTGCTTTATACCGTGGCTTCTAGTTCTTCGACTATTCGGGCAAAAGCTTCGGCCGGGCTAACCGCTTGAGTTATTGGCCGCCCGATAACCATATAGTCTGCGCCTTTAATAAGAGCTTCCGCCGGAGTCATAATTCTTTTCTGATCCTGAGCCTCAGCCCAGGCCGGCCTGATGCCAGGCGTAATAATTTTGAGCTCAGGACCAAGCTCTGTTCGCAGCAGTTCGATTTCCTGTGGAGAGCAAACAACACCTTTAAGACCCGCCTGCCAGGCTAACCGAGCCAGGCGTAAGACCTGAGCCTGAGATCCAGAGCTAAAACCAATCTCTTCCAGATCTTTATCTTTGAGGCTGGTCAGAACGGTCACGCCCAGCAGGAGGGGCAGGTCGAGGTTGGATTTTTCCGACTCTTCTCTGGCCGACTCTATTGCCCGGCTCATCATCTCTTTACCGCCAGAAGTGTGAAGGGTCAGCATAGACACCCCGGGCCGCAGAGCTGCTCTGACTGCACCAGCTACTGTATTGGGTATATCATGAAGCTTGAGATCTAAGAAAACCTGACGGCCATAGTTCCTGACCAGTTCTATCATGGCCGGTCCTTCGGCCGTGAATAGCTCCAGCCCGACTTTAAATATTCTGGCCTCCGGCAGAGAAGCCAGAATTTTTCGGGCCTCAGCCTGGTTTTTGACATCCAGGGCAATTATTATTTTTTCCTTAATGTCTTGGGAGGCAAGCTTGGCGGTCATTTAAATTCCTTTCCATTGAAACTGGCTTAAAAAGCTATATATTTAGATTTAAATCTCCAGACTTTTTAGACTTTCAAGCTGCCAACAATTTCACTCAAGCGATTGAGGCCATGGCTTTCAGCCCAGTCTTCCATTCCTTTTATAATTTCAGGGCAGGCTGAAGGATTAACGAAATTGGCTGTCCCCACCTCGACTGCCGAGGCTCCGGCTACCATAAATTCCAGAGCATCTTCAGAGCTGAAAATTCCACCCAGGCCAATAACCGGGATCTTTACTTTCCGGGCAACTTCAAAAACCATTCTCAGAGCCAGAGGCTTAATGGCCGGGCCACTCAGTCCACCCAGGACATTGCCCAGTTTTGGCTTCCTTGATTCCAGATCTATGGCCAGGGCCAGAAAAGTATTTACCAGGGAAACTGCCTCGCTGCCCGCTTCCTCGGCGGCCAGCGCCACCGCCGTTATATCGGTGACGTTGGGTGAAAGCTTGGTGATCAGCGGTAAAGGCGATACCTGTTTAACTCTTTTTACCGTCCGGTAGGTGGCCTCGGGATCTTGAGCCGGGCATTTCCCGCCTGCCCTCACATTGGGGCAGGAGATATTGAGTTCTAAAGCAGCCAGCCCCTGGTGCCGGCTTAGATATTCAGCCACCCGGGCATATTCTTCTTCTTCTTCGCCGCAGACATTGGCAATAATAGCCGTCTGCAGAAGAGCGAGCTTCGGTAGAACTTCCTGACAGAAAGCTTCCACGCCAATTCCTTGTAATCCGATTGAATTAATCAATCCGCAGGGAGTTTCGGCCAGTCGCGGTGGGGGATTGCCTTCTCTGGGCTTAAAATAGAGTCCTTTAACCACCAGGCCGCCCAGCAGATTTAAATCATATAGAGGCTCGAATTCGAGGCCATAGCCAAAAGTCCCGCTGGCCGCTATCACCGGGTTTTTCAGTCTCAAAAAACCCAGATCAGAAGACAGGTCAACCATTGTTAATCTCCAGACCAGAGGATTTCTTCTGCTGCGAAAACAGGGCCATCCTGACAAATTCTGAGATATTTTATTTCTCCGCCTTTTTTGATTTTCCTGACACAGCCCCAGCAGACACCAAGCCCACAGCCCATAATTGATTCGAGTGAAAATTCAGCTGGCAGGTTGGACAGCTGACAGATTTCAGCCAGGCAGGCCATCATGGCTTCCGGCCCGCAGCCAAACAGAAAAGCTGGTTTTCTTTTTCTTAATTGCTGTTCAACCAGCTGGGTTATAAGGCCTTTGAAGCCATAACTCCCATCATCGGTGGAAAAATTGATTTCCCAGCCAGTCGCCTCAAGGCGGTTTTTCAAAGCCAGGTCGCTCAGTGTCTGGCCACCATAAAAAATAACCGGGGTGGCTTCTACCATCTGAAGTTCCCTGGCCAGAAAGTACAACGGAGCCAGACCGCGTCCACCTCCGACGCAGAATATTTCCCGGCCTTTGAATTCAGGCTTCAACGAAAAGCCATGACCGCAGGGACCAAGAATATCCAGTTCTTCACCGGCCATTTTTTGGCTGAGGAGTCTGGTTCCTTCTCCTGTTACCTGGAAAAAAACCTCCAGGTTGCTTCCAGTGCAGTTATGAATGCTCAGTGGCCGCCGTAAAAGAGGATTGAAGCCAGAGGAAACCCTGATCATCAAAAACTGACCCGGCCGGGCCTCCCGGGCGATTTGAGGTGCGGACATTCTCAGTAAAAAATAACTACCCCAGTTTTGGGTTTCAGTGATCCGGGCGTTTTTATCCTGGAACATGGGCTTATCGTCGCAGTTAATTCTTGGAATTAATATCAGAAATAAAATTTAATAGCAAATTTTAACTAGGATGAAAGACACAACAGTCAGGCCAGTTCAGTCTAGCTGGCAACCACCTCGGCCTTAACCGCCAGATTCTGGTTTATGGTCATCAGACCGTTATCATTGTATAAAAACGTCTGTTTTCTTATAATTATTCTTTAATGATAATAAAGGAGGAATTATCAATGTTAATATCCCGTCGGGCACAAGAAATTCAGGCTTCACCAATTCGAAAACTTAAACCTCTGGCCGATGACGCCAAAAAGAGAGGAATTCATATTTTCCATCTCAACATTGGCGACCCCGATATACCCACCCCCCAGCCAGTTATCGAAGCTTTTCAAGCTTATCATGATCCAATTCTGGGTTATGGCCCGTCTCAAGGGTTCGATGAGCTCCGTCAGGCGATCGCGGATTATTTCCGCGGTTATGGCCTCAACCTAACGGCTGATAATGTTCTGATCACCATCGGTGGATCAGAAGCAATTCATTTTTCTTTTTCGGTAGTGGCTGATCCAGGCGAAGAGATAATCATTCCAGAGCCCTTTTATACCAATTACAACGGTTTTGCCACTTTCGCTGATGTTAAAATTGTTCCGCTACCGCTTAAAGTCGAAGACGGTTTCAGGCTGCCCCCGGCTGAAGAGATTGAAGCGTTGATTACCCCCAAAACGAGAGCTATCCTGCTTTGTTCTCCCAATAATCCAACCGGTACGGTGTATACCGAAGAAGAACTGCAGCGCGTGATTAATCTGGTCAGGAAGCACGATTTGTTTTTGATCGGCGATGAAGTTTACAAGGAATTTGTTTATGATGGATTGAAACACAAAAGCTTGCTGGAATTTAAGGAGGTCGAGGACCGGGTGATTGTCGTGGATAGCATTTCTAAAAGGTTTAGCTGCTGCGGGGCCAGAATCGGGGCGGTTGTTACCAGAAATGAAGAAGTTTATCAGGCCATTCTGAAGTTTGCCCAGGCCAGGCTCTGCCCGCCTTCAGTTGAGCAATATGCAGCCATTGCTGCCTATAAGATGGGAATGGACTATTTTGAACCAATTCGTCTGGAATATCAGAGACGCCGCGATGTGCTTTATGAGGGGCTGACCTCTATCCCGGGTGTTGTCTTGCGTCAGCCTAAGGGAGCTTTTTATGCCTTTTGCCGCTTGCCCATCAAAGATTCTGAACACTTTGTTCGATGGATGTTAACTGATTTTTCAGTCAACCAGAAGACGGTCATGGTTGCTCCAGGACCGGGTTTTTATGCCACGCCAGGGCGGGGTCAGGATGAAGTGAGAATAGCCTACGTCCTTAAAGAAGAGGACCTGGTTGAGGCTATAGAGATACTGCGCCAGGGCCTCGAGAAATACAGGAGGCTATTTGCCTAGAGTCTTGATGGGTTTAAAGAAAATCTTAGCTGATAGAGAAACCTGGGTGGGGCTGGGTTTGATCTTCGGGCTGGCCCTGGTTGGCGGTCTGGTCAGTCATCCCGGTCTTGTCAGGAGATTTCTGGCCGGAGAATTCCGGCAAGCATTTATTTTAAAAGAAGATTTTCCGCAGGTTGTCTTTATATCATTAGCCGAAGCAGAGTCGGCCTGGTCAGAGCGGCAGGCGGTTTTTGTAGATAGCCGCAGCTTAGAGGAGTACCATCGTGGGCATATTCCAGGTGCCATTTCAATTCCGCTCGAAGACGTAAAAAGTGGAGGCGAAGACTTACTGGCCAGGATCCCGGAGGCGCTGGAAATTATAGTTTATTGCGAAGGTGGAGATTGCCAGGCCAGTTTAAATCTGGCCCGATGGCTTGAATCACGTGGTTTTAAAAATCTAAGAGTATTTTCTGGCGGCTGGACTGAGTGGACCCAGGCTGGCCTGCCGGTGGAAGCCGATGTTGCAGAATAGAAATGTTCTATTAATTTTCAGGCTGATTGTCGGTGGCGTTTTTATCTGGGCTGGAATCAGTAAAATAGCTGATCCTTTAAGTTTTGCTCAGAATGTCAGGAACTATCAGCTGGTGGGGCCAGCACTGTCTTTTCTTACCGCTATCTTTTTACCCTGGGTGGAATTAATTGCCGGAATGTGGATCATTATCGGTATCTATCCGAGATCATCGGCCTTGTTGATCAGCTGCTTGCTCATGTTTTTCATTCTTCTCGTCTTGATTACTATGGCTCGCGGCTTAGATGTTGACTGCGGCTGCTTTGGAACCTTCAGCCGGCGGGCTGACTGGCAACTTATAGCTGAAGATTCTCTGTGGCTGGCTCTTTCCCTGGCTCTTTTATTTTCGCCCGCCAATGATTTTTGCCTTCTCAGAAAAAAGCCATCTAAGACCTGATATTTCACATACTTAATACTCTTCTCCCTTGAAATTTAAGACGATGGAGTGTATATTTTCTTGACAACTGATTATAAAAAAGAAGGAGTTTAAGATGCCCAAAAAATATGTATATTTTTTTACGGCAGGAGCAGCTGATGGCAATAAGGATATGAAGGATATTCTAGGCGGTAAAGGCGCCAACCTGGCCGAAATGGCCAGTATTGGCCTGCCTGTTCCACCCGGTTTTACTATTTCGACTGAAGTTTGTGCTCTGTTTTTTAAAACTGGAAATAAACTGCCCCTGGAAGTGGAAAAAGAGATTATGGTTAACCTCGGACGCCTGGAAAAAGTCTCCGGGCAAAAGTTCGGAGATGAGAAGAACCCGTTGCTGGTTTCAGTCAGATCAGGGGCCAAATTCTCCATGCCGGGAATGATGGATACCATTCTCAATCTTGGGCTCAATGACCGAACGGTGGAAGGTCTGGCTAGAAAGACAGGTAACCGGCGTTTTGCCCTTGATTGCTATCGACGTTTAATCCATATGTTCGGTGACGTCGTTCTGGAAATCCCCAAGAAGAAATTTGAAGAAATTTTACGAGCCAAAAAAGAAGCCAGTGGCCTTAATTATGATTATGAACTGGGTGAATCTATCCTCGAGGAAGTTATTGCCGAGTATAAGAAACTGGTCAAGGCTGAAACCGGTCAGGAGTTTCCCCAGGATGTCTTCAAGCAACTGAAACTGGCTATCAGTGCTGTTTTCAAATCATGGAATAATCCCCGGGCAATAACCTATCGGCGTCAGTATCATATTCCCGATGATCTGGGAACAGCGGTCAATATTCAACAGATGGTTTTCGGCAATTATGGTCCAGCCTCGGCTACCGGTGTTGGCTTTACCAGAAATCCTGCTACGGGTGAGAAAGAACTTTACGGTGAATATCTGATTAATGCCCAGGGTGAAGACGTGGTGGCCGGCATCCGAACCCCTTCTCCTTTAAAAGATCTTGAGAAGGCTATGCCTGGGGTTTATAAACAGTTGCTGGCCGTAGTCAAGAAACTGGAAAAGCACTACGGCGATGTTCAGGATTTCGAGTTTACCATCCAGGAAGGCAAGCTGTATATGCTGCAGACCAGGAATGCCAAAAGAACCGGTATGGCTGCCGTTAAAATTGCTGTTGATCTGGTGAAAGAAAGACTGACCACTGTCGAAGAAGCATTACTTAAAGTCGAACCAGAAGCTTTAAATCAGCTGCTTCATCCGATCTTTGATCAGGAAGAAAAGAAAAAGCATCCTGTTCTGGCCAGAGGTCTGGCCGCTTCCCCGGGTGCAGCCAGCGGCCAGGTGGTTTTTACAGCTAATGACGCCGTCCGCTGGGCCAAAGAAGGCAAAAAAGTTATTCTGGTCCGCGAAGAAACATCACCGGATGATATTCACGGGATGAGCGCTGCTCAGGGTATTTTAACCGCAACTGGTGGTATGACCTCACATGCTGCCGTAGTTGGCAGGCAAATGGGTAAACCGGCTGTGGTCGGCTGCGGAGCAATAAAGGTTCAGGAAGACATTAAAGCCTTCTTTGTTGGTGATAAAAAATTTGTCGAGGGCGACTGGATTTCAATTGATGGTACTACCGGTGAGGTGCTGGAGGGCCAGGTTTTAACCAGGCCATCAGAAATTCTTCAGGTTGTCAGGGGTGAGAAAAAACCGGTAGAATCCAGGCTCTATCAATATTTTAGCCAGCTCTTATCCTGGGCTGATAAGTTCCGCCGGCTGGGGGTGCGAGCTAACTCGGATACACCGCCTGATGCCCAGGTAGCTTTTGCTTTTGGAGCCGAAGGCATTGGTCTGGCCAGAACCGAGCATATGTTTTTTGGACCGGAGAGGCTGCCACATGTGAGAGAGATGATTCTGGCTGAAACTGAAGCTCAGAGGCGGCAGGCTCTGGCTAAGTTGCTGCCTTTTCAAAAACAGGACTTTCTGGAATTTTTCCAGGAAATGAAAGGCCGACCGGTTACGATTAGAACTATTGACCCGCCCCTTCATGAGTTTTTACCAAAGAAAGAAGATTTAATGGTGGAATTAGCGGTACTCAAGGCTACCGGCGGATCACCGGAAAAAATCGCTGAACTGGAAAAATTATTGGCCAGGGTGAGGTCTTTGTCTGAATTTAATCCCATGCTGGGCCATCGCGGCTGCCGCCTGGGTGTAACCTACCCCGAGATAACCGAAATGCAGGCTCAGGCCATCCTGGAAGCGGCCTGTGAACTGGTAACCCGGGGTCAGAAGGTCTTGCCTGAAATCATGATTCCTCTGGTCGGTAATGTTACCGAGCTGGCCAATCAAAAAGAAATCATCAATCGGGTGGCTGAAGAGGTGATGAAAAAGTATAAAGTCAGGATCAAATATAAAGTAGGTACCATGGTCGAAATACCAAGGGCAGCCCTGACCGCTGACGAAATAGCCAGAGAAGCTGAATTCTTTTCTTTTGGTACCAATGATCTGACCCAGACTACCTTTGGAATTTCCAGAGATGACAGCGCCAAGTTTCTCAACTATTACCTGACCCACGGGATCTGGAGTGATGATCCGTTTGAAACTCTTGATCAGAAAGGTGTCGGGCTGCTGATGAAATGGGCCGTGGAAAAAGGTCGGGAAACAAGGCCGGATCTCAAAGTCGGAATTTGCGGTGTTCATGGTGGTGATCCCAGATCTATCACTTATTGCCATAAAATAGGTTTGAATTACGTCAGTTGCTCTGCTTACCAGATTCCAATTGCCAGACTGGCGGCGGCTCAGATTGCCATTCAGGAAAGGAAAGCCAGCCAGGAAGAGAAGAGCAACAAGACCCAGGAAGCCAGAAAATCGGCTCGCTCAACCGGGAAAAAATCTCAGCGGGCGAGAAAGTAAATAGAAAAATAACTCAAAGATAACTGGCAATAGAATTTCAGCCCGGGTCTGACGAAGAGGCCCGGGCTCTTCTTTTATTAGCTCTATCGTTCTATTGTTTAAAATAACAGGTTAGGCTACCGGAAAAAGACGAGGAGACAGTTGTGACTTTTAATCTTCTTGAATTTCTGCTAACTTAAATATCAAACATCCATGGCTGATCTGGTTGGGTCGGTGCTTTCCTTATTTAATACCGGGCTTCCCTTTAAATTCATCTATGCCAATGAATACTGGATGGTGGACCTCGGGCCCCATATCTTCCCTGTCAAAAAATACAGAATGCTTTATGAAAAGTTAATAGCCAGAGGCGCACGCCCTGAGGATTTTATCAGGCCTGAACCGGCTTCGGATGACGATCTTCGTCTGGTACATACTGCAGATTACGTCAATAAAGTTCTGACCGGGACTCTTTCTTCACTCGAGCTTCAAGCTCTGGAAATGCCCTTTTCCTCGGAGCTGGTCCAGTTTTTTTTGTTAATGACCGGGGGGACAATCAAGGCGGCAGAAGAAGCTTTAAGAACAGGGCTGTCGGTTCATCTTGGTGGTGGCTTTCATCATGCTTTTCCGGATCATGGAGAAGGTTTTTGCCTTTTTAATGATGTGGCTATCGCTCTGGAAAAGATGAAAAAGGAGGGGCGGATCAGCCGGGCCATGATCGTTGATGGTGACCTGCATCAGGGGAATGGAACAGCTTACTTTTTTGGGAAAAAAGACTATGTCTTTACCTTCTCTATACATCAAATGGATAACTATCCATCTTATAAGCAGGCGAGTAGCCTTGATATTGAACTGCATTCCGGCGATAGTGATGAGGCTTATCTCACGGCTTTGCAGCCACATTTTCCCCATCTCTATGAGGAGTATAAGCCAGACCTGGTCATCTATATAGCCGGAGCTGATCCTTACCAGAATGACCCGTTGAGCGGTCTGGATATTTCATCAGCCGGTCTAAAAAAGCGAGATAGATTGATTATCGAGCAGGCCCGCCGGCTGAAAATTCCCCTGGCCATCGTTCTGGGCGGAGGCTATGCTGACCGGATCGAAGAAACAGTCGAGATTCACTTTAATACGATCAAAGAGGCGATTAGAACCAGACGGAAAGGTCCTCAGCACTTAGTAGCTTCTCTGATTGCGCCGAAGCCATAAAAATAAATTAGCTGAATCTAACTTGTACTGCTAATGGTAGCTCGAAGCGGGTCATCCCTCAGATTGACTCCGGAGATTCCTGCCGAGTATCCAGATTAATGTCTACAGATTGCTCGCTGCTTGCCGTCCTGTTAATTGGTTGTGGTCTAGCCGGTTTTTTCTGCTTTATTCCTGCATAAAAACGTGGGCGAAAACCTTGGCATCACCGACCATGTTATCAATCAAGCAGTATTCATTCGGCATGTGACAGGTCTCATCCAGTTTTGACCAGCAAGCTGCCTCAAACCCAGCGCGGCGAAAAATGGCAGCAACTGTCCCGCCGCCAATGCCCATCGGGCGGGCTTCTTGCCCATAAACTTCTCTGACGGCTTTCTTCAGGGCTTGAACAACCGCCGACCGGGTAGAGGTGGGTGGAGCGGCCGGTGCTTTTTGAGCCAGGCTGATTTCTATTTTAACTTTAAACTTTTTTTCAATGGAATCAGCCATTTTCCTGATGGTCTTTTCGATCTTTTCAACCGGGTAGTCGGGTAGAATCCGGCAGTCCATATAAAAAATATCTTCGCCTGGAATAGTATTGATATTGGGGACGTTGGGCTCTTTCTTAGTCGGCTCAAAAGTGGAAATGCCTGGACTGAATAATCTGTCCTGTAGATCGTAGAAGCGGTAAAGTTTTTGAAGTTCGGTAATGAGGAAACTGGCTGCTTTGAAACTGTTAATTCCCTTCTGGGGAGTTGAGCCGTGAGTTTGTTTGCCGACTGTCTTAAATCTCAGCCAGAGAATTGATTTTTCAGCCACTTCAATCATTGTACCTTTTTCATTGCCAGCATCGGGGACAATAATTAAATCATTCTTTTTAAAAACTTCTGTCTGATTGAGAACATATTCAATTCCCTTCTGGCTGCCTGTCTCTTCATCTGCTACCAGGGCCAGCCCGACGTCATAACTTGGTTTAATATTTTCAGCCAGACAGGCTTTAAGGGCAAAAATCGAGGCAACTAAATCCTGCTGATTATCTTCGACCCCACGTCCATAAATCTTGCCGCCCTCAACCCAGGCCCTGAATGGGTCCCCGCGCCAGACAGCCAGTTCACCAGGTGGGACTACATCCAGGTGAGTCATAATCCAGATGGTTTTCTTTGAGCTTTTCCCGGGGAAAAAGGTCAGCAAATTCGGTCGGTAACCAGCTGGCGCATCGTGATCAGGGGCTTTGATCACCGTTATGTCGTTTATTCCTGATTTTCTTAGATATGATTGCAGAAACTCAGCTTTTTTAGCTTCTCCTTCGCCTCCGCTCGAGGGGGCAATAGCTGGTATAGCACATAGTCTGGTTTGCAAGTCAATCATCTCATCTCGGAATGAATCAAGTCTTTTGGCCAGGCGGGAAAAAACTCTTTTGTCAGGCATTAGTCTCTCCTTCTTTTTATTGTTGATCTCGGCCCGATAATAGCATTAATCGAGATTTTGATGCAAGGGAAAAGGCTGACCCTCCCAGAAACAAAGCCCTGGCGGATTATTGCTGGCTTTTCCGCCAGCCAAACAGGCCGAGCCAGATATACTGCAGGCCCGAGATAATAGTGGCCAGAATGGTTAGATCATAGAGCCAGTCAAGAAGCCCGCTTTTAATCTTTAGCCAGTTAAAAAAGAGCACCGCTCCGGCTGTCAACACCTGGCAGACTGTACTGGTTTTTCCGATGAGAGTCGGAAGGAAATCGCGTTTCTGTTTGAGTAGAGCCAGCAGGGCAGCCCCAAGAACAATCAACAAATCACGGCCCAGAACTATCCAGAAAACAGCCCAGGGAATTTTATTAGGGGAAGCATATTCAGGGAAGCTCAGGAGCAAAAAGCTGGTAAACATCAGCAGCTTATCAGCCAGTGGATCAAGCCAGAGTCCAGCGGTTGACTTTTGGTGCCAGATTCTGGCGATAAGCCCATCCAGTACGTCGGTCAGGCCAGCCAGAAGAAAAATTAGAAATGCTCTTGAGACTTGCTGGTTTAATAAGAAGAAAACGAAAACCGGAACCAGAATTATCCTGAGCAAAGTCAGGTAATTAGGTAGTGTGCCAAAAGTTGATTTGAGCTCGCCGGTCTGATTGTCGACGTTGGCCATATATCCTCTCTGGCTTATTTTATTAAGTTTAGCAGAAGGTCGGCTATCCTTAAAGCCTCCGCGCCGGAAACAGGCCGATCAGGTTGAAAACGTTTCTGGGCAGACAGTTCCATCAGTTGATAAGCGACCATCTGAACCGCCGGCAAATAGTAAATATTTTCAGTTGGAATATCGCTGATCTGAATCTTTTCTGGCGGGATTTGAGGAATGAGTTTGAGGCCTTTGCCTTTCAGAAAATTAATCAGTCGGAAAAAGGTTTCGGCCAGCTCGGCTCTGGTAACGATCCGGTTAGGTTCAAAGGTATGATTTTCATAGGTATCCATCAGAGGGACGGCTGCCACTCTGACAATATAATTCGCTGCCCAGCTGGTCGAAATATCAACAATAATAGGTGGCCTCTTTGGTTCTGGCAGGTATTTATTAAACTTGACGGCCAGAATAGCAGCCAGTTCCTGGCGGGTAATAGCCTGGGATTTAGGTATTTCATTATAAAGGCTGGGCAGGGTAACAATACCCAGTTGATTTCTTAAATATTCAATCTTCTTTTGAACTTCTTTGTCCTCCGGGGTCAGCTCTTTGAGCTTCGTATAGATATCAAGACTCTGGCTTAAATCATCGTGTTCGAGAAGAGTTTCAGCATATTCTCTGAGAATCTGTCGGTCGCGAGGTGCCAGCTGGCTCAAGGTCTGATAGTGATTGATTGCCTGCTCGTATTTTTTTTCGCTCCGGTACAGGCGAGCCAGTTTCAAGTGGGCCTCCTGTGATTGGGGCGAATAGAACAGAGCTTTGAGCAGCAGCTGTTTGGCTTCTTCT
>Ga0208461_1001686_pt1 | contig 19359 bp, 12 predicted proteins | sample AD_JPNTR4_MetaG_FD_184448 | JGI IMG/M metagenome (GOLD analysis project Ga0208461, IMG submission 184448) | Active sludge microbial communities of municipal wastewater-treating anaerobic digesters from Japan - AD_JPNTR4_MetaG (SPAdes) (version 2) | ecosystem: Engineered > Bioreactor > Anaerobic... | reverse complement strand
CCGGCAGTCGCCGGCGAGAAACCCCGCGTCATCTCGAAACCGTTCTTTCTCGGCGGGGCGTGTGATCCGGCCGTGTTGACCTGCGCGGCCCGTCCGGGGCCGGCCGTGCTCGTGAACCTCGCGCCGGGGCCGGACGACACCTTCACGCTGATCGTCACTCTGGTCGACGTATTGGACGAGAGCGACGCCATCGATCCGGCGATGCGCGATGCTATCCGCATCTGGATACGCCCGCGCGGTGGTGTGGCACCATTCCTGGAGGCGTATTCGCGTGCAGGCGGCACACATCACAGCGCTTTAGTGTTAGGCGACCATCTCGAAGCGATTCATGCGTTCGGGCGCATGACGGGCCTTCAAATCCAGGAGCTGTAAGATGATCAATAGACAAGACTTTGCGCTGAATGCCTGGGATTTGGCTGCGTTTGCCGGATACCTGCTGATTTTGTGCGCAATCGGCTTTTGGGTCGGCCGTAAAAAGAAAAACGAATCCTCCGATTACTTTTTGGCCGGCCGCAGCCTGCCTTGGTATGTGGTCGGAAGCTCGTTCATCGCCTCCAACATCAGTACCGAACATTTCATCGGTATGATCGGCGCGGCCTTCGTGTACGGGATCTGCGTGGCGATGTCGGAATGGGCTAACGTCATCAGCTTCACGTTTCTCATCTGGCTGTTCATTCCGTTTCTGCTTTCGGCTCGGGTCTTCACCACGCCTGAATTCATGGAAAAGCGGTTTAATTCCACGGTACGCCAGTTTTTTGCCGTTGTGACGATCATCAGTAATGTGGTGGCGTTTCTGGCTGCCGTATTGTACGGCGGCGGTTTAGCCATTCAGAAACTGTTCGGCTGGGATCTCTGGCTGTCAATCATCGTGCTGGGGCTGTTGGCCACCATCTTGGGTCTGCACATGCTCGCCGGAGACTCCGGTTCGCTGATCGACGGTTTCAGAGTCATGATCGAGCGCAACCAGGCCCAAGCGGGAATCTGGCAGGAAGTGGTTGCCCAGAACGCGCCTCACATTGTCGGCATGAGCGAATACCGACGGCTCTCGGTCGTCCAGCCGTTGACCCATCAGACCACCCCCTGGAGCGGGCTGGTAGTCGGCTTCCTTTCGGTGAGCATCTGGTACAACGTCATCAACCAGTTCATGATCCAGCGTGTGCTAGGCGCCAAAAATTCGTGGCACGCGCGCATGGGTATCGTGTTGGCAGGCTACATGAAGGTCTTCCTGCCGGTGATCGTGGTGGTCCCTGGCCTGATCCTGTTCGCCGCGCATCCCGAGGTCCTGAAACTGCCGTGGGCGGAGATCCGTCCCGAGGCGGACAAGGGCTATATCCTGATGCTGCAAACCCTGCTCCCGGCCGGCATCCGCGGCATCTTCCTGGCGGCTTTGTTTGGCGCGATCCAGTCCACGGTCAACGCGGTGTTAAACTCGACATCCACCGTGTTCACAATGGACATTTTCAAGCGGCAGTTGAAAAAGAACGCCACGGACAAGCAGTTGATTTTTGTCGGGCGTGTCTCGACGGTCGCGTTTCTGTTGCTCGCGATGCTGATCGCGATGTTCATCGAGCGGCTGGGGGGCAGTCTGTTCGTCTATATCCAGACCCTGTACGCCTTCTTCGCGCCGCCGTTCGCGGCCGTGTTCCTGCTGGGCATTCTCTTCAAGCGCATCAACGGCAAGGGAGCGGCCACGGCGGTGTTTCTCGGCTTCACCTTCGGCATCGCGATGAAGCTGTTCATCCAATTCTGTCCGGCGCATCCGCGCTGGCTGGAGCCGTATTCGAATCAGGCGATCCTCAACTGGTTTGTCTGCGCCGTGACCTGTGTCGTTGTCAGTTTGATGACGGCTCCGCCCGCGCCGGAACAGGTGACCGATGAATTGACCATCAACTGGCGCAAGATCAACATCTTCAACGATCTGGGCAAAGGCTGGCACAACGTGACCATCTGGTGGGCAATTTTCGCCTTGATGGTTCTGTCGCTGGTCGCGCTGTTATGGTAAACTTACTTATCATGCCGTGATGGTGTATCTGTCCGACAAGTCGGATCTGTAACACCTGTCGGATTGTTCTGATGCATCACATCATAAAGGTGGAGAAAGCATGAATCCGTTTACGCGAAGGGCTTTTTTCAGAGGAGCAATGATCGGTGCGGCGGGATTCGCCGCTGCCGCAACGCGGGCAGGTGCGCAAGCGGCGGCACCCAAGATCGAGGGGTTTAACGAGACAGCTGCGGGCCAGGTCAAAGCGACCGCGTGGACGCCTTTTTCCGAACGCAAGGTCAAGGTCGGCATCGCCGGCTATGGTGTCTGTAAATTCGGTGCGGCGTTCGGCTTTCAGAACCACCCGAATGTCGAGGTCGTCGCAGCGACCGATCTGAACCCCGCCGCCTGCACGGAGCTGGCCAAGGTGACTGGCGCCAAAAAGACCTACGCCTCGTGCGAGGAGATGTTCGAGAAGGACAAGGAGATCGAGGCGGTCTTCATCGCCACGGACGCGCCGAGCCACGCCGAGCTTTGCATCAAGGGTCTGAAGCGCGGTCTGCACATGGCTTCGGCGGTGCCGGCCGTGTTCGGCGAGGACCAGTTGGCGCTGGCGGGTGACCTGCTGGCGACGGTGAAGGCGACAGGGCTGGTCTACGCGCTCTTCGAAACCACGGCGTTCCGTCCGCAATGCCACGCCATGCGTGAGATCTACAAGGCCGGCGGCTTCGGCAAGCTGATCTACACCGAGGGTGAGTATTATCACTACATGGACAAGCACATCGGGTCCTACAAGGATTGGCGCGTTGGCTTGCCGCCGCAGTACTATCCGACCCACTCGAACGGCTTTTACACCTGCGTCACAGGCGGCTCTTTCACCTCGGTCTCGTGTCTGGCCATGCCAAGCCTGCTGGCCGACAACCAGCCGGGAAAGAACCGCTACAACAATCCGTTCGCCACCGAGATCGCGCTGTTGCGTACCAGCGAAGGCGGCATGGCGCGCATGGCCGTGAGCTGGGACATGCCCGGCGCATACGGCGAAAAAGGACGCATCTATGGCCAGAAAGGCTCTTTTGAAGAGCGCTATTCCGGTCAGGCGGACATTTCGAATGTCGCGCAGGAGAAGCCGCCGCTGCCGCCCGGCGTGCCGGGCGGCGGGCACGGCGGCTCTCACGGTTATCTGACCGACGACTTCATCCGCGCGATCTTGCTCAAACAGCGGCCGGTCTGCGACGTGGCCTGCGCGCTGAACATGACGGTCGCCGGCATTATCGCGCACCAGTCGGCGATGCGTGACGGCGAGACCCTCAAGATCCCGCAGTATGCGTTGTGACACAGGGCTTGGCACCGAACAAATGGTACACGCTTTGACAGGTAACCTCCCAACGCGTGACCGGACGGTCTCCACGCGCTTCCTGCGCCGCCTGCTGTCCGCAGGGATCATGGCGGCCTGCGCGGTGACGGTTTCAGGCGAAGCGCGGCAAATGAAGCTGTTGACGCCGGCATTGCCACGTCCGACCTTTGAAGGCACACCGATCGATGTGCGATCGCCTCACCAGGAGCCGTATCGGGGCGACGATGTGCCGCCCCCGCCCCTGCTTGTACCGGCGGGTACGCGTCTGTTGTCGGGCGGACGCCCGGTACGTTGCAATGACGAAACTGTGACGCCGCGCGATCTCGCGCTGGTCACCGACGGCAACAAGCAATACAGTCCATCTGCCTATCTTGAACTCGCACCGGGCGTACGCTGGATTCAAATCGACCTTGGCACGAACGCCGCGATCCACGCGGTCTGTATCTGGCGCGAACGGCCTGAACAGTGTGTTTACCGCGATACGGTCGTCCAGGTTTCGGATGACCCCACGTTTGAAACGGGCGTCGTCACGCTCTTTAACAACGATTACGACAACAGCGCTCGACTCGGCCGCGGCACCGACAAGGAATATTTCGAGGATCATTTCGGCCGCCGGATCCCCGGTCACGGCGTACGCGCCCGTTATGTGCGCCTCACCAGCAACGGCAATACCTCAGACCCCTATAACCATTACACCGAAGTCGAAATCTACGGCGAATGACATCCCCCGCACAACGCAGCCATGTCTGACGGCAGCGGTGCCTCAACTTCGATCCGCCCCTGCGTGACGGGATGACGGAAGCGGAGCCACGCCGCGTGCAGCGCCTGCCGCTTCATGCGCAATCGCCTGGTATCGTCTTCTGTGAGCGCATCCGCGCAGAAGCGCAAGAAAGCGGTCTCGTCCACGCCATAGATTTTGTCGCCAACCACCGGGAAGCCGAGCGCACACAAAGTCGCCCGGATCTGATGCAGACGCCCCGTACGCGGTTCGGCTGTCACGCGGCTGATCCCGTGACCATACGACACGCGATGAAAAGTGGTTTCGCACCATTCGGCCTCTGGCGAGGGGGCCAGCGCGGCCACGTCTGACGATATCCATCGCCTTTTTTTGCGAATGGGTGATGTCGCGTCGGGCAGTAACCAACCCTTGGCATCAACGTGATCCGGGAAAAGCCCCTCTACAAAAACGGTGTAACGTTTGGCCACCTGGTGCGCGGCAAACTGACGCCAGAGGTGAACCGCCGCCTGCCGCGTTTTGGCGACCAGCACCACGCCCGAGGTCTCGCGGTCCAAGCGGTTCACAAAAATCGGATGGCCCACCCCACAGCGCGTCTTCAGCAACGCCCAGAGCGTGTGGTTGAAATACCGTCCCCCCGGATGGCAGGGAAGGTTGCCCGGCTTATTCACGACCAGCACCTGGTCGTCCTCCGACACCAGAGAGAACGAATCGTCCACCGGCGGCTCTGGAATACCCGATGCGTCATACCGGATCTGATCCCCAACAGCGAGCCGACGCTCCGCGTCCACGATGCAGCCGTTCAGCGTGACACGGCCCTCGCCAATCAACTGACACCAGGCCGCACGGTCATGATACGTAAAACGCGCCGTCAAATGATCGGCCAGTGTTTGACCGGCCTCAGTCGCCTTAACGTTGTGCAGCATTTCGCGTTTCAGCAAGGCCCCTCACCCCATCTTGTTCTATTGAGGCTAAAAGTACGATTTCGCATCCGGCGGACGGATTTCGGTCAGGGTGCCCTTGTAGTGACGCAGCCCGATCGGCTGATACGGATGCTTCGCGATGGCCTCCTCGTTGATGTCCACCCCTATTCCCGGACGATCCGCCGGAATAAGCATCTCGCCATCGCGCAACGTCACCGACTCGTCGCACACCTCATGCCGCCACGGCACGTCGCTGGCCATCGTTTCAAGCAGGAAGAAGCCGGGCTGCGATGCGGCAAGCTGGAGCGTGGCGGCGTTGGCCACCGGCCCGCTGGGATTGTGCGGACAGAACGGGATGTGATGCGTCTCGGCAAGCGCCGCGATCTTGCGCAGCTCGGTAATGCCGCCCGCATGCGAGACATCCGGCTGCACGAAATCCGCGCCGCGCGCCTCCAGCAGCGTGCGGAACTGCCAGGTGCTGTAAAGCCGTTCGCCGAATGAGAGCGGCACCTTGACCCGGCTGCGCAGATCCGCGATCGCCTCGATCGTGTCGGGGATGATCGGCTCCTCAAACCAGAGGATGTTGAAATCCTCCAACGCATGAGCGATCCTTAGCGCCGTCGGCAGATCGAACCGTCCGTGCCCCTCGATCAAGATCTCCGCACGGCCGTCCACGGCCTTGTACACCTTCTCGACACAGCGCACCGCCTTGCGGAACGATTGCGGCTCAAGCTGCCGGTAAGCCGAACCGAACGGATCCCACTTCAGTCCCTTCCAGCCGGCCGTCTCCACTGCCTCCGCCGCCTTGGCCGCGAATTCTTCCGGCTCTTTCGCGCCCGCGAACCAGGCATTGGCGTAGCACGGCACTCGGTCGCGCATCTGGCCGCCCAGCAACCGCCAGACCGGCACGTTCAGGCTCTTGCCCAGGATGTCCCACAACGCGATGTCGACCGCCGAGATCGCGCTCATCAGCACCGGTCCGCCACGCCAGTAGGCGTCGCGGTAGTTACTGTGCCAGATCGCCTCGATGTCGCGCGGGTCTTTGCCCAGCATGTCGCGCTCCAGATCCTGACAGGCCGAGACAATTGTGGCCTCCTTGTACTCCAACGTGGCCTCACCGACGCCGTAAAGCCCGGGCTCGTCGGTCAAAACTTTGACGAACACCCAATTTGTCCGGTACGCATGACAGACAAACGTCTTAATTCCGGTGATTTTCATGTGCCTTAACTCCATCCGCATCCAACCGGTCACGTTGGAAGGTGAACAACAGCGAAATCAGCATGGCGACGCCTCCGATAACATAGGCCGCTGCCATAAGTGTAAAACCAAGTTGCATGCCCGCCTCCGTGCCGATACGTTTCATGTGAAACCCGACTAGCCACGGTCCCACCGTCCCCCCCACGAGAAAGCCGGTCATGGTCAGCAACCCGACTGCCGTCGCACGATAGCGCGCCGGAACCACATCGAAAAGCGAGGTGTGGGTATTGATTTCGAAAAGGCCTCGAAAAACACCGTAAAGTGCACAGGAAACCCAGACCATGACGGCCGTCGTGGAGATCCCGACCATATACAGTGCCGGGGCACCCAACAACATCGCCGCTGCCTGCAGGCGCAGACGGAATTTTGGATCACGCGCGACAAAGCGGTCTGTGATGAAACCGCCGCACAGGATGGTGATCAAGGCCGCAACCACATGATAGGTAAACGCCCCGCTTGATTGTGTCTTGCTCATGCGGAACATACCCTCTGGATCCTGCAGGTATTTCGGCACCCAAAACCAGTAGATATTGTTGACAAAAACAATCGCGGTGAACGCCACCGTCAACAACAGCGCGCTGGGTATCCGGATCAGCGCACGTACAGATTCCACAACCCCCGGTTTGTCACGCCTACCAGCAGCCTCCGCCTCGTCATGCGGCGCATCTTTCAGCCGGAAGATCGCGATAAATCCAAGCAGGACACCGAAGAGCCCGAACGCGGCGAACGACCAGCGCCATCCCCAATGATCGGCGATCATCGCTGCCACCACCCCGCACGTCATCACACCGATGTAGAGCGCCGACTGATGAACCGACATCGCCACCGCGCGAGTCTCTTTGTGGAAGGAGGCGAGCAGCGAGTAACCCGATGGCGCATACATCGCCTCGCACGTGGCGGAAGTCACGCTGTAGAAAAGCACAAGCGTGAAAAACCCCGTGGCGGCACCAGCCAACGCCGTCGCCGCACTGCCGATGATCAGCGTCCAAGTGATGATCCACTTGCGGCTGTAGCGATCTCCCAGAATGCCCGAAATCGGGATCATGATACCCAGCACAATCGAGAGGCAAGCCGGCACCCACCCCATCAGTTCATCCGAGAGCCCCAAGTCGCGCTGCACGTCCGGCACCACGATCCCCAGCACTGCGCGACCGGCCTGATGGGTGAAAAAGGCAAGCGACAGCCACAACAGCAGCTCCCACTTATAGGTTTTAGAAGCTGTCATGATAATCACACATCCACATCGGCCGGCATGTGCTGCGCGCTGCAGCCGGCATCCACCACCAGGCGCTCACCGCAGATATTGCGTGCGGCGTCCGAAGCCAAAAAGGCCACGGCCTGCGCGATGTCATCGGCCGTCGCCTCCATGCCGATCGGGCAGTTCAGCCGGCGCCGTCTGACCTTGTCGTCCGGCAGTTTCTCCCAACGATCCGTAAAGATATATCCTGGCGCCACCATGTTCACGCGGATCCCCTTGGGGCCGAGATCCACCGCCATCGAGCGGGTCAGGGCGTCCAATCCGCCCTTGCTCGCCACATAGGCGGTGCGGTTGCGGATCGCGCGCATCGAGACGTTCGAGCCGAGATTGACAATCACGCCGCGGCTTTCCTGCGTCAGCATCATCTTGACCGCCTCCTGCGACACCTGAAAGGTGCCCAGCAGATTGGTTCTGATGACCGACAGGAAAAAAGCGGGATCCATCTCTTCAAAGGCCGGGCCGATGCCCTGATTGCAGGCATTGTTCACCACAATGTCAATCCGTCCGAACTTCTCACGGATCAAGCGGAACATCGCGCGAACCTGCTCCGTATCCGAGATGTCGGCCGGCGTTTCGGTAAAGCCGTCCAGCCCCATCGCGCGCAGTTCGGCAGCGCCTTTGGCCGTGCTCTCCGGCGTGGAGCTGCATACGCAGACCTTCGCCCCCTCGCGTATAAACAGCGCGGCGATGCCCACGCCGGTATTCCGGCTCGTTCCGGTCACCAGCACAACCTTATCTTTAAAACGCATCTTCTCTTTTCCTTTCGATTTCTTCGATTCCATCGACTCTTTCGAATCCCTCGACAACCGGCTCATTTCCCGCTGCGGATCTCGTACATGCGGTATCCCACCTCGCGGACACCCCTGATCGTTTCCGGATACGGCGTGTTGCAGCAGTCCACAAAACCGACCTGGAAATTCTCACCGTCAAAGCGCCCGGTCGTGGCCTGGTCGCCGAACTGATGCCAGTGCACACCCACCACGTTCGGATGTTTCAGCGCAGACGTGACATACTGCACGTAGACGCGTCCGCGTTCCTCTTGGTTCTCCACCTTGATCAGACCGGGATGGAAAAGGCCACGGTCCAGCGCCCCGAAATGGAACTCGCCGATGATGACCGGCTTATCGACGCCCTCCGGCAGCTTGAAATCGTCGAGATGACGCGCGTAGATGTTATAGCTGACCAAGTCGCAGTACCGGGCCGCCACACGCACCGCAAACTCCGGCCCGCGTCCGGCAAACCGGCACCCCATGTAGAGTTTGCTTGGCGCAGCAGCCTTGAACTCTTCTCGGACGTTCTTGAAGTAGGCGTCCGCAATCTCCAGCGTGAACGCCTTAAGATCGGCGGTTGCTCCGGCTCCCCCCGGCCGCTTGCAGACGGTGAGAAACGCTTCCCAGTCCGCATACGTCGTGCCCCACGCGGCATTGAGTTTTTCGATGGTGCCGTACGCCTTCCGCATGCGATCACGGAAGACACGTTTGGCCACCTGATCGGCGGGCGATTCCAGCGTCCAAGCGGCCAGGTCGGTCTCGCCCCCCCAGCTCAGCTCGTTATCCACAAAGAACCCGAAACACCACGGATCCTCCATTTCGGCCTTGTGTTCGTCCATCAGCCGCCGCACATCGGCGCGGAACGAAGGGTCGAACGGATCGCGGAAGGGCCACCAGCCGTCATGGCTGCCGGTGATCGGCTTCGACTTCAACTCGAACCGGTCCGTGTACGGCGTGCGATCCATCAGGCAGATTTTTTTGTCCGAGCTGTTGGCGATGGTGTTCATCCCCCAGCTCCGAAGACGCCGGTGCGCCAGATCGGCAAAGATCTCGTAATAATTCGGCCCGTATTTGCGGAAGCAGTTGGCCGACGAGAAATCATAGGTGCGCCGAATGTTGCGTTTGACATAGTACGGATACAGCAGTTCATCGCGCGTGGTGTAAAACTTGGCAAAAGGCGAATCCGGCGCAGGCAGGTCGGTGAAGTAAAACTCGCGGTTATCGAGCGGCGTGATCGCCGTGGAGGGTGTCACGCGAACCGGCCCGTGCGACCAGTAGAGATACCCTTCGGGATCCACCATCCACCACACGCCGTCAATCTTCTCCACACGGAAGTGACCGGTCGCCTCGCGCCGCGGACCGTCTGCCCAGCCGCCAAAGCGGCTCCAGCCCTTCGGCCCCGGATGGGCCGCCAGATCCGCCTCCTCGCGCTGCGCCGCCAGTTTCAGTTCTTCATCGGAATGAATCTTGCCCGGCCACTCTTTGTGCTTAAACTGACCATACACGTCAATAAAAGGGAAAAACGCCTTCTCGCTCAGCTTCATCCACGCCGGCGGGTCCGAAACCGGCCCTGGATGCGCCACGATACGCCGGATGCCCCACTTCCAATCCAGCTTGTTCTGCTTCATGTACACCGCCACGCCCACCACGCGCGAGGCATCCAGGTCTGCCACCACGCCGACCGTCTGGAACGGTGTCGCCCGCATACCGGTCAATTTGCTGCTGATCGCGCGTCCCGAGGGCAGTACCGGCGGCAGAGCGACCGTGCACGCGTGCGTCCCCCTGCGCGGCATCTTGATGCGATCCACAAACACGCCGATGGACTTGCCGGCATCAGCGCCCGGATTGTCCAGCCGGACCGTCAGCGGCAGCTCCCCTTTGCCGTCGCGGTGCTCCAGCTCGAAGGTGATGCGGTTGCAGCCCGACAGATCCCATTCGCCAGCGATACGCACGCCCGGATAACCGGTGTTGGCTTTTGTCTCGACCTCAAGCACATCCCCGTTCAACGCGAACGTGCCGCCGGATTGCGCGGCCACCTTCGACACCGGCGTCCTCGCCGCATCAAACAGCACGATATCCCCCGCGTCCGACACCAACGCCCCAAGTGCCACCACCAGTCCAATCAGATTTCTCATCCCGCTTCCTCCCCGTTCGTTAATGCGAACTATAAGCGCCCGTTTCGCGAGGGGCAATCTCGATCATGCGAACTCAACCCTCGATTTTGCGAACACCGACACATGCCTTCAGCTCTGCCAGATCAACGTTTTCCCCTTGAGCGGGATACCGCCACGGTTGCAGCGACCACTCTTCCGTGAAGCTGAACGATGCCCCGGGCGCCAGCTTTTCAAGCGGCCCGATCGGCTCCAACTCGCACATCTCGTCCTTGTAATACCAGATCGAAATTGTCAGACCGGCCATTTCGCCGTAGACCCGATCGGGTTCCACGCGATACCGCTTGGTGAACAGCAGCCCGGAACGCATCAGATAACTGAACCACCCCACCGCGCTATCCATGCCGAGTTTGGGCCGCTGCGGTGTCCCCAACACCTCCAAGAATCCATCACGCACGCGGATCTGCGGATCATCGGGGCGGAAATTCATAACAGGCCCGGGGCCGTACTGAATGTAGTGCTTGGGGAAACGGCTCTCAGGCGACAAAGGAATCAGCACGACACCACCGCCCACCGCGAGCGTGCGGCTCCAATGGCAACAGGAAACAGGATGCGTTGAGTCGTTAACCACCCGCTGTTCGAAGCGCAGTCGTGTGTCGCCTGCCGCAAGGGTGAAACGACGTGTCACCGTCAGTCCCGTGACACGATCTCGGGGACTTGTCAGCAGAGCCTGTCCCGACCCTGTGATCTCGCCGTGCCAGTCCCCCAGCCACAGGTCAGGGTGCGGCAGTGTTGTATATTCCGGCCCGACATCGCACCGTCCGCCGCACGGGTCGACCGACGGAATACCGGGCTGGTGACGCCAGCCCTGCTGCTTCGAATCCAGGTAAATGGCATTCACCCCTTGGAGCGAATACTCCAGAACGCGTCCGCCAGCCAACGGACTGAGCACGACACGTATGCCGGCATCATTTTCAAGAACCAGACACCCGTCATACCCGAAATAGTGTGATTTCATGCGCCTATCATACGCACAGCAACCGTCTCCGGCAATGTTTCATCGAGTCAAAAACAATATTGGCCAGAGCAATGGCTACCTCGCGTATTCCGCCAGCCGCGTGATGCCGTGATACAGATAGCGCCCCCAACCGCAGGTGAAGACCAGTTGCCCGCAAACCGCGTGTTCCACGTTGGAAAAATTCAACGAACCCGTCGTGCGGTACGTCCGATTGAACAACATACCCCCCATCAGCGTCAACAGTAGTGCCCAAGGATTGAGAAAGACCAGATGCGCCAGACTGAATGCTGCCGCCCCCGCCATACGGCACATCCGTTCATCGGGGAAAAGCGAAGCGTAGCGCGCAAAAAAGAGACCGCGGTACAGGATACCCTGCGGGAAGACCGAAAGTAGCGGATAGAAAACCATGACCAGCGACCAGAGGCGCAGCGAACGGCGCGGCAGTTCCAGAAACCGTGCAGGGGCCACCAGCATGAGTGTCCCTGACAGCACCACAGCCACCGCCAGAAGATGAAACCCGAGTTTCAGCACCTGTGTACAGCTTGTCTCGAAACCGAAAAACTCACGTCTCCCCCACCCTTCGTGCTTCACGAGATACACGGCTGCCGGCACTGCCGCCACCCACAACACCGGCAAAACGGGAAACGCGCCCGCCGTGAGCCGGACGACAGCCAGTAACAGGGGCAACCCCACATACAGCAACACGCATTCGCACCACAAGCGACTCATGCGTTCACCATACACAACAGAATCAACAACCGCAAGTCGGACATACCCAAGGCTGACGCATTTTAGTGCCTTGCGGCTCGACAAGCACAATAAAAAACAAGTTGTTTCTCACACGAAGCCACGAAGGGCACGAAGGTGGATGCCGTTTTAAAAGAAGCCTTTGTGGCCTTTGTGCCTTTGTGTGAGATTGAATTGGGTTGCGGGCTTCGCCCGCGTTAGTTGAAGCCACCCGGCAAGATGCCTGTGTCACAATCATCGCCACAGAGCCTGAGCAGTTTGCTAAACTAACCGTCATGAATAGCCCTGTTTTTGTAACCTCGTGTCGTGACTATGAGAGTGCCTTGGAACCGGCGCTAGACCGGCTTGTGAGCATGACCGGCTGGCCCGCAGCGTCGGCACTGTCGGGGCGGCGTGTTTTGATCAAGCCCAACCTGTTGACCGACCGCACTCCCGAACAGGCTGTCACCACCCATCCGGCGTTGGTACGTCATGTGATCCGCCGCCTGAAAGCGTGCGGTGCCCACGTCACGGTTGGCGACAGCCCGGCCAGCGCCGCGAATCTGGCGCGCGTGTGGGAACGTTCCGGAATCGGTGCGGTGTGCGCGGAAGAGGGTGTTCCTTTGATCGCGCTCGAGCAGTCTGGGGCTGAAACGTTCACGCGCGACGGCTTCGCCTTTCCCATCGCCCGCCCGGTGCTGGAAGCCGACCTGATTGTCAACCTGCCCAAAGTCAAAAGTCATTCGCTCACCCTGCTGACTGCCGCCGTCAAAAACATTTACGGCACAATCCCGGGTTATGCCAAAACAACGCTGCATCGCCAGTATCCTAAGCCCGAGGTTTTCGGACGGCTTGTGCGCGCGCTCTGGCGTGTGATGCCCCCATGCTGGACGATCGCCGACGCGGTCATCGGCATGGAGGGGCAGGGCCCCGCCAACGGGCGTCCGATCCCGCTCGGATTCCTTGCAGCCTCTGCCGACCCCTTCGCGCTCGACCATGTTTTGTGCGGGATATTGCGGATTGATCCGCGCCGCGTCCCTTATTTGGATACTCAAACCGCCACCCCCAGGCCGATCGGTGACACGATTTCCGTTCCGTCATTCGACGTGCCGACAGGCGGCCACTTGCTCAGGCTGTTACCGGAGTGGCTGGTCCGGCGTGCCGGACGTATTGTTTGGGTCCGGCCCGCGTTCTCGTCCACAGCCTGTATCCGTTGCGGCCTCTGTGTGAAGGCCTGCCCGGTCCAGGCCCTTTCCCTGCCCGTAGGCGCATCTGTGCCGGCCCTGGATACACGGCGTTGCATCAGTTGCAGTTGTTGCCACGAAATCTGCCCCAAAAATGCCATTCGCATGACCCAGTCGCGCGTCCTGCGCTGGCTTCAGGTATTCAAGGGAATCGATGATCGCGTTATCCTTCGCGTTCAAAGCGATGAGAGCGACAAAGAATGATTATGGTTTTATGCGCGGTGGGGCCTGGCACGTGGTATCCCCCCTGTCCAACCGCACGCGTTGACAAAAGACCTGCCCGTTTTTGATCTTGATGACGCGGAAGATGTGCGGATATTCAGCCAGGCTGGGTGCGCACAGTTGCGTGATGTTCCCCCTCGTCCGGCAATGATCGGTGTGGGAATGTCCGCAGAGGACCATCCAGCGCCCATCAGAGGCCTCCATCGCCTCGACAATCTTTTCCCGCTCCGGATCAAGAACGGAGCAACCGTGATACCGTTTGGCTAAGACCTCCATCAGGCTCGGTGCCCACAACATTCTGTGCAAACAGAGAAAATGTATCTTGTCCCGACCGGAAACAGTACGCACGGATTGAAGCACATCGGCGAAGGCCGCCTCGTCTTTCGCGAACGGCAGAAAGACAAAACGTGTGTTGTTGACGACCGTGCAACCGTGCGTCGCACCGAACAGATCGTTCCAGTCCGTCTTGTTCTGCATCCGTCTCGAAACGTCGTGATCGCCCTGAGCCACGACAACCGGACACTGAAGACGGCTTAAAATGGAAACACCGCGTCGCAGCGCCTCATTGTCGTCTGCATGGTTCACAACATCGCCAGTGATCACGACAACATCCGGTTTGATGGTGTCCTTCATTTGCGAGACCGCCTGCTCCAAATATTCAAAGGCTCTCCCCGTACAGGGACGGTGCAACCGGTAACGGCCCGCTGCGATCTTGTGAGTCCACGGCGTATGCATGACCTTGCCCCGTGTGTCCAGATGCAAATCGGTCAGATGGACAACCGTCAGTTCAGCCTCTTCGGGCAGATATCCGTCACGCATGCCTGACCACAAAAACCACGCGCCTAGCAAGAGTGTGACTGCACCACCGAAGAGCCACCGTCGTTTGTTGTCTTTGCGTGTTGCCATTTTCCAAATGCAGCGATGCACCATGCACGAGCATAAACCACGCACGTTTGATTTAGACCCGTACAGCGGCCGCATCCCCTCCACTTCTCCACTTTACCGGAAATGACCGTCGGGGCGCAACCGACCAACGGTCATCGTTTCGCGATTCCGCTTGCTATTTTTTAACCTTGCTCGCAAGAAAGCATAGGTACTAAAATAAAGAGAATCAAAAAATGTCAGGGCCATGGTAACGCGATGACCTGTACGAAGAAAGGAAACTGATATGATCCATGTTCATGTCCGCAGTTCATGTTTGGCCGCTATTATGACCTTTGCGACTGTGAATGCCGTTTCGGCCGTGAACGCCACCTGGATCGGCGGGAGCACCGGCTCGTGGACCGACGCCGCCAACTGGTCAGGGGGCGTGCCGCAAACCTCCGCGGACACCGCGACGATCAACACTGCGGCGACCGTCACGATCCCGACGGACATCACGCTGAAAACGCTTTACGTTAACGCCCCGGCCACCGTCACGGTGGCGTCAGGGGCGACGCTCGCCTTCTCGAACGGCGGCACCATCGTTCTGGTCACCAGCGCGGACTTCACCCTCGACGGGGACGGCGCGGTCACCTTTTCGCGCAGCGGCACCTCCGTCACGGATTTTGCCGACATCAGGCCCGCCGCAGGCACGACTCTCACGATCGCCACGCGCATCATCGACTCATCGGGGGCCGGCGTTGATCTGAATTCAACGGGCACCCTGCGCCTGACCCATCCCGGCAACACGTTCACAGGCGTGTCCCGCATCTCGGTAGGCAACGGCACCCTCGTCTTCACCGACCCCGGCGCGCTGGGGCTGACGGGCGTGCGCGCCGACGGCAACCCCTCCAAGTTCGTCTACGCCGGCACCGCGCCGGCCACGTTGGCATTGCCCGTCCACCTGGGATCCGCCAACACGACGTTCGAAAATGCAGGGGACGGCCCCTTGACGCTGAGCGGTGCCATCGCCCCCGTTTCCGCCGGGACCAAGACGCTGACCTTCACCGGCCCCCTGACCAACATCCTCAGCGGCACGCTCGCCAACGGGAGCGGCCTGCTCAATGTCGTGGCGGGCACCGGCACGCTGCTCTTCACCGGCACGGCATCCGGGAACACCTTCACGGTCAACGGCGGCGGCACGCTGGCTGTCGGTCCGGGCGCGGCCTTCGACGGTGTCCCCCTGCTCACCTGCCAGGCGGGCGGCACGCTGGCGTTCAACCCGGAGGGCGCCGACAGCTTCACCGTCACCCTGCCGCTGACCAACGCGGTCAACGGCGCCGGCGTGTGCTGGGCGATTCCGCCCGCGCCCACCGCATCGACCGTCACCGTGCCGCAGCTCACATGCGCCAGCGGCGCCACCCTGAACATCGAGGCCGAGGCGCTGGGGAGCCCATCCAACCGGCTCCTGATCCAGAACATGACGCCCGGCCCCCTGCCCGCCTGGCTCACCGTCAACGGCCTGCCCGCCCGGTATGACGACACGCTGGGCGTGACGGCCGCGGTCGCCACCGGGCCGACGGTCTCCCTGACCGCCCGAGGCCCCTCCGTCATCCCGAATGACGCAACCGCCGCCGCCGTCATCGATGCCGCCGGCACGGCGGGCGGCATCACGCTCGACGCGGATCCCACGGCCATCTTCTCCCTTACACAGGCCCACGCGGCAGATCCCGCCGCCGTCGACCTCGGCGCCCAGACTCTCGTTGCCTCCGTCCTCGCCGTCGCCGCCGACGGCAACGACCTCACCCTCGCCAACGGCACCCTCACGGGGCCCTCCATCCTGACCCCGCCCCATACCGGCGCCGCTGTTTTCCCGGCGATCGACGTGACCCCCGTCGCGTGGTACGATTTCGCCGACGCCGCCACCGTCACCTCTGACGCCAACGGCCGCATCACCGCCGTCGCCAACAAAGGTTCCGCCGGCACCGCCCTCGACCTCGCCCTCCCGACCAGCCCTGTCGGCCTGACGTGGGCCGCACCCGCCTACGCCACCGATCCCGCCACCGGCCGCGGTGTCGCCCGTTCTGACGGTATCGTGCCGCCGCAGGGTCTCGCCTCCCTCTCCAATGCGGGGATCACCGGCAAGGCCCCGCGCACAGCCTTCCTCGTGGCCGCCCGCTCCCCCGCCACCATGAACAACTTCTATGCCCTCTCCCTCGGCCCCGACGGTTCCGCCAATCAGGATTTCGTGATCTGCGAGCGTGCCGACCAGACCTCCTTTTCTACGAAGAGCAACGATCTCAACATCATGAACAGATCGCCCATCGGTCTTAACGTCCTGACATTTATCACCGGCCTGGGCGGTGTCCCTGATGCTGGCGCGGGATTCCGCAACGGCGTCCAGGTCGGCGCCATGACCTTCAACTTGGCCACCGTCGACGCGCCCGTCACGCTTCTCCACCGTGGCAATCCCACTGCTGCCCTCTCTGGCCCCGGCGACGTAGCCGAAGCACTCGTCTTCGATGTCACGCTCTCCGACGACGACCGCGCCGCCATCGAAGCTTATCTTATGCAGAAATGGGGCGTCGTCCCAGAGGGCACCCGTGACAGCACCCTCCTAGCCCTGAACAATGCCAATGCCGACGCGACACTCGCCATCGACACGACGGTCACCGATCCTTACGGCACTATCCTCACCCTCACCAAGTCCGGCCCCGGCGATGCGATCCTCGGCGGCCCCCTCTCCTTCTCCGGCGTGACGCTCATCCGCGATGGGGCCCTCACGCTTAACACCCCCGCCGGTTCCACCAACACGCTCGCCGGTCCTGTCGCCGGTCCTGGCGCACTCATCAAGACCGGTCCCGGTGGCCTCACCATCGCCGCCAACGGTGTCTTCACCGGCGGCACCGCCGTGGAAGAGGGCACCCTCCTGCCCGGCGATAACGCCTCTCTCGGCACCGGCCCCGTCACTGTCGCTGCCGGCGCCGCGCTCGACGTCGCCAACGCCCGCGTATTCAACGGCACTGCCAAGTTCGCCAACCCGGTCACCATCGCCGGCACCGGCCCGGACGGCCTGGGTGTTCTGCGTAATGCCAACCCCCGTATTGAGCAACCCGACGCCTTCCAGACAGTCACCCTCGCGGACGACGCCGCCGTCTACGCCGTCAAACGTTTTGACATCCGCAACGGCACGCTCGACCTCGCCGGCCATACGCTCACTGTCAACGCCGCAGGTGCCTCGTTCGGATTATCCGGTTCCGCCGTCACCCATGTCGTGCCGGGCGGCGGCATCGCCCTCGCCTCTGGCGAATTACGTCTGGATGCCGCCCGCCTCACCGGTTCCGCCGCCAACACATTGTCCCTCGCCTCGGGGACCGAGCTCCTTCTCACCAACAACGTCTTCCTTTCCCCATGGTCGCTCTCCCTCGGTGACGGCGTGCGCGTCACCACCTGCACCGGCACCCTGAACACCAACGCCAACGCCTTCTCTGGGCCAGCCACCCTGCTCTCGGGCACCGTCCACTTCGCCGCCGGCGACGGCAGTACCGCCGCCCTTCACGGCCCCGTTGGCGGCGAGGGCAGCCTTCTCAAGGACGGCCCCGGCTGGCTTTGGCTGCTAAACCCCGCCAACACCTATCAGGGTGGCACGACCATCACCCAGGGCAACCTCTACGCCGTCGCCCCCGCCACCCTCGGCACCGGCCCGCTCACCGTCTCGGACAACGGCACCCTCGTCGTCCGAGCCGGAACGGGCGGGTGGGGGGCTTCCGACATCGAGGCTGTCGCGAGCCCTTCCGTTTTCACCACCCCCGGCACCACCTTCCTCGGCTTCGACACATCCTCCGAGGATTTTGAGTACACCGGCCCGATCCCCTACCTCGGCATCATGAAGTTCGGCGCCTACGGCCTCACCCTCTCGGGGACGGCCCCCGAACTCGGTTCCATCTTCATTTACGACGGTTCTCTCCGCTTCACCGGCCTGCCCTTTTCCATCCATACTAACCATCTTTACCTGGGCTATGGCACCACTTCGTCCCTGGCATCTCTCACCCTCACAAACACCCAATTCCGGGTCGACGATCCCGGGTTCAACCGCGCCGGCCCGACCCTCTACGTCGGCCACTACGCCAACACCCGTGCCGTCCTGAACATTGGCGAAGACTCCCTCCTCCTCGGACGCCTCTATGTCGGCAACGCGGGCAACGCCAACGGCGCCGTCTACCAGACCGGCGGCACGGTCACCAACATTTCCGGCAGCTCCAACGAGGCCTTCATCGGTGCCTACGGCTACGGTTACTACCGCCTCGACGCAGGCCGTTCCGCCTCCAAAGGACAAATCCGGTTCGGCAGCAACAGCGGTTCCACCGGCATCTTCGAACAGCGCGGCGGCGACTTCATCCTGAATCGCGGTGGGGCCCCGGCCACCGCCGGCATGATCGGCGACTACTACAACGGCACCTTCACCAGCCGCCGCGGCGTCTCCCACTACATGCTCTCTGGCGGCACTTTCTACCTCGGCCACACCCTTAACCTCGGGGAGTGGAACGCGGGAGACCCGCTCGACGGCAACGCGACATTCACCGTCGAGAACGACGCGCTGGCCGATGTCAACTCCACGATCCGACTCGCCGACCGCAACGGATCCGCCGATGCCAGCGTCAACCTCAACGGCGGTGTCCTGACCGCCACCTCCATCATTAAGGGCGGTAACGCCACCAGTCTCCTCTCGCGTGCCGCCATCAACTTCAACGGAGGCACCCTACGCCTCCCCGCCAACACCGCCACCAGCCTGGTTCAGACCGTCGCCGATGTCTCCGCCCCCATCCTCACGGTCTATGCCGGTGGCGCGGTCGTCGAAACCGTTGCCGGTGCTCGTACCGCCATCTCAGAACCCCTGC
>Ga0208461_1001674_pt1 | contig 19495 bp, 15 predicted proteins | sample AD_JPNTR4_MetaG_FD_184448 | JGI IMG/M metagenome (GOLD analysis project Ga0208461, IMG submission 184448) | Active sludge microbial communities of municipal wastewater-treating anaerobic digesters from Japan - AD_JPNTR4_MetaG (SPAdes) (version 2) | ecosystem: Engineered > Bioreactor > Anaerobic... | reverse complement strand
CAGTCGACGAGGAGACAACGCAACAACTTCAGCAGGAATGCTTCCTTGATCCTGCCAGTGTGATTGAACTCGTGGCAAGCAAGGCTGAACTGACAACTGGTGAGCAGTTGGATGTCTCACTGCAAGTTGGTGGTGAGCCAATTGCAGAAGATGTCGAGATACAAGTATTTGAAGCTGGTTTATTAGTTGGCAGGAAAGTAGGTACGGATATATCAATTAGGTTCTCAAAGCCAGGCAGGTATAAGGTGACAGTCAAAGATAAGCCGTGTGTGCCAGTTGAAGTGTACGTGCAGGATTCGTCAGTGCAGATAATCTAGCTTGGTGATTGGCGTGATATTCACAGAACACGCAACTGCAATTTTACGTTCTAATGATGTAGATCGCCTAATGCAAAAAATATATAGCGATAACGGTGAAGAGGATAAGGAAGTGTTGATGGCACTTTCTGGCGAGTTTGATAGCATATTTAGATTGGAATTAGAAAACAACATGCTGAAACTCGACCTCTTTACCGCATATCCAGAATTCATTAAGGAAATCCTGGATATATTCTCACGCGATTTGGATGTAACCTTATTGGAGTGGAAAATTATTCCTTTGGCTACGCCAATGACTGAACGGAATTTGAAAGATTATTTGCGTGAGCACACCGATGATTCTATGCTTCTTGAAGAACTATTCAAAGAAAGCCTAAAGGATATCTTGTCAAGAAAGCCTGATGAGTTTGGCGATAATTTTCAAATAGAAATTGAATTCTTCACTGACGAGGAAGATGAAGACGAGGACGATGATGACGACGAAACACAAAATACTTGAAACACACATGCAAAAGACTGCACGGGTTGATACAGAGGATAGAATATACTTGAAGTTGAGCTGATGCGTTATCACCAAGGAAGGATGTGCAAACTTTGTGGGAATGAAAAGTAAGCGGAAAGGCTACAGGCTTGAACATGAGCTTGAGACAATCTTGAAGAATGCCGGCCTGAACGCAAAACGAGTACCGCTAAGTGGCGCAACGCAATTTCAAAAGGGTGATATCATCGTCGAGGGCCTTGTTGGCGAATCGAAAGGTCGCGGTGATGGCTTTAAGAATATATATAAATGGCTAGGCGATAATGACTTGCTATTTATCCGTGCAGATAACAAGGACTGGCTAGCCGTTGTGCCAATCGACTTGCTAATCGAGTTACTTCTATTATTAAAAGAAAAGCAAAAAGGGGGCTGAAATCCCGTGACAAATTCTCAGAGGAAAGCACTTAGCACTTTCTCAGATATGCTGCTAAAAACAGCAGAGGATACATATGAACAGGTGTATCCAACTGAGCAAGAAATAGTCAATAAGAAAAAGAAGCCTGATATTACTAACTTACCGCCAGAACAATATCAACAGTTGTTGGATGCTAAGCTAATGGAGCAATACTATAAATCCATACTGCCAACATCAGTGGCAAAGTCAACAACTACAAGCTCTAATCCAATAACGCTCGCTGTACAAAAAGCTAGGGCAAAGCGTATTCTCAAACCAATTGCTAAGGCGTATAAGATTAGAAGGAAAATGATGGAGCAGTATTATCTCAACAACATAGATAACAATCAGCCAATGCAATAAGGCATGCACGCCGATAAGAGTAGCTATACCTTGTCTGATTTGTCGATTGTACTTATCGCCTTCTAAATGTGCATCGGTGTTTACATCGCTGGTGCACCTCTTTTTCTTCCTATATACTTCTATTCAGCTCCACTATGCGTGGAGCTTCTTTTTTTCCTGCACCTTTTGAAATTTACATTAAAATAAGTATAGAATCTTATTAAGTGAGATTTGCACCAAATAGAATGGGAGGCGAAAGAAAAGTGACAAGTCGGGCAGAAGTGATTCCGAATGAGAGAGCAACATACGGTACAGAGAAAATAACACCGGAAACCATTTTGGAAGAACGAAACAGAGCACTTACCTACTCGTTTATGGAAGATGAAAATGCATTTGGTGACGAACTAGTTGAAGCACTCAAAAGTGAGCAGGCGTTTGCAGTACAGTCGAATGCTGATACAGTTGCCACTACGATTAGATACTCAGCACTGAGGCCAGACGGAAAATTTATACTTATCAACGATTTGCATATTCCATACGTATCACTAGAGATACTCGAAATGGTGCTTAAAGAGCAAGCTGATGGGCTTATCATCAATGGCGATTTTCTCGATGCAGAGCGATTAAGCAAATTCTCAGGCAGGAAGCGAGTCTCGTTTGAAACAGAGTTTTTGCTTGGCGCAGAAGTGCTTAAAGAATTAGCAAGCCATTATCCACTAGTCATCTTGCTACCTGGCAATCATGAACGCAGACTAACTAAGAAATTCTTTCGTGACTCTTCTTCAGACGAATTCGGCTTTATGTTTACACCAGACCCGCTATACCATTTAGCAACTGGATATATAAACAAAGACGGGCATAACATTAAATACCATGATTTCAGCAACGTCATCTACTATGATAATGCGCTGAAATTTGGCAATGTGATATTTGATCATCCAGACCACTACTCATCCGTGCCAGGCGGTAGTATCAGAAGATCGATTCAACATTTTCTTTCGCTCGGTGTAGACTTCGATGTGGCAATTATGGGGCACACGCACCAATTTGCGGAGATAACAGAGCTTGGTAGAATAGGGATTGAAAGTGGTGCAGCGTGCATTGAACAGCCTTACCAGTATACTACCGGAGTGAGAAGACGAAGTACACACGTACAGATGTATATGCGATTGTACTTCGATAATGGCAAGATGGTATCATATGAGAAGGTGTTGCCTGCCCAAAGGAGGTAATTCGAGTGGCAATTTCTAATTATTCAATACCTTCTGGAGTTGTAAAGCAAATGATCGGATTGCTTTTCAAAGTCCCGAAGGATGTATGGGATGGTCAGGCTTGGTGGGAAGACTATAAGAGAGCTTTCTACGAAGCTACAAATGTTTTATTCAATAATGCATTTAACTATTTTCGTGAATTATTTGCTACCAATATCCAACAAACGCCAGAGGCAATAGCTCTTGCGGGCGCGGCATTCAGGGTTATGCTATTTGACGATCCCAGTTTATCAAAACAGAGCGCCTCATTTAAAGTATTCTTGCCAGACGAATCTGGTAGTAACAAAGTAGAATTGCAATATAACGACCCAGGATTAGCGCTCATTGAAGTGCTCAGTAATGTGTCCGTCCATTATTTACCGCACTCCATTACCGACTTTTTCACATACCAACCTAAAAATGAATTGGAACTACGTATGTACGAAATTTACATGTCAGCGTATCCAATTGTGTACTTTAAGCCAATGCAGTTGGCAATTGAGAATGAAGTAGTAGAGCAAATGCCAACGTGGATGCAGAAATATATATCTGCTGTCTCAAAAGGATTTGATGCAAGCAAGCCAGCAGCCGAAAATGAAAAGTTTGCATTCGACGTCGCGAAGGAACTTGCCTCTACTGCATTGTTTGTGCAAGGGATACTGACACAGATAATAGATATAATACGTGGGATAAACGATGGCACATCGGGTATTCTAATTGCTTCAGCCGCAAAAGCTTCTAAGATAATAGATGAAAATGGCGTTGAACATCCATTTACAGAATTTGCATTATCAGGTCATACACATAGTGACCTCCAAACTATTGTTCAACCAGTTGCAAATGCAAGATATTTGACCGATGGGTCAAATTATTATTCTGCATCTAACTTTGCACAGAAAGAACACACACATCCTGAATATTTGCAAAGAAGTTCAATAACCAACGCAGATGAATTGATAGACAATAACGGCAATCGCTATACAGTAAAAGACTTTGCAACGTCATGGCACACGCACTCAGAATATCTAAGACAAGGCGAACCAGCATTTGCAGCTCGTGCATTCACAGATGGCACAAGAGACTACACGCCAGATGATTTTGCGTTAGTCAATCACACACATACCGAATACTTAAACCGTGCAGACCCAGCTGAAAACACTCTCGCATTGCAAGGAGTCGGTATCTCTAGCTTTGCACTCAAAACGCATGAGCATCCCGAATATTTAAAGAAAACCGATGCAGATGCCACCTACGTGCCTAGCACTAGCAATCCATCGCAGGTAAACAATGCACTTGGTTTCGTAGTTAGGTGGTTTTGATGAAGGTGGGTGATTATATTGTTGGATAGCGAAACAATTTTAAAAATAGTCAAAGCAATGCTACCACCACATGTAAAAGTTGAGATATATGCCAAGGACATGCCATTAATTGTTAAAAGCGATGGCGATGGTGGCGGAGGCGGCGGTGGTGGCGGTGCTGGACCAGTTATACCATATGAATGGATAGACTTACCGCCAGAATATATAGAAAAGCTGTTGAGCATTACCAATAATGAAGATATCCTCGAAGGTAACACTAGAAAATACTTCGACTATTGGTATGAAAGAGATGCCCAAGGGAACTTGGCTGCTTTGTGGATTAAAATATTGCCAAATACATTTGACTCTACTATACTGCTAATAAAGCCAGGCGAGTTAAGAAGCAGTGGCAGTATGGAAAGCGTGTTTGACATCCATACTGGATTTAATAATCCCGAAGAGTGGATAATATCTGGCGGTGCTACGTTTACTGGTGGCATTGCAAAATTAGACCAGCAAAATGAAAGCATAATGCTTAGACAAGAATTGGAACGTCCAGCCGAGCAAGGGCTGGTTGGTACATTAAGGTTTAAGTTAGATGAAATAGTAAGTGATTATGAGCCACCATACGCAGTGTCAATATTACCTGCCTTCTCAAGCAGTGACTCACCATTGACAGACCACTATTGCACTTTTGTTTCCCCGATCTACGGCGCTTTAGCACAACGACCTGGTAGAACTCCTACTTATGGTGACAATTATGATCCTAGCGATAATGAAATATGGTGGTGCACAGAATATATTTTGGGTGAAAGCACATTAAACGAATGGGGACTGCCAATAAACGACATACCAGTTGGTATTTGGTTGAATGAACATTTTTATCTAAGCAAAGCAATGAATTTGTGTGACAGACCAACGACAACATACAACGCGAGCTTTTTGGACCCAAATACTAGGACGTATAAGGATATCTATGCTTATCCATTGTATGGCTTAAAGTACCCATTGAAATATGTCAGTTTCTTCAGCGCAAGTGGAGACAAAGTCTCATTTGACTATCTCGGATTGGCGTATGCAGATATATACATAGATGAATATGCAATCTTGAACAACAGCCTGCTTCTAGTTGGTATACCAGACAACACACAAACAACGATGATAAGAATAACCGGAAACGGTCTAACATTAATGGATGGTCGTGAACCGATATTCAAACCGTTCCAATATGACAACAAGTACATATCAAGCCGGATTTATAGCCCCATAGTAAATGAGAGCAACATCATAATAGTCTAATTGCACTGAGGTGGTTTAATGTTTGTCCAGCCGAAACAGGCGAATGTGGAGTTTGGCACGATAATTGCTATAGACACGACTAAATACACAGTTGACGTTAAAGGGCAGGGCAGTATGATATATCAAAACCTGCCAATTCCGTTCATTGCTGGCTATAACGGTGTGTATGGACTTAGTTTGGTTCCATCGGTTGGACAAGATTGCATAGTTTTACCAGCTGGACAATTTGGATATATTGCATTACCGATTATACCGCGTGGCAACTCTGAAGATGCATTTAATCCGTCAGTTGGCGATAAATACACTAGGAAGCCGAATGCACAGCCTGGTGAATTTATGCTCTCTATGCCGAAAGTTATCTTTGATTTGTTGCCTGACGGACAATTCTTCTTGCAATTGGGCGTTGAAGATGAATCTACATCAACTTTTACTGCCACCGACTCAGCCTTTATGATTACAACACCCAACATGGATTTAGTTACAGTTGGTACTGTAATGCGCAGTTCAACGGACCAAGACTCATATGAGAGTGAATACATATTTGATTTCACTAATACGCCATCACGCGATGGATTGCAATATAGGTTTGGATTAAAGGAAAGAGCCAAGCTGGTGCTAGCGCATGGTAAAAAGAGCATAATAGAGGCTCAAGCTGATGAGAATGGTATCAATGTCTCTGCAATGTCGCTTAAAGTCAATATAGATAACGATTCTACTGGTGTAACTTGTAAGCAGGTTAATGGTGATATCGATAATCTTGAATTGTCAGTTGATAAACTTACAATTGATGCTAACAGACTGCAAATTAATGTTGGAACAATTAATATATTAGTAGAGCAGAAACAAGTGGTTATACAAACAGACTCGTCAAGGATTACTGTTGGGCCAAGTGATGTAACAATAGAGTCGAGGAACATAAATCTAACAGCTCCTACAATAACACTCAGAGGCGATACGGCGTTATTTGGCGATGTTAATATAAATGGTGACCAAACTGTAAGTGGTGCTGGGCGATATTCACAAGCTCTGTCTCTTATGGGTAGGTCAGTAGCATTGCAAGATGAACTGCAAGATTCGATTAATAAACTAGTCAATTATCTATCAGGTGTAATCACTGTGCTTAATACGCATATGCACATTACAAGTGTACCTGGCTTACCAACGGCAACTGCTACTCCAACAGCACCGTTTGTACAGCCCATTTTGTTAACTCCACGTGGAGGTTGATGTAATGGAAAACATACTCAGCAATTTTGTACAGTTCTTTTATGAGAAACATCCTTACTTGTCCGCTCAGCAAGTGAAATTCAAGGAGGACTCAGGACAAGTGTGTGCAATTGTAAAAGGATTAGGAGTGACATGCGCTGTCGAGTCAAATGGGCGTGTGATTGGATTTGATGTGCTAGATATGGGTGAACAAGGCAAGTTGCTACTGACCAAGCAGAATTTTGACAATATCATGGCCTCATCTTCAAATTTTGCAAGGCCATCGAAGCAAAAGAAAATTAATCCAAGAATGGAAATCCCAATTCCAAGGGGCGTGATGTGGTTGACAAAAGCGGCTATGTACGTTGCAGAAGTAGAGAAGAACGGAAATTTCTATAACGTAGAAGTGTACGAGAGTACAGATAACGAAGGTGAGAAACTCATAGACAAGGCTGAGTTTGTGAGTCCTGATGAGCTTGCATTGCTAGCTGAGAAGTATGGGCTCAAACTGCCAGACGATGTACTGGAAAATGGTGGCACTGTCTCATCAGCTGAACCAGTTGATGTGGCAATTGATGAAGAAGAAGCGCAAGTCAAAGAGTCAGCATTTACCTTAGGTGTGCACACACTTTACAGGCTATCAACTGAGCCACCACTGTACACACCGCCTGTCGCTAAGCTAGAGAAGAAGGCAGCAACGATGATTGACGGCTCTCAAAGAACTATCATGTTTAATGCGCCAAGTAATATCGTGACTAACAAGATCATTACTCTTTCTAAGCAGGCGCAAGCCTTTACTTTGCCTATTGGCTACAAGATGAACAAGGCGAGTGCTGGCGATTTCATATTGATTACCAGCCAGCTTGCTTCTTTTGAACCAATATATGTTAAGGAGGCAAGCACACATTCACTTACTGGCACAGATGTTAATGGGAAAGTCTACCACCTTTCGCTATTCAAAAGCGACAAGCCAGGCGTCATATCTAAGATTTCGCAAGATAACTATCTTCTCACCGGCGATTGGAGCATATACAAAATTGCTTCTACGATCTCAACAACTAAGGAATCAATTGGTAACTTCACAATCACGGTAGTAAACCAGTCACCAAAGCTGTATAACATCAAGTGGGAAGATGGGCGAGATGTAACAATACCTGAAGCCAATTTGGGACGGTACTTAGCAAAGTATGGTATCCCAGATGCTCTTGCAGCTGCTATAACTGGCAAACTTGGCGACTCCACATCGGTTAATATATCACTTTACAAAGAAGATAAGCATCAGAGCGACACCGACGACACTTTAACTAGCATTAGTGCACTGAAAGCCAAAATAAAGAAAGTAGCAAGTGCAATGTATGGTACCATGTCTGCAGCACCAGAGATTAAACAACTTAACGATAGCTATCAACTGATATTAGCTATGATGCAACAAGCGCAAGACGAACAGGCGTATACAATATTGCAACAAGCCGCAATGGCTTTGGACGCTTTACTGCGATATTTGGTACCGCAAATGCAGATGAGTCAGTATAGTGATTCTGAGTCGGCAAATGCATAATATGAGGTGATTGGGGTGTTGCCATATGCGAGGTTTGTTGCTGCCTGCAAAGCTGGAGGTTGGACTATTAACCGTACCAGCGATTTTCTTGTTTCTGCTGGTTTTCCTGGTCTTTCTGATTCTGAATGGGAAGAATCGTCCTCGGAATTAACAGAGCGCTTCGGCACAGAGTTAATTGCACTTATTAGAGATGAGGATGCACCACCTGATTATAAAGCAGCACTCAAAATGTTTAAGAATAGCACCGTTCTTTTTTCTACCATTATCATGCTTGACCAGGAACGAGGTACGCCATACATAGTAGGCACACTTGCCCGGAGTGGGCTCGGCGATTATTCAGTCGAGTCAGTCAATTTATTTCAACAGATATTCTGGGATACCTCACTCACAACTGAGGAGGAATTAATTGAACTAGCAAATAAGTGCAGACCGGATATGCGAGATGCAATCATTGCCTCGCTGAATAACAACTCTGTATCGCTGCTTATCGATTATCACCTAATTCCGCAAGTTTCTGCTGAAGAATATCTTTCGCTCATGATGTCAGCTGGTGTAAAGACATTGTACGATTACATAAACGGCAACATCGAAATTGAGAATCCATACTCCATAATTGCTGCAGGGTTGAAGGCAGCTGAGATACTGAAAAAGGATAAGAATGATATGCTGAACGAATTTGTGGATACAATTCAAAAACTCAGTATGATCCAGTCTAACCCTATGGAACAGACCGACCAGGATATATATGTTGACGATTTAATTAGTGATGAGCAAGCTATAAACAAGAAAAACTAAACTGGTATGGAAGGTGAAGCCCATTGGATAACTTCTCAAGCCTTAAAGTTGCCGAGGATCTCAATAAAAAGATATTAAGTATAGTACAAGAATCAGTGAAGAAGCTATTCCCAATCGAGAATGAAAATCGTCGATTGGAGCTTGTCAATATTGAAAGCATTGATATGCCAAGTGTCACTGACTTCCAAAGATACTATACTACTAAACTCAATCGTGGTACATGGTCATTACGTGTGCGCGTTAAGTTGAGACTTGTTGATAAGACAAACAACAAGGTAATCGATGAGGCTACTACCACGTTATTTAATTTGCCAATAATGGACCCAAATGACGCCTTCTTATTTCAGGGCAATGAATATAACCTTCCTACTCAGTTAAGGCTCAAAGCTGGCGTGTACTATACTGCAAAGAGCAATGACACATATGAAAGCAAGTTCTTCCTGGAAAAGGGTGAGAACTTTAAGATAGCATTTGACCCACGCAAATACACGTTGCGTGTAATAATAGGTGGCAGATCGGTTAAGTTGTTGCCTCTTCTTCGCGCTCTGAAATTGAGTGAAGATGACCTCAAACGAATTTGGGGAGCAGATACATACGAATTAGTTAAGCAAAATGACGATGGCGATCCAGAAAAGGAACTGCAGAGTTTCATTACTGGCTCGTACAGAGATTATCAAAAGGCCAATTGGCCAATACCAATAGAACAAGATCCAGCGCAGGCTACTATAGAATACTTGAAGAATACACGAGTTGATAAAGATGTAATGAAAATCACAATGGATAAGGAAATAGACCGCCTCAATCCTGAGTTAATTGCTGAAGCTGCAAAGAAACTATTTGATCTTGTAGCTGGCAATATAGAAGAACAGCAATCAACAAGCTTGATCTTCAAGAAAGCGCATGCGCCTGAAGACTTTATACGAGATTTGCTAGAAGAGCAAATCAGACTCGCAAAGGTAACTTTAGCACAAAGACTTCCTAGATTCGACCAAATTGATAGAATCATCCCCACGGGCTACTTACAGCGTCCTATATCCAATTTCTTTGCAAATAGTAGCGTAGTGCAGTTGCAAATGCATGCCAATCCAATATCCACAATCCTTGCACTGAAGAAAGCAACTTACACAGGCGAGGGTGGTATAGAAGATCAACGTGCAATTACAAACGAGCAACGAGCTGTAGACCCATACCATTTCGGTTTCATAGACCCAGTGCACACGCCTGAAAGCGATCAGGTCGGTGTTACGCTTTATTTGAGTAACTATGCTAATGTGGCAAATGGCGAATTGTGGCAAACCTTTTATGACGTGAAAAATCGTAGAATGAAAAAGCTGCGTCCAATAGATTTGTACGATAAATATGTCTCATTCCCAGGCGAGGGTGAAATCAATAAACAAGGCGAAGCCGAGTGGAAGAATCCAACCGCAGTTAAAGCATTGTACAAGGGTAAGATGATTCAGACTAACGCCGAAAATATAGATTATATACTGCCAAACAAATCACAGATGTTTAGTGCTGCAACTACATTATTGCCATTCTTACACAGTTTGCAGCCAACTAGAGGTATGATGGCATCTAAGCATCTACAGCAGGTAGTCGGCATAAAGAACAGAGAAATTCCACTTGTCCAATCTCAAATAGAGCCTGGCAATACTGAAGAAGAAGTCAACGGTGACTATCTTAAATTGATGTCGCCTGTCACCGGTACAGTTACAGATATAACTGACTTTGAAATAAAAATAAAAGATGATACAGGCAAGACACACACTGTAACCTATTTCAGAAATTTACCAAGTTTCCAAGGCCAAACTACCGGATTTGATTTGAAAGTTAATAAGGGCGACCACGTCCAAAAAGGTCAGCTAATCGCAGATAGCATATACACCAAGGATGGCGTACTCGCTACTGGCGTCAATCTCAGAGTTGCATATCTCCCTTGGAAGGGTCTTAACTACGAAGACGGAATAGTCATTACAGAGAGTGCAGCTAAGAAACTAGCTTCAACGCATAACTACCTTGTTGAAATGAATTTGGATAACTCAGTAAGCACATCCAAGAATAGATTTACGGCGCTCTTCCCAACTGTATACACCAAAGAACAGCTTGATAAGTTAGACGACGATGGTGTGGTAAAAGTCGGTACTGAATTAGATATGGATGATCCAGTCATTCTCGCCGTCAGATTTGTCAAGCAGGATAAGTGGCGTGACTTATCGCCATCCTTTATGAAGCTTAGTGACTACAGAAATGAAACTCAAGAATGGTTTAAGGAAGTAAAAGGCAAGGTAATTGATGTAAAGAAGTTACCTGACACTATACGTGTCGTTGTGCAAACGGAAGAACCAACTGTAGTGGGCGATAAGCTGGCAGGTAGACATGGTAATAAAGGTACAGTTGGCGCAGTTATACCAGATTCCGAAGCGCCTAGAACGGAAGATGGCAAGCCTATTGGGGTAATAATGAATCCAGCTGGCGTGCCATCACGACTTAATCCGTCGCAACTGCTTGAGTCGCTTGCTGGCAAAATTGCTGAGAAAAAAGGACTTAAGAAATACGTTGTAGAACAATTCAATGTGGATAAGTTTAACGCAAAGAACCTGCTTGAGGAAGCAAAAGCAGCAGGAGTGAAGGAAAAAGAGCGATTATTCATTCCTGGCGAAGGTTGGACTGAAACACCCGTGTTTACTGGAATCCAATATGTAAACAAATTAGAACAGCAAGTTGAGAAGAAAACCAACTTACGTGAAGAATGGGGCTACGATCAAGACGAGCAACCACTTCGTGGCAGTGGAGAACATGGTGGCGCTCGTGCAATTGACCCATTAACTTTATATGCACTACTGGCTCATAACGTACGAGATGTGCTAAGTGAAATGGCTACTTACAAGGCAAATAAAAACGATGATTTCTGGCTTGCAATTGAATTAGGTAGAGTACCGCCAGCGCCTAAGAACACATTTGCATTCAGAAGATTTGAGGCGCATCTCAATGCTGCTGGAATAGGAATTGACAAGAAGCCAAACGAATGGATAATTCGCCCTTTGAAAGATAGCGAAATAAAGAAATTCGCACCTATAAGCATTAGCGACCCGAAGTTTATAAAAGCGCACAACCTCGAGCCGGAAGAGGGCGGACTATTTGATCCTAAAATATTCGGTGGCATAAACGGAGAGCAGTGGGCAAGAGTTGATTTGGTAACACCAGTGTTCAATCCTACATTTGAATCGGTTGTAAGACCGCTATTAGGTTTGAAGACTCAAGAGATGAAAGACCTCGTAAATGGCAAGCTCGGAGTTAACGAGCGTAATGAAATAGTACCTGAAAAGGATGCCAAATACTTCGGTGGCGAGGCTTTTGAACGACTGCTCAACGCAATTGATGTAGACAAGAAAATCAATGAACTCAAGCAGAAACTATTAAAGTCAGGCAATGACCCAGATGTAGTTGCCACTGACATAAAAACATTGCGTGTATTACAAGCAATCAAAAATAGAAGTATTGATCCAAAGGACTTCGTATTAAAATCTATACCCATCATGCCACCTAGGATGCGACCTGTATATCCGTCAGAGTCAGGCGACTTCCTGGTTATATCGCCTGTTAACTATAGATACCGTGATTTGATGCTATTTAATAAAGAGCTAGACTCACTAAAGCAGACAAATGCAATATCAGATGATGAGTTGAAGAAGAAATGGTCTGGCAAGTTGTATTCATATGTAGAAGGGCTCATAACCAGAGGAACGGATGACAAGCAAGAAGGGAAGGGCATACTGCCATTCTTAGCTGGTGAAGGTTCTCCAAAAGGTGGATACATACATTCAAAGTTACTAAGGAAGAGGCAAGAACTTTCTAGTACTCTTGTCATACAAAATGGTCCGGAACTCGGATTAGACCAAGTTGGTTTGCCAGAAGAAGCAGCGTGGAACTTGTACAAACCATTCATCATACAAAGACTTACCATGACTGGTTTTGATCTGAAGACGGCAAAAGACATGGTCAAGAATAGAGACGAGAGGGCAAAGAAAATACTGCTTGAGGAAACTCAACGCAGGCCAATACTCATTAACAGGTCGCCGTCATTGCATATGTACTCCATAATGGCATTTAAGCCAGTTTTAGTGCAAGACAAGGCAATGAAACTTAATCCACTAATAGTTGAAGGATTCAATGCTGACTTTGATGGCGATACTATGGGTGTCTTTGTGCCTGTAACAGAAGAGGCAAGGAAAGAATCGTTCAAGATGTTACCATCTAATAGCCCTGTTAAACCATTTTCAGAAAATAGACTAATGTACAAGCTTAGGCAAGAATATGTGGGTGCAATATTCAATATCACAAAGTTGCCCAAAGAACTATCAAGGCCTGACCGTTCGTTCAGCGACTATCCTTCGTTATATGAAGCATGGGAAAAAAGACAATTAAAACATGATGATGTTGTGTTCTTTCAAGGAATTGTATCTACCGTTGGCCAGCATCTGATTAATGGGCTATTGCCAAAGCCACTGCGTGACTACTCAGGCCCTTGGGATAATAAGAAGTTAAGAAATGCATTCCAGAAGTTTGCTGGCATGGATAGAGAAAATGCCATAAAAATGCTTGACACGTGGAAAGATATAGCAAGAACTGCAATGATACGCGTACCATTCACCGTAAGCGTTTCAGATACTTTCGATCCAGACCTTCAAAAATTCAGAACAGAGCTTGAAGAAATAGATAAGATACCGGATGAGAATGAAAAGAAAGAGAAAATAATGCAATTAACAAAGGAAGTTGACAATGCAGTCAAGGAAGAAGCTGCAAAGAAGTATGATGAGAATGGCTTCTATAACATGCTATACTCTGGAACGAAAGGCAGCATTGACCAAGTTAGGCAAATGGTCTTTGCACCAATTGCTGTTACAGACCATAAAGGCAACTTAATAACTGCGACTATAAAGCATAGCTATGGTGAGGGACTAACGCCAAGTGAGTATTTTGCCTCAACATTCGGTGCAAGACGTGGAATTTTGGAAAAGAAAATGGGTGTATCCGAGCCTGGCGCTATAACCAAAGAGCTAATCAATAACTTAGCAGACTTGGTTGTAGTTGAAGATGACGACCCAGACGATCAAGGCATACCGTACAATCCGAAAGTTACTCCCGTTGTTGACCGTGTACTCGCTCAGGATGTTGTCGTGAACGGCAGAACGATAGGCAGCAAGGGTGAATTAGTAACTCCGAAGATGCAAGCGGACTTTGAGCAATCGAATGTGGATCTTGTGTACGTTAAGAGTCCAATAACATCAACTATTCGAGATGGCTTATCAGCCACGTCGGTTGGCGCTTCAATTGAGGGTAAACTGCCATCCAGAGGCAGAAATGTTGGAATACTTGCGGGGCAAGCGCTCACAGAACCATTATCACAGTCCACATTCAATAAATTTCACACTGGCGGTGTGGCAAGTTCAAGGTCGTTCGACTTGCTTGAAGTTGTCGATACATTGCTACACGCAAAAGAAGGCACACGTAATACTGCTGTACTAGCTCAGAAGACTGGTCGAGTTGAAAAGATAGAAAAGGGTGCGCTGAATACTAGAGTTGTCACAATTGAAGGAGTAAAGCATACTGTACCAGCAATAGCTGAGTTGAAAGTTAAAGTAGGCGACTATGTACGCAAAGGTCAGCCAATAACTGACGGTATCGTGTCACCAATGGAAGTATATAGACTACGAGGCCCAGCTGACGCAGAACGCACGTTTGCAGAACAGTTAAAGACGTTTGCAGAAAAGGGCGGAATTGATATAAACACCGCTGGCACAGAAACTCTGGCAAGAGGAATATTTTCAACAGTCGCAATTCTAGACAATAACAATGACCAGAATCTTCCAATTGGTTCATACGTTCCTGTGAGCTTTGTAGAAAAACTCAATAAGCAAAAGTCCGGAGTTAAGGAATTGCCAGTCGATCAAGCAATTGGTAAGAAACTAGCTGAGAACGTTCGAGATATATTAAATACGACTGTTATAGATGAGGATATTGCAAAAGAGCTGAAAGCATATGGAGTCACTAAGGTAAAAGTGTACGATGATGTCATAAAGACAGTGCCAGTCGTCCGTGGTACGCTGATGCAACCGCTATATAAGGAAGACTGGATGCACAAAATGACATACACAAGAATAAAACAGACGATACCATGGGCAGCAGCCAGCGGTGAAAAGTCGCCTGCAGACACATCGTCTGCTCTATCAGCTTGGATGAAGGAAGTAGGAATAAAGCATAAGCCATCAGGTAAGTATTAAAAAGGGGTGATGTGATTGAAGACACAAGTGGCAAAATGTGTTGAGCAAGTAAGCGAGAATGGAACTTTTGTACTAGTTAATCCAGTATCAGGCAAGATATATTCTTTTCAGCCGTCAAATACGCCAGTTTCATACGTACCGGTTGATCAGACTACTACAGTAGCGGTAGAAATGCCACCAGACGAATTTGCCCATGAATTTGAAAATGGGTTATATTACTCAGACCCAGACCATGCATTCTATCGCGGTTGGAATACGAAGCAGAATTTAGCGTATGCATACGTCTCATCTGGTTCCACAATCCAGATAATGACGCCAAATATTGCAGATAGCTTTATGTGTGGCGTTACACTATCAAAGGAAGAAACTGGCCAATTGGTTTTGCAAAGTCAAATACCGATAGTAAATGGAGTGGGGTCTTTTACTTTCCCTGACCTGGATGAAGGCAGATATACATTCAGAGCATATTCTGAGGATTATGGCAGATTAACTATAGAAATACACTACATACCTCAGAAAGTAGCAGAACAAGTAACCGAAACTGAACAATACAACCAGTTCATTGGTCTAAATAAGACGCTTAGCGAACTGACAAAGCTAATTAATTCTGGCGAACTTACTCCAGAAATGTTGCAGAGTATCTACAGTGATGTGCTAAATCAACAAAAATTCATTAACTCAATTTCCGAAGAACAAAAAGAACAACTCAACCAGATACCATCCCAATCATCATCTTCGATCTTGGCGACTATCAATGCACTATTCAAGCAGATAAGTGAGCGAAACAAATAACCTACCATCAATCGACCAATCCTCCGGGACAATCAACATCTCGGGGGATTTTGTCCTGCATAATATTCTTGCAAATATATCTTTATTAAGTTACAACGATGTGATATAATACATGAGAAAGATAACAGCCAAATTTCAGTCAATACATTTCTAAATGGTATAGTTATAATTTAGTATTGAACTCAAATCTATTATCTATGCGCATTCAAACAATGTTTATACTAATTTGGAAGTGGAGTTCCAATTTAGTACGAGAATTTTGGAAGTAGACTGCCAAATTAGTCGGAAGCGAGATGGTGCAATGGAACACAAAACATTCAAATTTGATTCTAAGTGGAAAGATAGGCTGTGGTTGAAACGTAACAAGAACATAATAATGCGACCTAAGAGGGGCTATTGCATTAGCGTTAGGATTATTAGTGTTGCGAGGGGCAAACCTAGCAAGGCGTATGGGGATGGTGAGTGTATGGACTGGGAATTTGGGGATTGACTGCGGTTAGGTAATTCACTCTACCTATTTAAGGGGGGATAACGTGCTTGCATGCATGGCTGATTCTAGCGGTGATTTGCTAAATGTAATAAGTAAGGTCATTAAAGTAAGCTTTGTTGATAAAGTAACCTTAAAGGGATTCCATGACGTTGCAAAATTCAATTTAGGTGACGATGGCAAGATGTATATATTTCGAAATCCGTTTGAAGGCTCTGATGAATTTCTGGTAGGAGTATTATCACTTTGGCTAAACGATTTTGACGATGTACTGGTTATGGCACAGCGTGTTGTAAATACCTTCCAACTTAACAACCTCAAGAATATCTACGTGTGTGAATTAGGTCCATCCTCTTTCAAGAAGCTCATAAACGATTTCAATTTCATCCCGTACATGTGTATAACAGAGATGGATCACGAGATTGTAAAAACAATATCACGTGATAAGGAGGTATATGCATGATACTATTTGCTGGACTGACCGAGGAAGCATGGCCACACATTTGGGCTTTCAATAAATTGGAATCGAATATGTATGAAGAGGAAGCACTATCTAGTGACCTACCAGTTTACTGCATTTACCAAGACGAAATGCTCAAATCGATATTAGGCCCATACGACAATTTCTACATTGAGCCATTGCATTACTACAATTGTTGGAATCACAAGATAGTAGATGGGATTGATGTGTTTGACACAGATGGTGATGAGTTTACTATTACAAAAGAAGATCAGACAAGCAAACGTGGAAATCGCAAGATAGGCAGATACAAAGTATTATCAGTTCCATATTCTGAAGTATTAGAAAAAGAGTTATGGCGTGGCGTACAGAAAGAACTATGCTACTTCAGTACGGCCAACATATTGATTCTAGTAGCTGAACTAGGCAGACGAATAGCAGATACCGTTATATTTCGCTCTCAAATACTACAGGTACCAGTTGACCAAGTACTTGAAAGCGAGTGGTATAAGGACGTGCTAGCGTATGTGACTTATCAATGTATTAGGAAGATGAATACTGATGTGCAAATGCGTTTTGTTAAGAACGAACAATTTTCCGAAATTGATAGTGTTAAGACAAGAGGTAGGAGCCTAAACCAGATAGTGTTTACAAAAGCATTGGATGAATTGCAACTAGCATTGATGCCAGTCATTGAGAATGTGCTTAACAATCCATCAGACTTATTCCTCGTTGATGAGGGCAACAGAAACCTAAACAGCAAGTGTATGCCAGCCAAACAACAAGATAGAGCGCACGATTTCGTTGCTTCACTATTTGATTATTCGTATTGATACAACAAAACAAGAGGGGCATTTGAGCCCCTCTTTTTTTTATTCGTCTACAAATATAAGCGCTTGCACTTTCATTGACTTACTTCCAGGATAATCGTATTGGTATACTCGGAACTTGTTGCCAGACCATGCGGTGAAGTGCGTCAAGTAATTTATTTCTTCAGTTGCGTCTAGTATAGTAAGAACCACAGCAGCTATATTATTACTAACCGGCAATACTATTTCAAACCATCTGCCTGGGCAAGTGAAGAACGTAGTTGCATACGCAAGAACGTACGAGGTTGTCAGTGAACCCAAACTTGCTAGCACTCCAATATCGCTTTTTGCCTGATCTATCATCTCTGGTATTTGCATGATCGCAAAATTGCTTGAAACACTCGTGTCTACCGAAGTTGTTGGCTCTGCGCTCCTCTTTGTCACTTGAATTTTCTCGGCTGCGTAGTAAGGCTCGCCATTCTTTAAGAACAGTCTATCTGCTTCTTCTTTTGTAATATACTGTGGATGTGCATGATCTCTTCTTGCAAAATTTTCTGGACCATACAGCGTATTGTTTTCTATAAGCTGTAGCGCATTAGCTACCGTATCTGTTTTCTTGTAGTAAGTGTCATCGTGATTGTGCGTTTTCAAAGCAAAGTCGCCGGCAGTATAGCCATTAACTTCAAATGCCTTTTCAACAATTTCATTTTTGAGCAGATATTCAGAATGTTGATGTGACGCAGGCGCTAGGTTCTCGGGTAGCGCTCCGCCAACTTTCCTCGATACTATTTTTGGTTCACCAACTCTAAAATAATCATGCGTATGTTTGGCAGGTGCTAAGTCATCTATCGATAGAATAACTCCATCAATTACTATATTACGCGCATAGTCTACCGTTTCTCCGATTTTTACATACTCATCGTGCGTATGATCTGCTGTTGCTAGTTGGGTAATGTCCACTCCATCAATTGTGTAAGCGCTGTCGACGCTAGTATATTCTTGGTCAGCCCAATCAGGGTCTGTTGCTCGATTGACTTTCCAAGAGCCTATTGTATATAAAGTTTCGGCGAGTGTCTGAAGACCCTTCTTGAAGTTCTTCGTAATCTGTGAGATCGCAAAAAATACTTTTGATTTCTTCAATGCTGTTCCATTTGCCATTACTGCGCCTCCTCACTTACACATCATAATAAGCGTATATGGAAAGCCATTATTTGCCACAACAATTTTTGTTCCCGTGGTACCAACATTAATTTGAAATTTAGTTGGGTCAAATGGCCGTTCGTACAAAGATAATGAAGGCGAAACTGTGCTACTCATTGGAATTGGATAACGTGCCATGAATGTCTTGCAGTAGGCATTTGTGGCTGCATTTAAGCTGTCCATGTAGATGTTTCCCAGTGAAGAATCTATCAAACCGCCAACTGTCATTCTCACTGATAATGCCGCTTTTGGGTATGATATCGTCTGCTTATTGGTGACCGTGTAAACATTTTGAGCTATAATTGTTTTGCCATACTCTTTATCCGCTACTAACCAGTGTGTTGGACTGTCTTTAGTCCATTTCTGAACAAACACTACGGGCACAACACCTGCATTTGTGCTTGGCACTTTGATTACACCCATTGGAATTATACATAGAGAATATAACGCGTCAGCAACAGAACCAGCC
>Ga0208461_1001673_pt1 | contig 19497 bp, 24 predicted proteins | sample AD_JPNTR4_MetaG_FD_184448 | JGI IMG/M metagenome (GOLD analysis project Ga0208461, IMG submission 184448) | Active sludge microbial communities of municipal wastewater-treating anaerobic digesters from Japan - AD_JPNTR4_MetaG (SPAdes) (version 2) | ecosystem: Engineered > Bioreactor > Anaerobic... | reverse complement strand
TAAAAGATATTATTGATGGGTTTTTGAAGGAGGGGGAAAAATGAAGGAATATACACACCAGCAATGGCAAAGAAAGAAGTCCCGAGACTAACCCGGGACTTTTTTCAACGCTGTAATAATATCTCTTCACACCTTGCTGATACAAACTCGTAAAATGCTTTACTTTTCATAAATATTACCCCCTCGTTAACCATAATTTTTGTAAAAATATTTAAAAATAATATTGACATTGTAACGAAATCGTTATATAATATACATAGTAACACAATCGTTACTAAATAAAAAAGGATGGTGCTTGAAGATGAAAAATGTTATGATAAGAGCTTGGGAGATTTACAGATCATTAGTTGGTGATAAGGATGCTAAACTTAGCATGGCATTAAAACAAGCATGGTCCGAAAAGAGAGGGGTTAAGAAAGATATGGAAGGTTATAAAGTAGAAGATGGTTTAGTAGTTAGCGAAACATTACCAAGTGGAAAGGAATTGAAAATCAAAATGAAATATTGGGAAAGCCCGGATAAGAGATTGAAAAGATATTATGTAGAAAGAGACGGCGAGCAAATAGGTTGGATATCTGCTGATAAAAAAGAGGGAAAAGGCCAAAGATCATCAACAAATCAAACCTACATAAACAGAATGATTGAAGCTTTAAATAAATAATAATCGGGGAGGATAAATATGTTTTATAAATTTACTTTTGATACTGTTGTGCACGAGGCTATGACATTCGCAGAAGCATCAAAACTCTGGGGTTTATCTGATTCCACTCTTCGCAAAGCAAAACATGATGGACGGTTTGAGGACGGCGAAATTAGACAATCAGGAGGTGTATGGCTAGTAACAAGAGCAGCTATGGAAAGATTGTATGGAGAACTAAAAAGCCCAAGGGAATAACCCAAGGGCTTTTGTTTTACAAATTATATTGTTTTAGGTAATTTGGTTGCGTTCGTCACGATTGTAACCATTTAAGACTTTTTCATCCGTATACGACAATAAATAATCTCCATTTATGGCCAACTTCTTACGCAGCCAGTCAACAGCCTCTTCTATGTACCCTTGCAATTCTTCCTTAGTAAATGCAAGCCGGACAATTAACGGCAGTCTATCATATATATCGGCCCATACTGCGGCGAGTTTTAACTGTCCTGTTTTGCTGCCATAAGCTTTTTCAGCCTTTGCAACAAATATCCTGATGGTCACTTTTACAAAATCCTTCTTGCCGAATCTCCATAAAACAATTAACAATCCTATAACAAATAAGATTATTAATGCATCCAACCAATACTGATGTGCTAAACCAATTATTAAATTAATGATATTCATACTATTCACCTATATCCTTTCATTTTTGAGTATAAAAATAACACCTTCAGGTGTTTAGTTGTTTTACTTACTGTTATATATCTTTTCAATCAGCTCCGGAAGAAATTGCAGTATTTCTAAATCTCCCAAGTTGCCGTCAGCTTTTGCAGCTTTCTTTGCTGTCTCAATTGCCTTTTCCCATTGTGCTGGGTTACTTGCAACTTTTCCGAGAATCTCTTTCCAGCTCATATACTTTTTCACCTCCTCCTGATATTCGATAAATGGACATTTAAGCCAATGTGTCCAACCTGCCGAACCTGATCCGGTCAACGGAGATTGGATTACACCGTATTTTGTACCTCTTGCCTCAATAACCTGGCCATTGCCTATATATATTCCTATGTGGCCCTTCTTCCATAAGCACAGCCCAGGGATTTCAGGCATGATGTTTATAGGCCCTTTTTCTTTTGCAATGGTATACATGCTATCTGCAGAGACGTCCGTTTTTGCATTGTAAGAAGGGTTATCGCCTTGCTGCCACAAGAAAGATTTAATAAGTCCAACACAATCTGCAGTACGTTTGTTGAGCCAATGCTCCTCAATAAAGCCTTTGTAATTTCCAACTCCTTCAGGGTATTGGCTTAATTTTTGCTTAAATAATGTCTCGGTCAATACATTTCCATATGTTCCCCAGACATAGCCCCATTTATCTTTCAAGGCCATTTTGGCATGTTCTACAAGGCCGATATTTGTTAATGACATTGATCACACTCCTCACTTTTTTGTAAAATAATTAAAAGCTGCAGCTATTCCGCAACCTATCAAAACCCAAATTAACTTTTCCCATCGTTCGCCTGGTTTATCTTTTAAAGCCTCTATCTTTGTAGTCAATACATCTATTTTTGCATTTATATTTTTAGATAAGTTGTCAAAAGATTCTTTAAGGCTTTTAACTATCTCTTCCGTGCGGCTTTTGCTATCTTCTAAAAGCCTTATACGATCATACAGACATTTAATATCATCCTCTACAGCTTTTATCCTTGCTTCAAAACCTTCATGCTTTGGACATTCAGGCATTTCCTCCACCTTCTTTCTTTTTCTTTGTTATTGCAACCTTTGGAGGAGGCGGAGGAGGCGGAGGAGGCGGAGGAGGCGGAGGAGGCGGTGGCATACTAAAAGCAGTACTAAAAAAGTTTCTAATGGTATTTATAATCCCTAACGGATTCAACATGATACTTTATCCTCCTGACTTCATTTGTTGTGTAATTTCGCCGTTTTTGACTGTCTGTTCTGTTTTCCAGCTGTAATTAAAATAAAAATAGAAGAAAAATATAGTGGCAATAACAAAGGAAATTATTATAATAAAAAGCCTCTTATTGCTTTTTTCAACAACCTCGGCTAGTTCCTTGTTTGCCTCAATTAATCTTTCTAAATTGTCCATTTTATATACACCATCCCTTTGGTTACTGCCCCTATAAAAAAGAATAATAAAAAGGACCTGGTCCAATATCAAGTCTATTTCTTACTGGATCCTTCTAAATCATCTTGATCTTACCGTAATAAGAATTTCTCAAAAGCTTTAATACCTCAAGATTATCTCCCTCAATATATAAATATTAAATTTTTGCAAAACAATTATTGCCAACTATTATCAACATACCTTTTTAACCTTAACGCTTGCCATTTGATACCTCCGCCTGATTCAGATACATTAAGGGGTTCATGCGTACCCTCTTTATAAATTTGAAAATTAGCCCATACTTGAATAGTTGGCAGAATACCGTCCATACCTCCTCCACTACCATAAATTGTAGTAGCGTGTTGCTCTAAATTGCTCCAATTTGTATCTGTATCTCTTCTATATGTAGTCCAAAAAACAACAGTTTTAACAAAACTTACCCCATATCCCCACATATTGATTTCTGGTCTTACAGAAGCTTTGTAATATGTTGTTGTATCTGGTATGCTACTAAAATAATATATATAATCCCATCCATTTCGCCATCCATCTTGGCGTTCAAGGTCAATTCTAAATTTTATCCAATACGGATAATATCCAGGCTCTTCAATGGCTGCAGTTTCTTTTGACACATATAGTCTAACTTTAATTTTATCTTTAGCTTTATTAAGTCTTTGCATTTTAAACATAATATCACCTACCATGTAAGCCAGGCGGAGCCATCACAATAAACTCTTAGCACTGTGTTATTGCCTGTTATAGTTCCATCAACAGTTCCATCAACAGTGCCTATAATAGTTTTTGTATTGGTGTCTCTTGATTTAAAAATGTAAGTTTTATAAATCAAGCTTGCTGATGGTGTTGGAAGCGTAACAGATATAGCATTTGTAAGCTGTACTATACTATCCGCTTCCAACTCGGTTAATGTGACGTTAGTTGACTTATTTATTACGCCTGGTGCAGTATTAGCCCAAAGTGTACCAGGCTTAGGATTATTAGGAGGTACATCATTTGCACATATTCTGGTACCGCTTATAACGGTACTTGAGCCACCACCAACAAAGCTTGCGTATGCATCATAACTGTTTTCCGTATATTGAGTGGAAAAACTCTCGTTACTGCGGCTTGTAGCCTTAACTATTGATTTGGCATTAACTCCATCCAAATCTTGAAGACTTACTTCCTCGATCAAAAAGTATTCGTTTTCTGACATGCCGAACTCAGCCAACTGGACAGTTAATTTTTGACCAGCTCTGAACCCCATATACTGAGTGGTAAAGGTTATTACTTTGGGAGATACCAACCCATAACACTTAATATTGTTAGATATAATTTTGTTGGCGTCAGGATAATATAATATTTGATCTCCTGCCGTTTGGCCTGTTATTGCTGCAACCGTTACATTGTTTGCATCTACTACAGTTACAAGGCGTTTTGCATTATCCCTAGTGGTGTTACAAATCATGTCGCCAGTATTAAGGCCGTGGTTGGTAACAGTTATATTGGTTGTAGTAGTGCCGCTCTCCGCTGTCTTGGCTGTTGTGTTATCAATTTCGCTATCCTCGATAATTCCACCGTACACTCCGGAACCACCCTCTATATCCTGACGATCTTTTATACCTTGCATATATTCTCCCCAGGTAACAATTACATCGCCGAAATCGTCAGGGGCACCTCGGAAGAAAACTTTATTGCGGTAATTGATTTGGTTCTCTTCTAGTTCGATATCGCGAACATGATAATCCGTTAAGAAGTCATCTCCGGTTATAAGACCGTAGGGTGCATTAACAATTGTATCCTCTTGTTTAAAATGTAGTTTACGGGTATTATCGATATAACATTTATACCCGGATGCATCGACCATGTCTTTTAGCACTTGGGCTATAGATATACAATTGCTTGGTATGTCTTTGGGGTATTCGTCCCATAAATAGCCGTTACCAAATTCGCTGTAATTATAGGTGACACCTTCCTCGGCTAAAAAGTTATCAATCATGTATTTTACTATGTCTTTGGAATATACAGGACTAGACCAGTTAACTGTAACAGTACGACGAGAAGGTAAGGTATTGTAACCTTCTACAATTATGTCTGCGAAAAGCTTAATTGTATCTGCGTTTATACGCCTTTTATTTACCTGTCTTATAACACCGCCAAATATAAGATTGTTGTTGTAAAGTACCTTTACATTCTGGCCACATCGAGGAAGGTTTGCGTCTTCGTCAACCTTCATTCTAAAGCGGCAATCGTTTCTTCTGTCCAAACGGTCAGACGCTTCGAGGCTTCCAGCTTTGACGTATTGAGTTTTATCTATGTATTTGAATAGGCGTATTTGATTGCCGCTTGTTTGATCTGTTATTGGTAGCGATATGCTTAATGTATTTGCATCGACTACAGTAACAATCCTTGAACACGGATCATTGTTGCTAGTATATCTTAATGAGCGATTGACTATCATATCGCCTGTATTTAGGCCGTGATTAGTAATTTTAATTGTAGTTGTATTTGTCCCTGTTTCTGCATTTGGCATTGATTTAAATTCTTGAATTAACACTTGAAACCCCATAAAACTCCTTTCTAAGCAAAATAAAAACACCGCCATAATTTGACGGTGTTTAATGCTTATTAAGATTTATTCTTGATATTCTATAGTACCATTTTCGTATCCAAATGTTATTGGCGCCCTGTTTTCTTTTATATCCAATACCGCAACACATTCCCAAGTTTCTCCCGGTTTAAGCTTTTTTTGTTTAATCAGTTCGTACCCTTCTGGGGCCGGCACTGATCTTATTATTGCACCCCTGTTCCAGCCTAATTGACTTGGTAAAATGTCTTGCTCATGTATATCAATGTTCTCAAATTTAAACTTCCAAACCTCATATTTAATACCCGAAACCGTTTCGCCCTCAGTAACTTTACCCAACACTGAAACCTTAAATATATCCCAGCCCTGCATATTGTCATGGGCGATAAACTCATTCTTCCCAACTGAAACCTTAGGGTTAGGCGTAGTAACTGGTGTTGGTGTTGCTTCAATTGGCATTTCTCCAATTTCAACCTGACGTTTAACTTCGTTCCAATTAACTTTGGTATTAAGAACCTCACCCAATGCCCTTAACGGAAGATAGGTCGAGCCATCAACAACAATTGCAGGCTTAGTGCCTTTATAATCGTTGCCATTGACTAATATTTTAAACTTCGCAATGCTGAATATATTGTTATTAGCCGCGTAAGAAAAACCCACCATAAGTATAAAACAACTGATAAAACCCATTATAAACTTTTTCATATGATAATACCTCCCTAATGTTTTATACTTATATTGTATAATTTAGCTTATTTTTATACAAGTGTTGTAAATTACAATACACCTTTTCTTTTTAGGTTTTTAACAACTTGGTCTGTTATTTTATCGGCCAATCGTGTTGTATCTTCATCTTTCGCCCCGCCATTAAAGTTGTTGATTACCTGAACGATATTTGCTTGGCTTGCCATGTCTCTTTTAACCGCATCGTAAGCAAGCGATGTAGCAATGTTGGATTTTTGACCAAATAAGCTGTTAACCTGTTGTAATTGTGCATTAGAGGCTTTTGCGACAACCTGTAATTGCTTTGCTGCACTTGGTCCCAATGCTGCCAACTCGTTATACACATTATGCCCAATTATTCCTTGATTAGCTTTTTGCTGTAAAGTAGCAAGCGATTGTTGATAGGTCTTTAAAGCGTTTAATTGTCCTTTTAGTCGATTTATCCAGCGTTCCATGTTAATAGGTTGATCGTATGTGGCTTTCTCAAAAATACCTACAAAATTACTAAATTCTCGTGCCTGGGAACGGATAGCGTCAATAAACTCCTTGACCTTGTCTGTAAGTTTGTCGTAAACATCACTACCAGTTGTACCAAGTGCTTTAAGTTCCGCTGTTAAATCAGACACGGAGTCGGGAATATTTATTTTAGGAGTCTCAATTTTTTCCCACTCTTTCATGATATTCCCGGCATCGTCAATCTGCTTTTGTGTTTGCCTTATCTTTTCGATCTGATTTTTAACCGCCTTATCAGCTGCCTCTATTTCAGGGTCGAGCGAGGTGCCAGGCCTAAATTGACTTGGTAAAATGTCTTGCTTATCAATGTTCTCAGATTCGCTCTGCTTTCTTTTAACTAACTCGGCTTTTTTGCTTAACAAAGTCCAATAAGTTTGCATTTGCTTATAGTAATCATTTCTATATCTTTCTTGAGCTTGCTTTGCCTCAATATAACTTACCTGCAGCATTGCGTTACTCAAATCTCCTGCAGCTTTTTTCTGCCTTATCATTTCTGCGGTGGTTTTTATCATGCGATCTTGGGTTTTGCGTTGTGATTGCTCAAAAATTCCGAATCCGTTTGTAGCTACTATAATGCCTGTAGCAAGTGCAGCTATACCACCTATTACCGCCACAACCGGATTAGCAGCCAAAAAGGCTAATGCTGCTGTTAATGCACCTACTACAAGTATTAAAGGTCCTATTGCAGCTGTAACGCCTGTAACTGCTAAAATTGTATCTTGTGTAGCTGGGTTAAGGTTATTCCAGGCATTTAAAAGACCGTTTGCAAAAGACATAAGTCTTTGCATTATGGGAATAAGCTTTTGGCCTATTTCTATGCCTAGCATCGACATTCTTTCTTTCAACATTCTCAGTTGATTTGATGGACTGTCTAATGTTCTTGCCAAATCTCCTTGGGCTTTCTTAGTCATCTCCATTATAGTCATATAACGAGCAATGACTTTTTGTGTGTCTGTCATTTCCTGACCTTGTTTAATAAGTCCGTTATTGAGTGCGTAGGTTTTAACTGCTGTTTCGTTTACAACTATCCCAAGTCGTTTGAGCGGCTCAACCTCTCCGGATATACCGGATTGCAATTTTGCCATTGCGTCCTCGTTGGAAAGATTGTAAAAGCTGGCCATGTCATAACTCAACTCTGTTAAGCTTGTTGACATTTTATAGGCCGCTTGCTCAGATAGCCCCATTGATGCAAGCATTACATTATAAGTTCCTACGGTCTTTCTCACGTTGTAAGCATTTAATCCAAGACTTTTGGACAATTCTTCCGACCATGCCCGGGCTTTATTGGCCATACTTCCCATAGATTCAGCAAAAAGGTTTTCGCTCTCTACGGCTTCCGTGGCCATTTTTGTAAAGCTATCACCAACCTCAAATACTGGTAATGTTATAGCCTTTGTCATTTTTGCACCTATAGCCGTCATTTTCTGTCCAATTCTTGTCATTGTGGACTGTGCTTGATTCATCTGCCGTGACCATCGGGAAATATCTGCAACAAACCTTGTTGTTATGGTCCTTATTGCCCTACTAGACATTAGTTAACCACCTGCCTTTGCAATAAAGGTATCTCGCATTTTATCAGCTATACGACCTTTTATTTGATCAAATTTGCGTCTTACTGTCTTTGCAGGAGGAACACGCTTTATGCTTCCATCCTTTAAAGTTATTTTGTAGCCTGTCTCATAGTGGAAAGCATAATTATAACCCTTTGCAGCACTACCAATCGTAACGGAAGCAGCTGCAGTGTATTTGCTCTTACGCTTATTTAACTTAACCTTAACCTTATCTCTAATATGCTTATTGTCAGGACTTAGGGGAATAGCTCCACTTAAAAGAGGGGCCGCATATTGGGCACCCTCCAAAGCTACATCATTTAACACTGCTTTTCCCCTATCGTCCATTTGCCTTAATTCTTTTATAAGGCTTTCTATGCCTTGTACCTGCACTCTCATTACGGGCAATATACTCAACCCCCATCTATAATTATTTCTTTTGCACCTAACGCCTTTGCAAAAGCTATTACATGTGCCTCCATTGCCTCGGGTGTCATAGGTTCGTTTTTCTCACTATTTAATAACTCTTCGAGTTTTGGATATTTTATTTCTTTCTCGAAAAGAGATCCAATGCCCAATTTGACCATAAATCCTATACACCAAGCATCAATTACAGGCTTTTGGCTTTCATGTTTGAGCTTTTGAAGATAAGCTTCGATTTTTATATCCATTTCCTCAAAGGTCATTTCCAAAAACTCGTTATAACTGTAATCCAACTGACCGACAAAGATTTTTTCGTAATCTTCGATTTTTTTATTTAAATCCCAATCGGTCCTTTTAAGTTTGGGTCGGTTACCTCGTTTTCTTGGTTTGGATCAGGCTTTTGGATTTTAACTCCTATAGCCTTACAATACATTTCTGTTACTATATCAGTTATAGGCGTTATGGAATCGTTTTCCTCCATATATGTGTCTAAAATCCCTGTAACCTCATCAACTGTCAAGTCCTTATCCTCATGACGAAGTCCAGCACAAAGCAGCTTAATGAATGTATTCATATCAAACATTATCGTATCCTGGACTATCTCCATGCCTTTTTTACCGCAAAGAGTTTCAGCCGTAATTAAAGCCGAGACGTTAAATTTAACTTTTCTTGGCTTATCAAGATTTATTTCTTTGTAGGGTACCATTATAATTCACTCCTCCTTTATGCTTATGCTCTTGCTACATTAATACGGTATGTCTTTGGACTTTTGCTAGTTTCCTTAACTGTAATGTCGATAGTTGTAACTGATCCAGCAGCACCTAAATTAATTGCACTAGACTCAGCACCCGAAGCAACTGTCGCTGACTGCGATCCGCTTGTTATTGTACATGTGCCAGCTGCAAAGGTCGGCGTAACTGTAACGCTACTTACACCTGTAAGGACTGTAGCGACATATGGATTTTCAATGCCATATCTTGTTGCGGAAAAAGCAGGATACCAAACGGCACTACCCGATAAAGTCAAAGCAGTAATATTGTTTGAAAGTGTTATTCCTAAAGAAGTATCGCCACTTATTTTTATACTACCCTTAAATGGTATAACCCCGTTAGGCTCTGCAGCACCAAATGTTAATTCCTCAACATAACCGCTGAATGCAAATGTTGTTCCGGTTGTGGTTGGAAATGCAATTGCAAAATCTTGCAATACTCCGTTGTCATAATCTGACTGCAAGCCTATCTGTCCCAATGTATCGCCAGGATAAAAATTACCTTCGAAAGATATGCTTCCGGTACGTTTCAATCCCGGAATAACCTCTTCTTTTTGCCCAGGTGATTGTAATGTTGTAACATCAATCATGTCGCGTTTTAAGCTTATATCACCTATTTTGGTGAGTTCTGCAATAACATTGCCGTTTCTTGATAGGCTTGTGCCCATCCCTAAAGTTGCATTACTCATAATAATATCAACTCCTATTCTGTATAGTAGAATTTAAACTCAATTTTGTAGTTATGTTCCTGTATTGGATCGCTGTAGTCCTTGCCCAAAACGACCTCAATTTCAATCAATTGAACATTAAAGCCATTCATATTGCCTTGATAATTTTTAAAGGCTTTTCGTAGCTGTTTATACACTGCATAAGTCTCACTATCCGTATTGCCGTGACAGTCAAATTGATAGTTGACTGTTTGAAGGTTCTGTTCACCTTCAAGAGTGTAATCAACATCGGATGATATAAGATGGTAGACTATAGCCGGCAATGGCTTATCTTGTGGTATAAAGTCAGGATAAACCCTACCGCTAATTAAAGCAGTTAATCCAGCATAGTTTTTTAGGTATTGCGTAAATGCCTCATGAAACTCCATCTTATATCACTTCCTTTGCAGATATTAAGTATTGCTCATTTGCCTCGTCTACGTTGTCAATCCCTAATATGTCAAATATCCTGGCGCCGTACAATATGCGGTGCTTAGTTTCAAGTCCCGAAAAGTATCTAATCTTAAATACTTTTGTGACTTCTGCATATTTTTTTTGGGCTTGATAAAATTCCCTTGCACCTTGTGATAGAATATCACTCCACACCGTTTTTAGTGCTGTCCAGTTTTCTTTTTCGCTTCCGTCCAGTCGAACAACTGGCTGGTTCTGTTGTATCGTTATTTGCTTGTTCAGTTTCCCTGCTGATATTGGCATCTTCCAACACCTCTTTACATTTACCCTGTCGCTCCCATTCCTTAAGAGTTGCAGCAGTTATAAAAATACCAGGACTAACGATTTCATCTATCATATAAGTCCTAGTTGGGGTTAAAATCTCTTCTAACATGATATATTGCATTTTGATACCTCCTAAAAGGTAAATACCCTATTTGGATAATAAATCCGGTTTACTGTGTCAATATGGTCTTTCGGGATTGCCTCGTCACGATATTTGTAATATAAACCTACATGGAATTTAAGTGCATCCTTAAAACATGTAAGTATATTGTCACTATAACCGCACACAAAGCGAATACGGACCGCATTAATGGGATAAGGTGTGAATATAGACCAATGCTTTCCATAGGCTAACACTACTTTCCCTGGCTCATTGTCAATGTCAACTATGTAATCAGTAAATGTGTGTTCTGCTCCTGCTGAATCTTTGTAGGTTATGGAGGTTATTGACTGTAACGGCGGTTTTGGTATCTCTATATAATCCTTACACGGAAAATTATCTAAGGTCAATTCCCATGTTTGAGTACCAAAAGCCCTTCGTGTGTAGCTCTCTCCATGTTCCCTTGCTGACGTTATCCAGCTATTAAGTTGGGTGTCCTCACTGGTGTCGACTGGATCAAGTCTTAAATGTTGCTTGACCTCTGCCAATGTTATAGGTTCGGTTGTTATTGGTTCAATTAATTTTAAGCCCGTAATTATCACCTACTTTCGAGCAAAATAAAGAGACTATCGTAATTGATGGTCTCTTGTCGTTGAATTTTCCTTATGCGAACTATCTACAAACTAACCTATTACCATAAAGATACTCTGCATTGTCTGGGAGTATATACATCCTAAGGGTAAACAAACTTGCACCCAAATAATGGTCCCAGGCACCACCCACAACAGATTCATACTCTGCCGTCAATCCCGGAGTTGTAGCAAGTGAATTTCCGCTTCTGTCAAAATCATACTGCGAATAAAATGCACCATCAAAATACAACTCTGCACCTCCACCATTTGCAACCCCAACTACTGTTGGAAGGTTAATAAGTCTATCAGTTGCATCAAAACCCTGTTTAACAATCCAAGCCCTATTTTGACCATCATCATATAGATACGGTTGGTTTGGGGCATCATAGGTTAACTTATTCCAGTTTGTTACGTCTGCATCTGCATATTTAGATGGGTTAAATGTAAAATAATACTTTAATTCTTTTAGCCTTAATCCTGCACATTTTTCCCATACATTACCCCACACATTTTCTATATACCTCCATTTAAAAGCAGCTGTATAATTTTCTCCATCTTCTCTACCCGTATGATATGTTATCCCGTCTGTTCTGCCTGTTTTTTGATAAATCCCGTATACTTTTGTAGTTCCTGCTGTAAGTGAAATAGGTTCACCGTCAAAAGTTATTGTGGCCTCAGTTTTACCCGCATTATATGTTATATTGGTTATATTGCGGTAACCAGAACTTTGAGCAGTATTTGCATTAGAGGCAATGCCTGCCTGATGTCCGATACGAAAATAATTCATCCTGTTACTATTACTACTAGTAATAGGCACTATTATAGTGTTTCCGGTCGCTGTGTTTGTGCAAGTAACACCACCAAAATTTAGTCTACATATACCGCCCATATACTGTTTTATATGTCTTGTGCCAAATTCAATTACCATGAGCTTTTGCAGCATTAAAAATATAGCAAGATCATAAGAGTTATATCCAGCAGCAACATAAGCTGTTATATAATCCTGTAATTTTGTCTGTACTTTTGGTTTTACATTTGTATAACTGAATACCCCTGTGCCTGTGCCTGTTTCGACTGCTGCGTTATATGCCCCAACATAAACAAAATCCTTTTCTACTCCATCCACTAAAAATGCTGGCTCTATATTAAAACCGCCTTTTTGAGTGCCTGATACATACCATCTTTCAACGTTTCCTATCCGTTCACGCATGGAATAAAATTTAGGTATTTCAACCATTACATTATAACCATTAGAGCCGTCCAAAGCAAAGCCAGGCTCCCCCTGATAAATTATAACCTTTTTACCGTTAACGATTTTAACATTGCAGAGCTTTATATCACACCACGGGTATATATTGTCAAAGTCATTAATTCCATTGTTTAGCTGGAATGTATTACCGATTGTAAAATCGTTTTTTAAATTAGCTGCATCTGCAAGTCGTGTACATAATGGACTATTGTTTGTTATGTCAAATTCGATGCCATAAACACGACTTCTAGTGTTCACCCTGTCAACTCTTGCATAGTTCGCTAAAGTAGCCCGAAGTGACTCACTACAGCTTAAATAATAACAGCCTGTGCCGCCTTTTGACCTCATTCGAAAAGTGCTTATTTCTCCATCGTGGCTGTAAAACTTTCCTGCTTCGATTGGTATAATATCACCATTTATTATCAATTCAATCAATGCGGCTCCGTTGTTGGTAACCCTTAAATCCTGTTTTTCGCTGGAAAAGTTAAATACTTCATCGGTTGTTGTAACACTACCAGAAAAAGCGTTTCCTGTTATTGTTGTTGCCAATTTCATTCACCTCTTTTGAGATAAATTTAAAAGCGGACCTATTAAGATCCGCTCAATTCTGCATAACCGCCATCGACCAATTGTGCGGCTTCTTCCTCGGCTACTTCTACGACTTGACCTGGGTAAATAGAGCCCTTAGGCCCAGACTCTAAAGTTTTGTAAATAACCTTAACCTTTTTAGGGATTTCGATTACTTCCTCAACGGCTTCAATTGCAGGCGTTTCCTGCTTAACTTTTTCAACTTCCTCAACTTCCTTTTTGTGCTTAGTCAAAATAAACGCCTCCCTTAGTTAACCGATATTCCAGTTATTCTCACGTCAGTTCCCTGAGTAACCGGATAAGCTTTAGAGTTGTATTTTATAGCGATTATTGACTCAACTGGAATGTTAGCGGTTGCTCTTACGAAGTCAGGTCTTACATATCTTTTACCAGGCTTCACGACATCCAAAATAACCAATTTGTTATCGCTGTCGGTTGCATTTGCCGTAAATGCTGCGGTTACTGCTTTGTATGCACCGTCAGCAACGTTAGGAGTATCGCCGCAATACGCTTTTAATGTTCCGACTGCTGTGTTTGCACAGTCTCCAAGTTTTGCAACAAATAAAACCGAATCAAAATTACCAAGGTCGATTATGTCACCGTTCAAAGTGTCGCCTGTTCCTGCTGCCGTGTTGTTTAATGCAGCCTCAAAGCTGCAGTTTTTAACTAAAGATTCTATCATTTGAGTTATCCTCCTTGTAATTTGTTGGTGTTATTTAGCTAATTTAACTCTTGCGAAAGCCTCTTCCATAACCGGCATTCCATCAGTTTCAAGCCTGCCAACATAGTCAACTTGATTAGTTCTTGCATACAGTTCCGTTAATACTTGGATTTCCATTGAAAGCGAATCTACTATCCAGTAATTTTTCAAGTTTCCTAAAATCCCAACATACTTTTCTGCGGTAAATGTGTTTGGTGCATATTCACTCATATTTACAGGGCAATTTAACAACCGATCAGGTTCCCCCACAACAACAGATTCCTGCCATACATATTGATCTTCCTTGTCTTTTATTTTGCTTAGCATTTTTATTGCGTCTCTGTGGAATACCCACTCAAGACCGTTTTGATATTGCTGTTTAATGCTGTACTTAGCATTTTTTAGACCATCAAAGGTTATAGCTGTCGAAGTGTTGTCAGTTGATACATCTCTGTTTGTGCTTATACCATCAGCAGATGCAAAAAACAAGCCAAGCGGCTTTCCGTTCCCGTCACCTGTCATATAAGCATTTTCCATCAATTCAGCAAAATCGTAAGCCATTTCAGCTTTTACAATTCCATCAACCTCAGGTGCATTTCTTATAAGAGTCTTAGAAATTAATATTTCTGCTGTAGCTGGATTTGGTTTAAATTCTTTTTTGCCAAATGCAAGCGTTGTATCGGCTGTCGGTGTACCAAGTTCAGTTCCCCACGCTGCTGAGTTCATCCTTGCAGTTTTCTTTGGGTATCCCAAAGATTGTGCACCTTGTAAAGCCGGCAAAACTTTTGCTTTTTGTCTCATAAACAAAAGATTGTCAATTTCCTGTATAAGTTCCATGACAAATTTTTGAGGTGCAACTAAATATCCAGCTTGTGTTGGATTGTCCTGTTGTAAAGCGTTGTAAGCCGCAAAATCAGAACCCGAACCGCTCTTAAGATAATTCATAAATAACTTTGTTTGTTCTGCTTTAACGTCTTTTTGTCCTTTATTTCTTGGATCGTCTAACTGTTCGCCGCCTTCTCCTGTTATTCTGTCTCTTTGCAACTGTTTTTCCAGTGCTAGTATCATGCCGTTTTTCGAATCAAATGCATTCTCAAGTTTTGTAAGCTCATCTTTTTTGATTTGATCCATAGTATCTTCTTTGCCTTCATACTGATTCACAATTTCGCGAATCTGAGTATTTATATTGGCTCTTTCCTGCTTTGCCTGTATTATTCTTTCAGCTAAAGTCATTTCTTTTCCCTCCGTTTTAGTTGATTTTTTGGTATTAAAAAAGCACTTTCTTAGGAAGTACTGTTTTTATAGAGTGTTATTAAGTTTTTTCCTCAAATTCCAAAGGTATTGAGCATTTTCGCTTGGTTCTTTGAGCTTTGGCTTTTCTTCCACCTTATTTTTTAGCACTGCAATCTTAGGTGGGTTTTTGTATTTTGACATATCAAACTTTTGATTATTAAGCATTAAAAAACTGCCATCTAGCGAGGCGGCTAATTGCTTGCTTTCTTCGATTTCATCCGCAAAACCAAGGTTTACGGCATCCTCTGCCGTCATCCAGGTTTCGGCTTCCATCATTTCAACAATCTTTTCCTTTTCTGTGGCTGTCTTTCCCATATAAGCTGCAACAATACTTTCATCAATCTTATCCATATCGTCAGCTAATTTCCGAAAGTCTGCAGCATTACCTACCCCGTAAGTCCAGGCTTTATGTATCATCATCATTGCATTTTGCGGCATTATGATTTTATCGCCAGCCATTGCAATAACCGAGGCTATTGAGGCCGCTAAACCGTCAACATATACCGTTTTATTTGCTTTATGGCGCTTTAACATGGAGTGAATTGCTTGACCTGCGAAAACATCACCACCGCCAGAATTAATATAAATATCAAGTTGCGAAATATCTCCCAGGTTGTCAAGGTCTGACTTGAATTGTTTTGGTATTACTTCATCACCCCACCACGAAGAACTTGCAATCTCACCATATAGCATCAATTCGCCCGTGCCGTTTGATTTTGCTTTAAATTCCCAGAATTTCATTGTGTTCCTTCGCCTCCTTTCTTTGTGTAATTCTTTCAATCTTGGTAACTGGTATCATGTTTCCATTTACCATGTAGATGTCACCGCCATCATAAGGGTTCATATCCTCCAACTCTCTGACGTCATTAGGGCTTAAATAGCCGTTTTGTATGCCTGAATTGTAATACGCTTGCCTAGTATTGGTATCGCCTCTTAAAAGGGCATTTGTAGTGAATTTAGCATAGTATTTTTTACGTTCTTTAGGATTAAGCAAATCCTTATATATGGACAGTTCAAGCTTGACGCATAAAGGGTTTAAGCAGGTTTGCACGGCATCGGTGTTTTGCTGCTCTATGTTGCTGAATGTTGCACGTTCAAGGTCCATAACTTTATGAGGTGGAACCGAGAAAAAGCGGCATATGTCGATAACTTGAAACTTTCGTGCTTCAATTGCTTGGCTTTCTTCTGGGTTATTGCTGATCTTATTGAATTTACTCCCACCATCCAAAAACATAACATTAAAAGCGTTATGGAGTCTTTGAAAATTATCTCTAAAATCTTTTTTAAACTGGTCAAACATTTGCGGCGATAATTCGCCAGCCATTTCAACAATACCACTTACAGTTGCACCATTCGCAAAGTACCTGGATGCGTATTCTTCTAAAGCTAACCCTAAACCCATAGCATCACGAGCAATATCTACAGGATCAATTGCAGAGTCTTTATTTTGAAATCTTTTTCCGACTGTTACCATCATATTTTCACTGTAAATAGGTGCTGATTCTTGACCGTTTTCGGTTATGGTATAATATCTTTCGTTGGTGGTTTTGTTACGGTATATCTTTATTGCACTTGTGGGAACGTTCCAAAGTTCTTTTATAAATCCGTTTATATCTCGCTTTATATAAGCAAATCCGTAACCGGTTAATTCAAGATTCCAAATATACATTTCCCAAAATTCTGCTGCTGTGGTTTCAGGGTTTGGTAAGTAGTGCAACATATAGTATAAATCCATATTATCGGCCTTTTCTTTGCCCTTTTGTAATCGCTTATATAAAACACATGGCAAACTCGATATTGTAGATGCTTTGTAGTTTACGCAAGCAAAAACCGCTGATACTTTACAAGCGGTTTCTCTGTTAACATCAACGCCGGATTTACTTTTTGCATTATCTCGTAAAAGTGCTAAAAATCGCTTTTCTACCTCGGAAAGGTCTTGATTTTTATATTTTTTCTCAAAAAAACGGCCTATTATTGGTATTTTCAAGCTTTTTACCTCCTTTCCGTGTAATTATGTGCAGAATATCTTACCGTGTTTCTCGTAAGAAGATACTTTTTCCAACCTCATAGCCATAGCCATTCCTGTTATCAAAGCAACAATCAAGTCAATTTTATCCTTTGACCTGTTTTTCATTGGTTTGATATTCTCGTTACCGTCTACAGCTATACTTACATTACCAAAGCACCAACGAGCTGCTGGGTGTTCTTCGTGTGTCATTTGCCCAGTTTGTAGAAGCCTTGCTATTTCTTTCATTGACGGCGATAGGCTTTTAAAATCTTGACTTATATTAACAACCTCAATTTCATTTTTTAATAGCTGTTGAGTTAGCATTTGGGCATTCCAAGGGTCAGCACATACCATTTTAAGGTCATATTGCTTGCTGTCAGAGATAATTCTTGACTGAATAAAATCGTAGTCGATTGCTGGCCCAGGGGTTGCAAAAATATAATTTTTGTCGGCCCACTTGTCGAATGGCGCCCCGGTTTTCTTAATTCTTTCCTTCATCTTTTCTTCCGGAATCCACCCCTCAAAAAGTACCCGCCAATCTTCAAAGCCTTCTTGTGGTGGAAAAATTAATGCTTTTCCTGCTAAATCCCCGGTGCTTGATAAATCTAAACCCATATAACACTTTTTGCCTACCAAATCAGTTTTATTCCACTTACCTGTTGTGCTATCCCATAATGTAAGCGGTAGCCAACCAACGGCTTTAGTACTTACCCATTGATTAAGTCTTAACCATCTGAATAACCTTTCAGTGCTTTCACTATTTCTAGCTGTAAGTGCTTCTTTTCTTACCGCATCAACATCTATAGTTAACCCTAATGATGGGTTTGCTTTAAACCAGGTATTTTCATCAAAAATATCATCTTCCTCATCAGCACAAAATATTTTTGCATACCAGGAAGGGTCTACAATTTCACCTTCAATAAGTTTTTTAGCGTATTCGTGTTTTTCCCAGCCTATACTATGTCGGTCAGGATCATCACCGGCGGTTGTTATTACCCACCAAAGTGGCTCTTTACGAGCAGCGCCAGCGCCGAAAGTCATTACATCCCAAAGGTTTCTGTTGGGCTGGGCGTGTAATTCGTCGAATATAACTACGGTGGGGTTAATTCCGTGTTTTGTGTAAGCCTCAGCTGAAAGTACTTTTAATGTTGTACCAGTAACAGTATTTTTGATTTCCTTTCGGCTATCTGTAATCTTAAAGATATCAAGTTCAGGTTCCTGCTCTATCATACTTACAGCTGCATTATAAACCAATTCAGCCTGTTTTCTGTCTGCAGCACAACAATATATCTGTCCTGCAGGAGGATCACACGTTAAGTGATACACGGACAAAGCAGCTACAAGAGTTGTTTTACCGTTCTTTTTCGGTATTTCCAAATAAGCGTAATTATATTGCCTGTAGCCTTTATCGTTTACAGTCCCGTATACGTCCCATATTATGTCGTGTTGCCATTTTGGGAGTTTAAAAGGCTGTCCATAAAAATCGTCAGTGAGTTTAAGCATTTGTATAAACTCAATTGCCTCTAAAGCCCTGTTCTTATCATGTGGCATTGCCTTCACCAACTTTTCGTTTCAAAAACTCAGCCATGGCGGATTTTTGTTTTGATTCTTCTGGCTTTTTAGGTATGGACCTCAAAGCTGATTGTATGGTCATGACATTTTCTTTGGATATGTTCAGCATCAATTTACGCTTTTCAGATATAGCCTTGTCACAAGCCAAAATATTTTTCTGTATGTTAACTGTCAATTTCATATATTCCGAAAATGACATATCGGTTGACTCGTCAAATTCCTCTTCAAGCTTATCGAGTGATTGCCTGTATTTTTCTTGGTCCCTAAGCATCTTATATTCTTCTGATTTAAGCTTACAATGAGTATTAATTACAGCTCCATATAAATCATCGTCTTGCTTGATAGACTTAAGCAATTTTTTTATTCTGATAAATTCCTTGTGGGCTGTTGGATCGCTTTTGACTTCATCCCACTCTTTTAATGACGTACCTGTCAAAAGTTCCTTTTCTGCTTTTTCTCTAACTGCTTTTTCTGCTTTAGTTCGATGGCCTTTAACCAAGGCCAATGGTTTAGTTGGTCTACCACCTGGCATAAAGCCACCTCCTAAAATAAAAATTACTTAGTTTTGGGAAAAAAATTTACGCGTTAC
>Ga0208461_1001660_pt1 | contig 19621 bp, 18 predicted proteins | sample AD_JPNTR4_MetaG_FD_184448 | JGI IMG/M metagenome (GOLD analysis project Ga0208461, IMG submission 184448) | Active sludge microbial communities of municipal wastewater-treating anaerobic digesters from Japan - AD_JPNTR4_MetaG (SPAdes) (version 2) | ecosystem: Engineered > Bioreactor > Anaerobic... | reverse complement strand
CATGGATAGGGTCGAAGTTCTCAGCCATTCCCTTCTGTGCACATAGATCGACAAACCGTTGCGCAATTCTATTCGCCAAGTTCAATTCTCCTAGCAGCCTAAGTGCATCGAATACAAGGTAATTCACCGGCGCCCATATCGGGCCTCTCCAGTATCCATGAGGCTCCATAAAAGAAGAATCCAATGATTCGGTAGCCAAGCCAAAAGGTGTCAAAAATCTACTTTCATCCGAAATATCTGAAATGAGCTTTTTGATTACTTCTTCTGGCAAGCGCTTGTTCGCAACTATCGGCAAGCGAAGAAGAAAAGAGTCTCTATGTTCTATTCTTTCTCCCAAGAGGCCTTTTCGTGCAAAGAACCCATTATCGTCCCAAAGGCGATTCAGCATCGATTCAGCCAGCGATTCTGCTAAAAATGTCCAGTTCTGCGCTTCTTCGATACCATGCTCCAGAAAACGCGATATCTCGGCAAGAGAATCACACTGTCGTGAGAGATATGCGTATAGATCAGGAGATTCGACAGGTCCTCCATGCATAAACAGCGTTGCATTGTCCCAGCCAGAATCATTGCCATGTCGATAGATAATGGCTCCAGAAGGCAATCTGCGAAATCTGAGCCAGAAATTGGTCGATTCGGAAATCGACTTGTAAAGATATTCAATGCTTTCGCTGGAAGACTGAAGTATGGTTGGATTTCTCTTTATCATTTCAAGCAAAGTCCATCCATGAATGGGAGGCTTGCAAAAGCTGAATAACGAGAAGCGATCGTTGATGCAATCAGGATAGGCACCAGCTTTATGCTGGTTATCAGCGAACACCAATAATTGGTCTAAAGCAAGGTCGGGCATGCTTTCCACCATCGCAAGCGCGCAAAAACAGTTGTCCCAGCTCCAGATATTCGTCATCCAATTCTTGGAGCTATATACAGAGTTGCGCGTGAGCTTTCCCTCAGGCCTCACAAAAGCGGACCAAAGGATATATGATGCCAGATCTCTAGCCTTACAATATCGAGATTCAAGCCCTGTGTAGGTATAATTCTGATTCCATTGGGTAAAGTCGATAAATTGGGTGTTTTTGGTGTCCGATTCACAAGGAACCAAGGCATACTCTCGAATACTGCCTACTCCTTTGATAATATCGATCCGAATATATTCATTGCCGGCCCTTCCCCATGGGGCCTCTACATTATAAACTGCATCTCTCAAGTCGAGTTCGTAGACATGATCTTTTGCGCAACTCTGAATTATGAATATCCCCTTAGCCTTCTCCTGAATGAAATCATGGCTTGATTTATGCATTTCCAGCCTAAGACGTATATCACAGCATTCAATACTTATTACATCGGAAAACAGGAATTTCAGAAGAACATAGCGATCAGGCGAATTCTTAGCGCGAATCCGGCATTCGTTCTCATTTGCCTCTATCACTTGTTCGAGTTCTTCTTTTTGATCGAGTCCTTCTTTGCCCAAGAGAAGCTTCATCGAGAATAGCTCACTCGGAATCTCGTCTCCCCCTCCGATATCTTTCAAATAGACCGAACCATCTTTTCCGATCGCAACAGAGAAACGCGCACCAAAAGCCGACCAAGGCGTTTTCGAAATATCGAGATCCATTTTTCAAGATTCTCCAATAGATTTTGCATTTGCCAGAAACGAAGTTTCCGGATCGAGTGCGCAGAATTCAAGGCCTAGATCGAATTCCTGAGGCTTCAATCTATATGGAGGAAGCTGATCTTGACCACATGAATTGCTGCCGATACCATTTTGCGCAAAATCTAGATTCAGAATACAATAAGCAGTATGAGCAATTTCATGATCATAACACGCTTTTTCCAATGCATCTACATCATAATCATGATAAGAGAATTCGATTGGCTTTTCGGAAATTATCGCTAATCCAAAACCTTGTCTATCTGTAATCGAAATTGCATCAGTGCCATATCTATTGCCATTCTCCTGCGGTCTTATATATGGGATTGTATTCAGGATCGTTCACAAGCCTTGTGCTCTCATCGATCCACTCGAATCCATGGGTCTCGAGATCGGTTTCGTCTATGACATAAAGGCCAAAATAATCGCACAACTCGAGAAAATAGGGATGATTGGGATAGTGCGAAGTACGGACAGCGTTGATATTATGCTGCTTCATCAGAAGAACATCTTGAAGCATCGTCCGCCTGGTGACATATCTTCGGTTTTGTTTTCTATCTGCAATTCGACCTTTAGAAGTGCATTCTTATATATATCATCGAAGGATACATCATGTGACACATCGAACAACGAAACAAGTGGGACTTCGTATATCTCGACATCTCTGAATATTCCTGAGAGCCACCACATATCCTGATCTTCCAGATAGCTTCCATCAGACCACTGATATACTCTTACCACAATTACGTTTTTGCCAACTCTAACCAAAGAAGTGATATCGAATTCCGACAACAGGCGCGAACCTTTAGAAAACCCTGCCAGCTTTCCATTTATCCAAACATGGAATGCAGAATCCACACCATGAAATCTCAAAATCTGACGACGCGACAGATCATCCAAAAAAAACTGACGCCGATATATTCCGGTTGGATTTGCTCTCGGGACAAAAGGCGGCCTCACGGGAAATGGATAATATAGGTCTGTATAATGTGGCCTTCCATGACCTTTTAGCTGCCAATGCGATGGCACCTCGATATCTTCCCAAGCGCCGTCATCGAAATCAGGCTTTTCGAATCCAAAAGGAGAAAGCTCAGGAGCCTCAAGAAAAAGGAATTTCCATGATCCATTCAAGTTCCGAAATCCCAGTTGTTCTGATTCATCGTCTCGTAAGGCTCCTTGCACATCTTTCCATCGTTTTATGTATGCTCGTCCAGGTAGCCGATCTATATGGAGAAGCTTGTGATTCTGCCAGTCGCATTCTGCACCATATGATGTGTTCATGCTCTATCCTTTCAGTGCTCCACTCATGCCTTCTATTATGTGCTTCTGTGCAAATGCAAATGCGATGATAGGTGGTATTATCATAATCGCGGTTATAGCCATAATCGGAATAACCTGCATTTCGTGCATGCCCTAAAAATGGCGGCGGCAAGACGAGCAATACGAATAGATGACATTTACTATAGTAATAGAAATGACCTTGCATTGCTCTCTTTTGATAGATCGGCAACGATCATTATCGGCAGCGAGGGTGGCTGCGATATATCATTGCTAAATTTTCTAAAGAAAGAAAAGAACGCTGTATGCATCGACTTCGATCCTGATTTGAAAAACATAGATGTTGTATGTGCAGATTTCGGAAAATCTATCGGAACAATCGCAAAGAGATTTGCTGAGCTGGGTATTTCGCGTATTGGTTACATCGGAGGCAAAGAAATCTCTCCTCTCAAGGGGAAAGAAATAATCGACCCTAGAAGCGCACAATATATAGAGGAATTTGGGAAACTGGGTATCTATAGAAAGGAAATCTTTAGGGCTTACGGGCCATATACCCCTGAAAATGCGTATCAATTCACTAAGGAGCTTTTATCCGGCACAACCAAACCAGAGGCTATATTTGTTGCCAGCGATAATATGGCTCTAGGTGTCTATAAGGCAATTTGTGAAGCGAATCTTTCGATTCCGCAGGATATAAAAGTTATCAGCTGCAATGATCAACCCGTATCGGCATATATGACACCTCCATTGAGCACAATAAGAATTCCGAGGGCAGTAATGGGCTCAGTTGCGCTATCTCTGGCATCATCGCGAGCTGCGGATTTTCGTGAGCTCGGGGTTAAAGTAATGGTGCCTACAGACGTGGTGTTTCGCAAGAGTTTTATCTAGTGGAGTATTAAGATCGAGCCCATAAATAATTTTTTATTTTTCGCGTGCATCGAAAAATACGGAAGCTCTCATGCCATATAGACACCACCGTTGATATCTAATGTGGCGCCGGTAATGAATCCATCGTATTCACTGGCAAGAAAAGCCACCGCACGAGCGACATCCTCGCATGTACCAGCCCTCTTTAAAGGTATATCTCGTATCGTTGCCTGCTTGGATTCTTCGCTTGTGTGAATGGCATGAAAAGCCGAACCAAGAATAAAACCAGGGGCCACAGCATTTACCCTAATTCCATAGGGTGCAAGCTCAACGGAGAGCGCACGTGTAAGGGTAAGAATGGCTCCTTTTGTCATAGAATAGACTATCGAACCACCATGGCCACCCTTACGTCCAGCCAGCGACGCAAGGTTCACTATTGAGGCGCAGCCCGACCTTTTCAATAAAGGTATCATGGCTCGCGTGACCAAGACATTTGAGTCTAGATTTACTGCCACGACTTTTCGGTAAAAATCCATCCGAACATCTTCGAGTCTATAGCGTCCAACCAGGTCACCTGCATTGTTGATAAGCACATCGAGATTATTCCATCTCTCAAATATGAAATCCGCTAGGATCTGCACACCTTTTTCTTCCGAAAGATCCGCTTGCACCACATCTGCCTTGCCACCTGAAGTGCGTATTTGCTCTGCTAGGCTTTCGGCCAACTCTCTGCTCTTGTGATAATGAATAATGAGATCAGCCCCCATATTGCTTAATTCCAGAGAAATAGCGCGACCTATACCAGATGCTCCTCCAGTTACCAGAGCTTTTTTCCCTTTCAGACTGTTCATAAGTGACTCCATAAGATGAATATAGCCAAAGCTCATTGCTAGTATAGATGCGAGCTAGAATCCACGCAAGTTGAATGATCTTAAGATAACAGGCAATCGAACTGGGTCGGTTGTGCTCGCCGCATGACTCTCTGCAAATGGATCGGGATTCAATAATGGATTCCGCTTATTTTTTATCGAGATTCTCTTGAATCACACTTGACAAGTTCAAAAGATGATTTATCATATGAAATTGGATTCCATATTGTGGAATTCTATAGATGAATCTCATGGTTTGCGGCATTCTGAGAATGTATTCCAGACTATGGGATATTGTTTGGCCTTAGTCGCCTTAAGACCGACCTAAGGGCTGAATAAGCATAAAGATCAATTATAGGGGGTTTGTTATGAAGAAAAAACTAATCGCTCTGGCAGCGCTTTTGCTCATTACGGCAAGTTTCGCTATTGCCGCTCCAAAATACAACTGGAAGCTTGCGTCAGTACTGCCCGACTCACATCCGGTTCATCAGGCTCTGGTTTTCTTTGCTGACGAATTAGCACGAAAGAGCAATGGTGATATCAAAGTCACTCTCTTTCCTGCCGGCCAGTTGGGTCAAGAAGCGGATTACATTCAGGCTATAAAGATTGGATCGTTGGAATTTTCCAAGGTCTCATCAGGCCCACTTGGACAATATGCCCCAACACTTCAGGTTGTCTCTCTGCCTCTAATCTGGAGAGACCTGGATCATCAGCATAAAGTGTTGCAAGGACAAGTTGGCAAGAGATTGATGAATGATCTCGATAAGGCAGGCTTCAAGGGGCTAGTCTTTATGGATGCAGGTTTTAGATCTATTACTGCAAAGAAGCCCATCTACACCCCTGCCGATCTCAAAGGCCTAAAGATTCGCGTCATGCAGTCCAAGCCCCTTATCGATACAATAAACGCATTGGGTGCAACAGCCGTTCCAATGGGTCAATCTGAAGTCTACAGCGCGCTGCAGACAAATGTCATTGATGGCTGGGAAAACAATGAGCCCACAGTGCTATCCTTCAACATGCAGGAAGTTGCTAAATATTTCTCTTATACGCGCCATTCCTCTATTCCCGATATCCTCATAATGAATAAAAAACTCTTCGATGGTCTACCCAAGAACATCCAGACTATGATCGAAGAGACAGCCTTCGAAGCAATGCAAAAGCACAATCAGCTCTGGGGCGAAATGATCGATAAGAATGTCGCTGAACTAAAAGCTAAAGGCATGATCTTCAATGAAGTCAAGGACATCACCGAATTCCAAAAAGCATGCGCCGGAGTGTGGAAGGAGTTTGAGCCGATCGTAGGAAAAGATTTGATAGACGCTATAGTCAATACAAAATAGATGGCGCTGTTGCTTAGATGCTAAATACTTCCTGTCTATCATGACAGGAAAAAAATGGGCGGCAGATATTCTACCGCCCATTTTCAAAACTAGAAAGGATTGTTCTAATGCAGGATCATCAGGAAGGCGATATGCGAAAAGACCTTTGGCACATTGTCGATAGATTAGAACGGATATTAACTGGATTTATTGCCATTTTAATGGGGATAGTGACCATTGTGGTGTGCTGGCAGGTCTTCGATCGTTATGTATTGCATAAAAGTCCCTATTGGGCTGAGGAATTCTCGGTAACCATAATGATGTGGATGGGGCTCCTCGGTGCCGCCTGCGCAGTATGGACTGGCGACCACATGAGACTTGAATTGCTCACCAAACACCTGCCTGCTCGTTTTGGATTGATTTTAGAGATATTGATCGATGGAGCAGTGATCTATTTCTCCTATTTCTTATTCAAGCAAGGTATTGAACTTGTAAACGCAATGTGGACGAGCCAATTATCCACCATTCGACTTTCTATTGGTATTACATACCTGGTCATCCCGATCTCGGCTGCCATGATGATTCTCTTTTCTATTCTCAAGATTGTAAAGAAGGCAAGCGGAGCAAATGCAATATCTAGCCAACAAGAAACCAAAAACGGAGGCGAAGATGCTCGCTGAATCTGTGCTGTTGGGATCCTTTATAATCCTTATCTTGCTTGGTGTACCAATTTCTTTCGGTTTGGGCATTTCATCCCTGCTTTCTGCATTTGCCGCAGGTCTGCAGCCGGCTATTATAGCTCAGCGCGTAGCCGCAGGCATGCAATCGTTTCCCCTTCTTGCGATTCCTCTTTTTATCCTGGCCGGAGCATTGATGGCCAACGGAGGAGTAGCCAAGCGAATGGTGGATTTGGCCTATGTAATCGTGGGCCCTTTGCCTGGTGGTCTTGCCATAGTCAACTGTATCGATTCGATGTTTTTCGGTGGAGTTTCTGGATCGGCAGTGGCCGATGTATCCTCAACCGGACCAATGATAATACCGATGATGGTGGAAAAAGGCTATGATAAGGACTTCGCGGTAGCGCTTACAGTGGCTTCGGCAAGCCAGGGCATAATCATTCCACCTTCCCATAATATGGTGATATATGCAATGGTAGCAGGAGGAGTCTCTGTTGGGAGACTCTTCTTAGCCGGTTATATTCCAGGAATGCTGTTGGGCATTGCGCTTGCCATTGCATGCTATTTTATTGCGCTAAAGCGAAATTATCCATGCGAAAAACGACCTCCCCTTAAAGAGAGCCTGCGCATCATCTTAGATGGAATTCTCGCCCTCCTCTGCGCTGCTATTATAATAGTGGGAATTGCGGCAGGCATTTTTACTGCAACCGAAGCATCTGCGGTAGCAGTTCTGTATGCGGCTTTCTTAGGCTTCTTTATCTTCAAGGAACTCAAGCTGAAGGATTTGTGGCCAATTTTCATGGATTCGGTCAAAACAACCTCTGTTGTTTTTTTCCTCATAGGTTGCGCTTCGGCCTTTGGTTGGATGATGACCTACCTACAGATACCTCTTGCTGTAATGAATTTCTTCCTGAGTCTGACAAATAATCGCTTCCTAATACTTCTGCTCGTCGATGTCCTTCTTCTTTTGTTAGGCATGGTGATGGACGTGGCGCCACTTATCGTAATTGTGACGCCCGTATTGCTGCCTGTTGTCAAGGCAGCTGGAATGAGCGAGATAACCTTTGGCATAGTGCTCATGCTCAACCTGGGTATCGGGCTTACCACGCCTCCGGTCGGAGCAAGTCTCTTTACAGGCTGCATGATTGGCAAAACAACAATCGAAAAAGCAAGCAAGGCAATGCTTCCACTCTGGCCAGCGATGCTTGCAGTGTTATTTCTTGTGACTTATGTTCCTTGGTTTACTGAGTTCTTGCCTAATCTTTTTATGAAGTGATCATATGAAGTAATCATATACCGGTAAAAGCGCAGAAACCACCATCAACTGCGATAACAGAGCCCGTAATAAAACCGGAAGCGCTGGAATCGCAAAGCCATAGGAGCGTTCCCACGAGGTCACTGGGTACTCCAAATCGACCTGCAGGTGTTCGCGCAATGATTTTCTGTCCTCGCAACGTAAGCGACCCATCTTCATTTTGAAGAAGTCTCTTATTCTGTTCACCAAGGAAAAATCCAGGAGCGATTGCATTCACCCTTATGCCCACGGGAGCGAGATGCACAGCGAGCCATTCAGTGAAATTTACTATGGCCGCCTTTGCAGCACAGTAAGCTGGTACCTTGGTCATTGGAGCAAAGCTTCCCATTGAGGCCATATTGATTATGGTTGCTCCTTCTCTTTCGAGCATTTGCGACGCAAAAATCTGTGTGGGAATAAAGGTACCCATAAAATTGAGATCGAATGCCGATCTTACGCCTTCTGGATCGAGTTCAAAAAAAGTGGGCGCATCTGTCTCGCTTGCCATATTCTCTCTTATGTTTCCCGTTGCCTTATTTCTTACAGATGATCTGATGCGTTTCTTGTCTTCTTCATCCAGCCATTCTTTTAGTGTTGTCGCCCTGGGATTATTTCCGCCTGCAGCATTAAGAAGAATATCACAAGGACCAAATGCTTCTGCTATGTACTCGGCGCAATGCTTTAGTGCTTGAGAATCGAGTACATCGCACGAAAAGGCCAGGGCTGTTCCGCCGTCTTGTTTAATGCTCTGTGCAAGCCTATTTGCTTTTTCCATACCCCTGGCGAGTATTGCAACCTTAGCCCCAGAACGAGCAAGCCCTCGACACATGGCACTCCCCAAGACTCCACTTCCACCGGTCACTACTGCCGTTTTACCAGTAAGATCAACTGTCATGATATCGTTCCTTCCCTTTTCTCAGAGCTTCCCATAATCCCAAAAGATAGGTCACCCCGAGTGCTCTATCATAAAATCCATAGCCAGGCCTGCTGTTTTCCCCCCAGATCATTCGACCATGATCTGGTCTCAAATAACCTTCATAATCTATTTCACTGTAGGCCCGCATGATTTCATACATGTCAAGCGAGCCCATAAAGGAAGGATGCGGAGCATCATAAAAAATTTTTTGCTCTTGCCCAGCGGAGAGCCTCATCACATTTCGCACATGAGCAAAAGGAATTCGATCCATCTTTCCAAATCGTCGGATCATCGATGGAATGTCGTTCTTCTCGTCAGCGCCTAGGGCTCCTGAACACAGGGCTATCCCATTCGAAGGGCTATTGACCAGACCTACAACTCGCTCTAGGCTCTTTTCATCCCTTATAATTCTCAATAGTCCAAATACCGACCAAGGAGGATCATCAGGATGAATGGCCATCTTTATACCCGCATGCTCTGCTTCAGGTATGATGGCTTTAAGAAAATATTCTAGATTCTTCCAGAGTTCTTCTTCTGTCATATTTCTGTATTGATCTAGTTGCGACTCGAGAGTAGAAAGACGTTCTGGTTCCCAGCCTGGAAGAGAATAACCATTTGAACCTGCGTTGAATCTTTGCGCAAATGTCGCTGGATCCAAACCAAGAAGGGAAGCACCGTCATAATAAAGTACTTTTGAACCATCCTCTAATTCATGAGAAAGCTCAGTACGAATCCAATCAAATAGTGGCATGAAATTGTAGCAGACGACCCTTACTCCGGCTTTTCCCAGATTACTGAGCGTCGCAATATAATTTGAGATATACTGATCCCTATTTGGAAGGCCTAATTTGATATCTTCGTGGACATTCACACTCTCAACTACTTCCATGCTGAGTCCATAGGCCTCGACCATCCGTTTCATAGTAAAAATTTTTTCTAATGGCCAGGTCTCTCCCACAGGAATATTGCTCAGCATGGTAACAACACCATGAATTCCAGGAATCTGCCGAATATATTCAAGAGAAGTAGAATCAAAGCCCTTGCCAAACCACCTAAAAACCATCTTCATCATTCTGGTCTCCCTAGAGCCATATCCTTAGAAAGCCTTCTGCGCAGGGAAATTAAGGCTCGGTTTGCACTTACCTGCCCATATCTCTGCCTAATGTAATTTTTGAGGTTGAAAAATTATCGACGCTCTTTTTCTTTTCATGAAATTTAGGCATAGCAGCTATCATTGATTCTTTACAATAGAATGGATCTTCCTTTGCGATGGGAAATGTTATTGGCGCACCCATAACTGCAGATTTGTAGATCCCCATCACGAGTTCAAGAGTCTTCTTCCCTTCCAGCCCATCTATGGCCACTGATTTCTTTTCTTCGATCGCATTGAGAAAATCCCATATCTGTGCGTCGTGCCCTTCAACGAGGAGTTCTGGTATTGCATGATAAGACGCATCCAATTTTTCTTTCTGATCGATATCGTCTTCTGGGAAACCATTGGGCAGTGGGCGCGAAGCAGAAACTGCCCAAGGAATGCTTATGCTTCCCTTTTCCCCTTCGATTGTGATTCCCTGCCGCTCCCCATGGCTAATAAGAGAACAGGTAAATTGCACAAACATGCTATTATAATCAAATAGTGCAAATCCCAAATCCTCACATTGGGAATTATCGTGCCCAACATTGGCTATGACAGCCCAAACCCTTTTCGGCATGCCAAAAAACATATGCATCAAATCAAGATAGTGAACCGCATGGCTCATCATGCATCCGCCACACTCCTGAGCCCACGTTCCGCGCCACCATAAGTCGTAATACATCTGTCCTCGCCACCAGAGCGACTCAAAATTGGAATAGAGAATCCTACCTAGTTCACCATTCTCCAGCATTCTTCTTACTCTCGCTATTGGCGTTTTGAAGCGATTTTGGCTCACTATCGAGAGAATCTTTCCATTCGTGTGTGCTGCATCGATCATTCGATCACATTCCTCAAGAGAACTCGCCATTGGCTTCTCAACCAAGACATGCTTACCCATATTGAGTGCTTTTACTGTAGCTGAACAGTGCAAATTGGGTGGTAAACATAGAGAAACAGCATCAATTTTTGGATCTGCAAGCAGCTTGGTATAATCATCATAGGCAACTGCCTTTAAAGATTTTTCAGCGATAAGCTTTTCTGCTTTATTCTTAAAACTATCGCATACAGCGACAATAACTGCCTGCTCCGGAAAGCGTTTGTAACTATCCACATGTACTGATGCGATCGCACCTGCTCCAATAATTCCTACTCTTATCATTTTTGCCTCACCCTCTTATTTATGGATTTAGCACAACCTCACAACCTAACATCATCCCGACACCAAATGGTTCGAACCGATTTCTTCAGCCATAAGTGCAAGTTCCATTACTTTAAAAGTATATTCTTGCCCTATTGAATTTTCTGTTCCATCGAGACAATCTCGAATAAAGGCTCCAAAAAAAGGATATCCCAGAGTGCCTCTAGCATCGAAATAGAATTCGCCTTTCTTGTTCGCCATATACACAGAATCACCATGATCAAAACGGGCAATATCAACATATTTTCTCAATTCTATATAACCTTCAGTACCGAGAATTATGGTTCGACCATCTCCCCAGGCACTAAGACCATCAGGAGTAAACCAATCCACTCGGAAATATCCGCTTATACCATTATCGCATTGAAGATTAGCCTCACCAAAATCCTCAAATTTTGGATATTGAGAATGTCGATAATTTGATACTCTGCTATATGCAATCTTCGCATCTGACGCTCTGCAAAAATATAAAATCTGCTCTATCTGATGGCATCCTATATCTGTAATTATTCCACCATGCTGAGCCTTGTCAAAAAACCATGCTGGCCGAGTAGGTGCATTCAGCCTATGCGGACCAATCACTATTGTCTGGATGACTTCCCCTATATCTCCCTGCTTTATGAGGTAATCAGCATACGTCGCTGCCTCAACATGCAATCTCTCACTGAAATAAATGGCATATCGCAAATGAGTTGCATTGACTATTGCTCTTATATGTTCAAGCTGCTTTAACTTAGTAAACCCTGGCTTGTCAGAGAAAACATGCTTGTTGCTCAGGAGTGCTTGCTCAGCAATCTGACTTCTATTACAAGGAATGGCAGCAGTTGCTATCAAGTTGATTTTTGGGTCATGATAGATTTCATCAGGTGCTGCAACAATTTTGGTAGTAGGGAATTCTTTGCAAAATGCTTCAGTTTTTGTTCGATCCTGATCCCAAACTGAAGCTATAGTAGCACCTGCTTCGCTTAGTCCATTGCACATTCCTAAAATGTGACCGTGGTCCAATCCAATGGCACCAATACAGAATTCATTTTCAGCACATACTGGCGATCTTTTTCCCTTTGGTGCATAGGTTTGACCATCTTTTCTTTGTACTTCCTGTATCATTCGCTATTTGCCTCCGTGTTTAAATCTATTGATTCAATGATATCAGCTACTACAACATGTTTGGGATAGCGGTAACAATTTCAGGGACAAAGAAGCAAATCAGAATTGTTAACAAGACCGTTATGATAAATGGAATAAGAGGTGGTGTTGCCTTTTCTATAGATAGATTTCCAATTGCACACGAAACAAAAAGAAAAGAACCGACGGGAGGAGTTATCGCACCAACTTGCATCATAATAACCATCACCACACCATAATGAATAGGATCAAAACCAAAAGCATTGCCTATTGCCAAAATCGTCGGAGCCAACATTGCGATAAGTACAGTTGGATCGAGGAACATTCCTAGGATGAATATCACAAACATCAAGAATAAGGTCCCGAGCGCAGGGCTACCAATTGTGTGTACTACATATTCAAAGACATTGCTTTGGAATCTCATGCGTACGAGTACATTGGACAATGCTCCTGTCGCTGCAATAGTGATCATTACCACTGCAGTAGTAATAGCTGAATCCTTTAAGACATCAATAAGATCTTTGACCTTCAATTTTTTGGAAATTAAAAAGCCGTATATCAAACCATAAGCAATAGCAAGGACTCCTGATTCCGTCGCAGTCACAATACCGGAGATTATGCCTCCAATAATGATGATAGGCATGATCAACGCACCAATAGAATGCGCCAGAGTATGACCAAGATACTTGATTGAAAACTTGCGGGTAGGAATATTGTAGCCACGTCGCGAATATTCGATTCTGTTCCATATCATTTGTAATATGGCAATAAGCAATCCTGGCCCATAACCACCCAGAAAAAGTTTGCTTACAGGAATTTCTGTGTAATAAGAATAAAGAATCATCGCAATACTGGGAGGTATTATAGGACTTAACATCGAAGATCCAGCAGTTATGGCAACAGCGTAATCTTTATCATAGCCTTGTTTTTCCATGGCTGGAATAAGGATACCGCCAATAGCAGAAGCATCTGCAATCCCTGAACCCTGTATCCCACCAAAGAACATGGATGCAACAATGTTCACATGGCCGAGGCCACCTTTGAACTGGCCAACAAGAGCATCAGATAGATTGACAATTTTATCAGTAATATCTGATTTCGCCATCAAATTACCAGCAATGATAAAAAATGGAATTGCCATCAGCGAGAATGAATTGACACTGCCGAACATTTTGATCACGACCAAATTGAGAGGAAGATTCATTCCAATCATGAACGAAATGGTCGTAAGAATAAGAGCCATATATATTGGAAATCCTGCAAAAATAAATGCCAATAAGACTGCAAAGATAACAAAAATCTGCCACATAGAGTTCTTCTCCTCACCTGCCCTAATTTATTGCAGCATCATTAGATCTAGAAACTTGTCTTCTACTCGGAAGAACCTCTTTTGCATAATCTTTGCCATAAGCGATTTTATATGCATATTCAATGATTTCAAAAATACATCCCACAGGAATAGCAGCATAGAACCATGCCATGGACATATCGAGATTCTGAAGGGAACTTGAAATATTGGTTAGTGTATAGATACTTCCATGATATGTAAGAATAACCAGAACTACCATAACTATAAGATCAATTGCAAAATCCACTGCTTTTCGAGCCTTTGGAGACTTTATCTTATTTAATAAGAGATCTACAGTAAAATGAGCATTTTGCCTTACACCGATGCTTATCCCTAAGAAGATAACCCATATCGAGCAAAGCCTTAGCACTTCATCGCCCCATGCAAAAGGACGCAAAGAAATAAAGGTAAAATATCGCAGTATGACTTGCACAAGACAAAGAATGACAGTGAATGAAGAAATCGAAATAAGTATAACATTTCTGATTCGATCAAACCAAACGTAAAATGACTTTGCCATAGACATATCTCCGCCCAAATCTTCTTATTTTCTGCACTAAACAAATATGGAGGCTGCCTTGCCTGGAGAATTTTAGACAGCCTCTCTCATTATCTAGAATTATCTAGCCAACTGGAATTATCTTTTATTGAATGGCAAGAATCTTATCAATAAAGTCGCTCCACTCTTTTCCTTTTGCCCGGTATTCATTGAGCATCGGTTTGCAAGCGGCTACCCATTTATCCTTGTCCTTAAGCTGATGGACTATCAAACCCTCCGCTTTCATTTTATTGAGCGAAGCAATTTGATCTTCATCATCAATTTTTGCCTGATAATCTGCCGCTTCCTCTGCACAATCCAGAACAATCTGCTTTAAATCACTCGGAAGAGAATTCAACCACTTTTCATTGAAGAAATAATAAACACAGGCAATAATATGGTCTGTCATAGTCATGTGCTTGGCAACTTCATGGAACCTCATCGAGTAAATCATACTCGGCGATGCCTCCATTCCGTCGATTACCCCAGTTTGTAATGCAGTATATATTTCATTCCAGTCCATTGTGGTTCCGGCTGCGCCAAGGGCTTTAAACATGCTAATGTATACTGCATTTGGACCGCGCATTTTCATATTTGCGAGATCTTCAAGCTTTTCCACCGGTTTTTTTGTAAGTATTTGACGCGATCCCTGCGATTGCCCCGCCACAGCGACAAAATTATATGGTTTTACAAGTCTGCTCACTTCTCCTTCCATACCTTTTAAGACTCTGCGATAATGCTCATTGTCTTTAAAAAGATAGGGGAACTCAAACATCATCAGTTGTGGGACCCATGTCCCAGGACCAGTTCCAGGAGCAGCAACAACCATTTCAAGAGATCCGGTTCTGCACATTTCTACTTGTTCCGATTGGCTTCCAAGTTCAGATCCGTAATTTGCTGTCGCCTTGATCCTTCCATTACTTTTTTTATTTACAAGATCAACATAATAGGTAAGCGCCTTACCTACTGTTCCTGAAGGAGCAAGGTTCGTAGATGTCCTTAGCTGGTACACCTTTCCCTGCGAAAACACAGATACCGCACATAAAATTGTGATCAAAAAAGCGATCAACATCTTTTTCTTCATAGAAAAACCTCCCTATCAAATTTGCAATCGATAAGTGAACACCAGTCTCAAGTGCACTACAGGCTTGAAATACGAAAAATGAGACTTAAAATTCACTCAAAGAGTACAAAAATTTTAGCACTGATATGCTAGTATGTCAAACATTTTTTAAATCTATTAGGTTCCAATGCGGTCGCAGTATACGAAAAAGGCTTTGGATGCTACCATACAAATTGGTCTCGATTGATATCTCCTTGGCTGAGGAAATATCGATTTTGCTTAACGAGACTAAACCAAGAGGTGTCCCTGTGGTGGTTACGAGTCGTCTTCCAAAAGAAAATGCGAGAGATTATGCGATTCGGATTTTGAAAAATAATATTATCTCTTTAGATTTAGCTCCAGGCAGCATCATAAGCGAAAATGAAATAGCTACTCAGCTTGGATTATCGCGAACCCCAGTGCGTGAAGCCCTGATTGAGTTGAGCAAAGCCTACATTGTCGAAATAATGCCACAAAAAGGCAGTAGAATTCTCTTAATCGATTATAATCTTGTGGAGGAATCGCGTTTTCTGCGACTAGTTTTGGAAAGCGCTATAATAAAACAGCTCTGTGAAACCAAGCAGCCTTTGGATTTTTCTATCCTTCACGAAAACTTGACGCTCCAAGATTTTTACTTAAACAATCCTTCTCCCGGAAAATTGCTTGAATTAGACAATCAATTCCACAAAGAGCTATTTAGCCTTGCGCACAAAATGCGATCTTATCAGTGGATGATTGATGGAATGGAAATTCACTTCGACCGCGTAAGAAGCATGAGTCTAAGTACCATCAAAGATATCAAAATTGTCGAAGATCATCGATTGCTGCTCCAAGCAATTGAACAGAAAAATGAAGATCAAGCTGTTGAAATCATTACTTCGCATTTTTCGCGATATAAGTTAGATGAGCACGCTATTAGAGCAAAATATACAAACTATTTCTCATAATTCATAGCCTTGCCTTGCTTCATGTATTGCAGGCTTGTATGATGTATCTATGATAACTCATGAACAGAATATTGAAATGCGTGAGATGAAAGGCGAGGGTCTCCAAGGCGTCACAAAGCAAATTGCTGTGAGTCCTCGCGATGGTTGGCAGAATGGCTATATGCGGATCTTCATTTTAGTAAAAGGCGGGCATACGGCGGCACACTCTCATGCTTGGTAGCATGTGAACTACATTCTCGAGGGCGAAGGTATGCTCTATCTCAATGGTGTGGGGCATGCAGTCAAGAGAGGTTCTGTCGCTTATATTGAAGGAGAGAAACTCCACCAGTTCACAAACACAGTAAATTCCGAGTTTCGCTTCATTTGTGTGGTGCCTACCGAAGGGGATAGTTACTGAAACCTTTTTTGCGTTCTACTCTATCTGCGATTCGATATCCCTTTGAATATCTCGAAGAGCTCACTGAAAATGGCGAATCGCTCGAAGTGGTGATACCCGACGTTGAGCATGCGCAGCCGAGGAGTCTCCAGGGCGTTGGCGCTCAAGGTATTGCCGCAGCGAGCATGGTGGCAGGTGCAAGCATATGGCAGCGTTACGCCGATTTTCTGCCTTTTCAAGAAACCTATCCTGAGCTATCCCTCGGCGAAGGCATGACACCGCTTGTCTCGGCAGGTACCGCACTTTCAACATGGACGGGGCTAGATAAGCTTCTTCTCAAAAACGAAACCGTAAATCCAACATGGAGCTTCAAGGATCGAGGCTCGCTTGCTTGTGCTATTATGGCTATAGAACAGAAAGAGCGAGTAATGATGACCATTTCGACAGGAAATATGGGACAGTCCACGGCAGCCTACGGCACACGAGCTGGCCTAAAGGTAATTGTATTCTTGCCTGAATTTGTACCGCAAGAAAAAACCCTGGCCATGGCGATTCATGGGGCCACTGTTTTCCGTGTTCATGGCACAAATTATAGTGATATGAAAGAGAAAGTCCTTATGCTTGCTTCTAGACATGGTATCCGCGTAACATCGGGCAATAACCCCATACGTGTTGAAGGCTACAAGACCGAAGCCTTTGAGCTTTTCGAACAACTAGGCGGAGAAGTGCCAGACTACATCGCTGTACCTACCAGTGCCTGCGGACATATCCGAGGAATCTTCAAAGGCTTCCGCGAGCTGCACGCAGCAGGCCTTATCGATCGACTCCCAAAGATGATAGTTGTTCAGGCGGCTGCTAACAGCCCAATCGCGAGCGCAATAAAATCGGGGAGTCTCACCATGATCCCATTTGCCAATTTCACTACGGTCGCAGAAGCCCTATCTTCAGGCAAACCACCTGGCGGCGATGAGATAATTGCAAAAGCCTACCAATATGGCTGGCTTACCGAAGACGCTACCGAAGAAGAAATTATCGAAGCTCAAAAGCGACTCGCGGGCGCTGGCTTCTTTGTGGAACCAGCAAGCGCTACGACTCTTGCTGCTCTGAAGAAACTGCGCGCCTCGGGGACAATCGATGCGAAATCATGTGTGGTCGCGGTGCTGACTGGTTCAGGGCTCAAGGATACTAGCGTCCTATCCAGGCATAAGCTGGATATCGTCGATACAGATATGCATGGTATAGAGAAATATATTTCAGCTGAAAGATCTTGAAGTCAATAACAGATAAGATTTCCTGATCGAAGACTACGCAGCAGCCGCAGAGAACATACTGCTCGCTGCTCAGGGGATAGGACTAGGCGGCGTATGGTACGGCGTTCTGCAGCGATCTTCCTTGAACGAGTATCTTAGCTTGGTTTTGCATCTTTTGTAATTATATCTCTTACGGCATGACTTAATCATACTGTGGACATGTCTGTGGCAACTGCATCTTGTTGGATTCCCTAAAAGGATGCATGGCTCCTATCGAAACGCACAAATCAGAAGATTCTTCCTTACATCTATGCCGTTAGAAACAATTCAATCCTGAAGATTCTTAGAACTATAAAAAACAGCCTGGTACCAAAACCCTCAAATGGCTTTTCAGGAGTTGCTATTGCATATGCTATCGGTCCCAGATAAAAGAGAATATCAGATCATCTTCTGGCAACTTCACTCTAAAGGCTTCCCTGCAAGGCTCAAATCCACATGGCAGTACCCGCCAGGATTTTTCAGTAGGTAATCCTGGTGGTATTCTTCGGCTGGGTAAAAGGGCATAGCAGCCACAAGTTCGGTAACTATGGGCTTTTGATATATCATGTTTGCAGAGAGCTCGGCAATGATTTTTTCAGCAATGACGCGCTGCTCGTCGTCCTGATAGAAGATTACAGATCGATATTGAGTGCCGAAATCAGCGCCCTGTCGGTTGAGCTGGGTCGGATCGTGCATGCGAAAAAAGTGGCGCAGGAGTTGGTCATAGCTTATCTTGGCGGGGTCGAACTCGATACGGAGCGATTCGGCATGGTTGCTGGTACCACTGCAGACTTGCTCGTAAGTAGGATTTGGGGTTGTGCCTCCGCAGTACCCCACGGTAGTCGAGAGTACGCCAGGCAAACGGCGGAAATACTCTTCAGTACCCCAGAAGCAACCTGCAGCAAAGATGGCGACCTGCCTCTTGTCTACATCGGTTTGCATGGGCGCGCTTTGAGATGAATTCCTGGATATATTCACGTTTTCTCCTCTCTTTTATTCTAAAGATGGATAGTGTGTTTCAAGACTTTAGATGGATTTACAAAATATCCTCAGCTCGATTTAGAAAATACCAATAGTGGCTATTTCAAAGGTCATTCAGAGATGTAATTCTCTAATGCAAAGCGGGGAGGAACCTTGCATAATTGAGTAATTAGAAGACCCAATACCCAATATAGAAGGAAAAAAGTCTCTATAATGAAAAGTATAGCAGATGTTCTGGGTTCATTACATATAATTGCTATTCCCACTTTACATCCAGAGTCATCCCGGCATTCTCATATCATGAAGCGCTGCGATCGCTCCAATCGCAATAATTGGAAGGCTCGGTTCTCTATTTCAAATGCTCTTCGAGCCAATCCTTCACATCCTGATGGACCTCGTCGCGGTTGATTTCATTCAGCACCTCATGCCTTGCTCCGGGATATAAGATCATTTTTACATCCTTGATCCCCAGATCTTTATACCTCTGAACCAGTGCCTTTACGCCATCGTTCGCTCCGACAGGATCTTTTTCCCCAGCTATAATCAGTATAGGCAAATCCTTTGGGATGAGTTCTTGGTTTTTCGGATCAAAAAACTCCCATATTCCTCGAGCCATATCCAGCAGCATACCATTGGAGAAAGCGAAACCGCACCAGGGGTCATCGATGTACTTCTGAACTTCCGCCTCATCGCGGCTAAGCCAATCAAAGGGGG